>Ga0209381_1002076_pt1 | contig 27111 bp, 18 predicted proteins | sample DewCreD2012metaG_FD_184111 | JGI IMG/M metagenome (GOLD analysis project Ga0209381, IMG submission 184111) | Hot spring sediment bacterial and archeal communities from British Columbia, Canada, to study Microbial Dark Matter (Phase II) - Dewar... ...
GGCGATCCCTTACGATGTCAGTGTGGCAAAAAATCCTCCCGTCACTTGAAAATCCGAAAATGAACCCGCCGCGTCGTAAGCTTACGATCAGAGCGCGGCTATTCGGCCAGGAATTACGATGCCAGCGCGGCCAAACTCTCAAAAACCTTACGACGCCAGTTCGGCAAGTTTTACGACGTCAAAAAAGTTCGCAACAAGTAGTTGGAGGAATTGCCGCCACGGTTTCATGCGCAATTACCCGGCCAGTGTTCAATAAACCTCGCCCGTCGGCCAGCTTCTTTCACCCTCGACGCAAACCCGCACGGGCGAGGGCAGGCCCGGGGCGCACGCTCTGGCTCTGGACGTTCCGCACTCCGCAGCGACGGAGGAACGCAAGGGCTGTGGCACACGCGCGGGTGGCCGACCTTCCTCCCGCGCGGCCTGAGCGCGGCCAATTTCGTTCTCACCTCTTGTGCGGGACAGCCGGTTGGGTTGGGATTGTCAGTGGGCGTGTTGTGCCTTCGCTGCAACGAAGTTCGTGATGAAAATGAAAAGCAGCAGCCCGTTGAGGATGAGGCCAGCCAGCGCCGGGGAAAAGATTCCTTTCCTGCCGTGCTTGCGAATGCCAAACAACGCCGCGATTCCCAAACAGATTCCAGCCACGATGAGCACAAGCGCAATTAGCTCCAAGATCACCCGCGCAGCGACTTGATGACCGAACACGAAAAGCGCAATGACGACGAGGGGCGCAATCCAACTTGCCTTTGCCGCTTGATGCGTGAATGTCGGCGACGGTTGGTTTTCCGCGTTCATGGTTGTTTGCTTGCGGCGTTGTCTCCAATCCGGATCTCAATCACCACTGGATGTTGTCTTGGCCAAAACCCGTCAGAGAAGAGGCGTTGACGTTGCAGAACGTAATCAATCTCGACTCGTCGCCCTACCGCGTAAAAATCATTCAACTCCTCGGTGTTGGCCTGGCGCAGCCAGTTCGATTCCTTGCCGTCATCGGAGCGCAGCGTAAATTCTGGCGTGTCGCGCATCCCGCCCATGTAAAGTCGCGTGATGATTCCGCTCACCGTGCGGATCGGGAGTTTGCCCGATTCGACTTTCTGCCACCACTGATCAGAGCCGAACAATCCGTGCGTTCGCATGACGCCGAACTTTCGAGTCGCCGCTGTTGCTCGCTGCACCGCTTCAATCCGTTGCTTGTCTCGGCGCAACTGATAAACGATGACGGCCCTTGTTGGAATCATCGAATCTGTTCCACAGTAACGGTGCATTTGCTTTCCGGGTTAATGGTGAGTGCTCTCTTCAAGTTGTCCAAGTAATCTGCCGGATAAGCGTAGTGTGATTTGAACTTGTCGTATGCGCGCAAAGTTCCCTGAACCTCCTCTCCGCTCAGGAGATGAGCCTCGATTTGGCCCGTTAAGAATTGTCGTGGATCACAATAGTCCATTCCAAAAAGTTTCCGGTCCTCATCAAACGACCGCAGCAATTCGTCCTTGGTAGCGTTTGCAGTGCCATGCTCGTCCAAGAACACGATGTAGTCGTAAGGGTTTTTTCTACTCATTGCGAATCTAAGGAGAACCGCTTGGCCGGGCTTGTAATCGCCCGTGGCCCTCACGACGATTTTTTCTGGAATCATACTCATTTTCCCGATTGGCCGCTGCTGACGGGCTGACCGAGCCAACTTAATCCCCCGGCGGCTGGCCCGTATTGAAGGTTGTATCCGATACGATTGATGCTGATCGCTGGAATCTGTTGTGCCGTAATCCATTCAGTGCCCGAACCACCAGCCACTTGGCCTCGATAGTAAAAGTTAATCCCAGTCGCGTCTCCCGCGATAATGTGGGTTTGAGCGCCATCAAGTTGGTAATTGCCGACAGCTTGTCTGATTGAACCGACGGGTGGATCTGGAGTGACATAAACAGGTTTCGGAACATTACGCGCGTTCACGTTCAGAATGTTATTGCCTGTGTTGGCCACTTCTCCTGGGCTGGCGTATCTGTAAACCACATTTCCGTATCCGATTGGAGTGTTCGCGGAGGCCAGAGGAGCGAATCCCGCTGCCAGTGTGCCCGCAACAATTGAAATGTCGCTGAATAGTCCCGCCGAGTTTGCTAGCGTCGGATTACCCGCAAATGTTCCGCTGCCTTCACCAACGTGCGCAAGCGCGTGCGGAGTGCTGGCTATGCCTCCTATGATGCTGATGCCGGTATTCAAAGCGCCTGCCGCTACCCAAGGCAGGTTGTTGTTGTAATAAGTTTGCGCCGTCGAAACCCAGTTTCCAACCGAAGCTCCCCATCGGTCATACCACATATCCCCGGCCGCTAATCCGAATGGGTCTATGAGGCTGATGGGATTTCCGTCGGCATAGGCATAGAAGTTCAACCCACCGCCAAAACCAAGTGGATCGGGATTGAGGAAGCGGCAGAGGAAGGGGTTGTAGTAGCGTGCCCGCATGTAAAGCAGGCCGTTGGGGTCGGTCTGGACGCCGTAGCGGCCGTTGTAGAGGAACGGCGTGTCGTTCGTGCCGCTGCGGAAAGTGATGGTCGCGTAGGACGAGTAGTTGACGCGGTCGGTCACGTTGCCCGCGCCGTCCGTCAACGCCACCGTGCTGCCGCGATAATCGTAGTGATACGTCAGCGTGTTGGTGCTGGTCGCCGTCTCGGTGATCTCGTAGAGCAGGCCGAGGCCGTAGATGTAGTAGTTGGTGACGCCGGGGCGCACGCGCATCAGGACTTGCGACAGGGCGGCGTTGGGGTTGATGACGAACCGCGTCACGTTCGCGCCATTGGTCAGCGCCACGCGGTTGCCGTTGGGGTCGTAGCCGTAGGAGATGGAGACAGGCGGGGACGCCTGTCCCACGTGGACCAGCCGATTGCGGGCGTCATACGTGTAGGTGGCGAAGGTGTCGTTGGTCAGCGGCCCCCAGGTCATGTTCCCGTCCAGATCGTGCGTGACGGCGTTGCCGTTGAACGTGGCGAGGCGGTTGTCGTCGTCATGCGTCATCGTCCGCGTTGGTGGGGTGTAGGCGGCTGGCAGCGGCGCGGCAAACTCCCATTCGATGCGAGCGGCGGCGTTCCAGTTTAATTTGAAGAACGCGATGGGCGTGCCTGTGGCGGTGCGCTCCCAGATGTTGGTGGTCTGCCCGGCGGCATCGTAATCCATCGTCCGCACGGTGCCGTTCGGGCGGGTGATCTTCCGCAGCCGGCTGGCCAGGTCGTATTCCAAGGACGTTTTCCGGTTCGCCCAGTCGGTGACGTTGGTCAGCCGGTTGAGGCTGTCGTAGGCATAGAACACGTTGCGGTTGCCCGGATACACGAGGTTGGTGAGGTTGCCGTTGGCGTCGTAGCGATACTGAATCAAGTTGCCGTCGGCATCGCGGTAAGACGAGACCCGATCATACACGTCGTAAGTCCAGGACAGGCTGGAAGCCTGTTCCACCAGGTTCGTCAGGTTGTGGTTGGCGTCGTGGCGATACACCGTGCTGGCGAGCGCATCCACGCGGTTGGTGAGGCGGCCTTTGGCGTCGTAATGGTTGGTGGTCCACTGGCCGGAGGGTTCGCGGACGGCGGCCAGCAGGCCGCGGTCGTTCCAGAGCTGCCACGTCTGGCGGCCCAGCGGGCTGACGGTGTTGGTGAGGCGGTTGGCGGCGTCAAACTTGAAAATGCTTTTGGGCAACCCTGCCTCGGCGGTAACGCAGAGCAACAGGCTGGCGATCAAAATCAGGAATGGAAGCGTCCGCCGCACGGTGGCTTGAAGCATGAAGCAACGCACGGGTTTGCCAATGGCAAAAAATGTTTGCCGATACTTGGCGCGACATAACGGGCGCAGTCGCATCCATGACCGAAAGCGAACCGGGCGTGCTGAGGTGAAACTAACTCGCGAAACCACGTCCTTGGTTGACCAGCCCCCCCGAGGCGGGCATGGGGTTGGGATGTTTACTGATCCTTGCGGAATGGCGTGAGGGGCGCGGGCTTCCGCCCGCTTCACCGTCCGAATTCCCCAGCGGCCTCCCCCCAATCTCCTGCCCGCCGGGGCCTGGTGAGTCGAAGCGGCGTCAACGCCGCGCGCCCCGCGTCCGGGACGGCCTCACTCAATAATGCAAGTGTCCGTAGTTTGAGTAGATCAGCTTTCCTTCCTTCGTGAAGGGTTCGCAATCGAGAAGCTGCGCCAGTGCTTATTTTCATTGGCACCACGCGTGCGATCGTTGGCTCGCGAGTTCATTTCATCGGCGAGCGCATCCGTCGGCAACGGAAGTGCGCGGGGTTGACGCAAGAAGCGTCGGCGGAGAAGGCCGGGCTGCACCCCGTCTATGTGGGAGAAGTGGAGCGGGGCGAGGAAACCGCCAGCGTGGCCGCCCTGATTCGGATTGCCAGGGCGTTGGGAGTGCGATTGGCTGATTTGGTTGCGGACGTGTGAGTTTTCCGGTTGATGTGCCGTGACCACCGTCCGCTCAGACGTTGAACTTGAACAGCAGCACGTCGCCGTCCTGCACGACGTATTCCTTGCCTTCCATGCGGTAAAGCCCCTTCTCGCGGGCGGCGGCCACCGACCCGCACGCGACGAGGTCCGCATAGGCCACCGTCTCCGCCTTGATGAAGCCGCGCTCGAAATCCGAGTGGATGACGCCGGCGGCCTGCGGGGCGGTGTCGCCGGCGTGAATCGTCCACGCGCGGACCTCCTTCTCGCCGGCCGTGAAAAACGTCCGCAGCCCGAGCAGGTGGTAGGTGGCGCGGATGAGCGCGCCGACGCCGGATTCCTTCACACCCAGTTCGGCGAGGAACGCCTTCGCCTCCTCCTCGGAAAGATCAATCAGGTCGCTCTCGATCTGCGCGCTGATGACCACGGCCTCGCAGGCGAGGTGGGTTTTCACATACTCGTTCACCTGCTGCACGAAGGGATTCCGGTCCGCCGTGGCCAGGTCGGATTCCTTCACGTTGCAGGCGAAGAGGGTGGGCTTGTCGGTGAGCAGGTAGAAGCCGCGCGCGATGGTCTTTTCCTCGGGGGAAAGTTCGAGGGTGAGGGCCAGCTTGCCGGCGTTGAGCACGGGCTGGAATTTCTTCAACACCGCCTCCTCGGCCAGTGCCGTCTTGTCGCCGCGTTTGGCGTCCTTCGCGACTTTTTCGAGCCGCCTGGTGACGTTGTCGAGGTCGGCCAGGACGAGTTCGGTGTTGATGGTTTCGATGTCACGGACGGGGGCCACCGCGCCGGTAACGTGGTGGATGTCCGGGTCCTCGAAGCAGCGGACGACCTGGACGATGGCGTCCACCTCGCGGATGTGGCTGAGGAATTTGTTGCCGAGGCCCTCGCCCGCGCTGGCCCCCTTCACGAGGCCGGCGATGTCCACGAATTCGATGGCGGCGGGGATGATGACGCCCGTCTTCGCGATGCTCGCCAGCACGGCGAGGCGGTCGTCCGGCACGGTGACGACGCCGATGTTCGGGTCAATCGTGCAGAAGGGGTAGTTGGCCGCCTCCGCCTTGCGGGTGCGGGTGACGGCGTTGAAGAGGGTGGACTTGCCCACGTTGGGCAGACCGACGATGCCAGCTTTGAGCATGGGAAAGGTGAACGGGAGACGGGTGGTGGCGGGTCAACCGGAAACCTCACCGGCGGCCCGCCCGCTGCGCGAACGGAAACGGAGCGGACATGTTGGGGGGCGGCGGTTCAATCTGGCGTTCGGTCACCGCGCCCGGAATCGCCGTCCGGCTCGCGGTCGAGCGCCGGGCGGGCGTGGGCGCGGGGCGGGTTGTCGCGGGGCGCGCCTTCGCGCGGGCGTTGGGTTTGCAACTGCCGCAGGGCCTGGCGGAGACGGTCAATTTCCTTCGCGTCCTCGTTGCGCTGGCGGTCAGCCACTTCCAGCGTTTCCAGCACCTCGTCCAAATCCTCCAGCACGCGCTGCAAGGTTTCGATGACGCGATAGACTTCGTCAATCGCCTCGCCCAGTGCGGGGACATTGCGGGGCGGGGGCGGATTCGGCGCGGTCACGGGCCGGAAGGCGCGGGGCAGCCGATGCTCCGGCCGGGCGGGCGCGGGGCGCGGCTCGGGCGGGTGCCGCGGGGCCGGTGCCGCCGGACGCGCCGGAGCGGGCCGGGCGGGTTCGTCCGCCGCTGCCGCCGCCGACTCCTCCACCGGTTCCGCCGATTCGTCGGTGACCGGTGATTCAGAGGCCGGCGTGGCTTCATCCGCATCCGGGAGCGGCACGGCCTCGACCGGTTCGCCTGGTTCGGCGGCATCCCTTTCGGGAGCGGATTCAGGAGGGGAAAGTTCGTCGCCAGGACGGGCCGGTTCAGCGGAGGAACGGCGGCGGGCACGACCACGACCGCCGCGACCGCCACGGCGGCGGCGCCGACCGTTGCCGCCTCCGGCGGGTGCCGGGGCGGATGTTGCATTCTCGTCAGACATTGCGGGCGTCACGTTGCCCGGACGCATCGGGATTGCAATGGAAAATGCGGCAAACGCTGGCCGGCGTGGCGGACGGCAACGACCGCGCGACATCGGAAAGGAGCGCGGGTGCCGGTTCAAGCTGAATTCCGAAACCCGCATCCCCGAAGTCCGAAGGAAGCTCGAAAGCCGCAGGCCGGACCGGGCTTTGCGGATGCGCGGGAACCTGCGCGGCCAGGCAAACGGTCGCAACGCGGTCTTTCGGGCTGCGGGTTGCGGATGGCTTTCGGTCCCCGGATTTCGGACTTCGGATTCCGGGTTCAAAACGCTGTCAGCCGGCCCGCCTTCCAAATGCGCCCACCAGCTTGCTCCGGCGCTTCCGGCAGGTCGTCTTCGGCGGGGGCGGATTGCTCGGGGGCCGCCGGGCGGGGCGGGGCGTTTTTCACATGACGGTCGAACCAGTCGAGCATCTCGGCGAGCGTGTGCTCGATGCTTTCGCGGGCCTGATAGCCGTGGGATTCGAGCGGGAGCATGACGAGCCGCGCGGTGCCGCCGTTGCCCTTGATGGCTTGAAACAACCGTTCGCTCTGCATCGGGAAGGTGCCGGGGTTGTTGTCGGCTTCACCGTGAATGAGCAGCAGCGGCTCGTTGATTTTATCCGCCGCGAGGAAGGGCGAATTCTTCAGATACATGTCGGGCGCCTGCCACAGGGTGCGGGTTTCGCTCTGGAAACCGAATGGCGTGAGCGTGCGGTTGTAGGCGCCGCTGCGCGCGATGCCGGCGCGGAACAGGTCCGAGTTGGCGAGCAGGTTCGCCGTCATGAACGCGCCGTAACTGTGGCCTGCCACACCCACGCGGTCAGGGTCGGTTACGCCCAATTCCACGGCCTTGGCCACGGCGGCCTTCGCGCTGGCCACAACCTGGTCGAGGAAGGTGTCGTTGGCGCGTTTGACGGTGCCCACCACCGGCATGGTCGCGCCATCGAGCACGGCGTAACCGTGCAGCACGAAGAACAGATGGCTCGCGCCGCCCATGAGGGTAAAGCGGTTCGTCGAGCCGCCGATCTGGCCCGCTGTGTCGGCGTCGGTGTATTCGCGCGGATACGCCCAGAGCAACGTGGGCAGCCGCGTGCCGGGCGTGTAGTCCGGCGGCAACAGCAAAGTGAACGACAGCGCCACGCCGTCCTCGCGCTCGTAGGTGATCAACTGCCGCCGGATGCCGCGCAGTTGCGGCGCGGGGTCGGGGAATTGTGTCAACGCCACGCCCATGCCGCCGCCCGGCGCGCGGAGGAAATAATTGGGCGGGTCGGCGGGCGATTCCCGGCGCGTGATGAACTGCGAGCCGTCTTCGCGCACCAGGGCAACGAACGACTCGAAGCTGTGTTCATCGCAGTGGAAGAGGCGTTCGGGCTGGAGCGTGTCCAGCGGCAGGCGGTCGAGAAACGGACGGTCCCCGGCGGGCGACGCGCCGTTCCCGGCAAGAAAGATGGCGCCGTCATGCACGCGCATGGCGCTGTGGCCGGTGGGCAGGCGTTTCATCACCGGCGTGCCCGGGTCACCGTAACGGTCCTGCGTCGAGCGGTCCCAAACCAGGCGCGGCGCGGTGGCGGGGGCGTCCGGGTGGATGAGCCAGGTGCGGCTCCAGCGACGGCTCGCCTGATTGTCGCGCAGCAGGGCCACGGCGGAATCTTCGCCCCAAATGAGGGCGTTGAAGCGCTGGGGCGTGCGGGCAATTTCGCGCGGTTCGCCGGTGAACGGCGCATCCAGCAGCAGCACGCGGTCGCGGTGCGAAACTTGTTTGCGGGGATCGCCCCCGTCGAGCGCCTCGACCCACGCGACGGTGGCCGGTGCGGTGGGCCGCCAATGATGCCGGCGCGGCCCGGGCAGCACGCCGTCAGGCGGACGTTCATCCTCCTGCACGGTGCGCGTGAGGCAATGCGCCACCCGGCCCGCCCGGTCCCAGATTTCCACTTCGCGCGGAAACCGCGCCGCCGGCAGCAGATAGGAGTAGGGCCGCACGATGCGGGTGACGAGCAGGTGCTGGCCATCCGGTGACGGGTCCACCGCCGCGAAAATGGCGGGCGCGCCGACGCGCGTGACGCGGCCATTGCGGGCGTTGACGAACGCTAGCTGGGCGGTGGCGTAGTAATCGTAACGCGCCTCGTCGAGCGGGCTTTGCAGCAAATCCTGGTAGGTGCGGATGCGCGAGCGCTGGCCGCTGGCTTCCTGCGTAACCGGGCTGGCAGGCACGCCGTTATCCGTCGGCGGCGCGCCCCGGCGGACGGGGACGAGGCGGCAGAGCAGGCTGACGTTGTCGGGCATCCACTCGAAGGGGTTGCCGAACGCGGCATTCAACGCCACCCCCCGTTGCAGACGAACCGCGCCGGTGCGGGCGTCGCCGGTCCACAATTCCACGCTCGTTTCCGTGTAACGCGCGAAGGCAAACCGCTGCCCGTCCGCCGACCAGACCGGCTGCCCGACGCGGGCGTTGGCGGGCAGCTTGATTTTCGTTTCCGCGCCGCCGGGCAACGTCCGTAGCGTGAGCGCGACGAAGCCGGGCGGGCGATAGGGGCCGTTGTTTTGCGGGTTCAACCGGGTGCCCGCGAGGGCCAGCATTGGCTCGGCCAGTTCGGCCAGCGGCGGGTAGCGAAGCGGTTGCGCGAGCAGCAGGCGGTCGCGCGTGGGACTGAGCGAAACGGCGGGCGTGGCCGGCGCGTCGAGCACCTGGCGGATGGCCTCGGGCACGCGGCGGTAGCCGTTGGTCTCGGCGGACGCGGTGGAGACGCCGAGGAGGGCGAGCAGCAACCAGGCGGCGCAGCGGAAGCAAACCCGGGGGGAAGCGTTCATCGTGGGCCGCAGCGTTGCAGTTTGCGCCGGACGCGGCAAGTCGGCGGGCGCAATCGAGGGCAAATGTTGGCCAAAATCCGGGCAGTCCGGCGGACGGCTTGCGGGCACGCTCCCGCCGTCCCATGCGAACCGGGCGCGCTCTTCGTGTCGGCCTGACGGCCGCAGCGGGTGGCTTTTTTCCCGGCGCGGCGTGCGTTGGTCGCGGGTTAGTCGCCGGGCTGGCAACTTACGAAGCGGTTCATGGGGAGCTTCGACCTCCAACCTTGGACGCGCATCGGGGCCAGGAATCGCGGCAACGTGCCGCCGTGCCTCTGGCCGGCAGCTCGATTCACAATAACGGTTTCTCCCGGCGGGACGCACGGCAGCACGTTGCGGTTCATGGACAGCAGGCTTCCCCAAGAACTGCCGGAGGACGGCACCCATGAATGGCCGGCGGCTCGCATTTTTGTATTCGCCCGAGGTGGAAGCCCTGACCTACCCGCCGGATTGCCCGTTCAAGACCCAGCGCGCGGGCGAAACCCGGCAACGCCTGCTCGCCTTCGGTCTGCTCGGCGGGCCGGACGCCTTCGAGGTGCCCGCTCGACCCGCCACGCGCGCCGAACTCGAGCGCCTCCACACCCCCGCCTATCTCGACGTGCTGCAACGCGCGGCGGCGGGCCACCTGGACCTCGCCGCGCTGCACGCCGGCATCGGGCGCGAGGACACGCCGGTGTTCCCGGCGATGTTCGATTACGGCGCGTGGGCGTGCGGGGCGGGGCTGACGGCGGTGGAACTGCTGCGGTCCGGCCAGGCGGACATCGCATTCAACTTGCTCGGTGGCTTCCACCACGCGCACGCCGACCGGGCGGGCGGTTTCTGTTTCCTCAACGACGTGGCGCTCGCCTGCGACGCGCTGGCCCGCGCGGGCCAACGGGTTGCCTGTCTCGACGTGGACGCGCATCACGGCGACGGCACGCAGGCGTTGTTCTACGAACGCGACGACGTGCTGACGATTTCCATGCACGAGACGGGCCGGACGCTGTTTCCGTGGGGCGGCTTCGAGAATGAACTCGGCGCGGGGCGCGGCCTGGGCTTCAACGCCAACCTGCCCCTGCCGCCGGAGACACACGATGAAGCGTTCCTGCGCGCGTTCCGGTCGGTGGCGTTGCCGCTGCTCCAGGCGCGCAACCCGGACGTGGTGGTGGTGGAGCTGGGCCTGGACATTCTCGCGGGCGACCCGCTGACGCACCTGACCATGACCAACAACGTGGTGGTGGAGTTGCTGCACGACCTGCTCGCGTTGCGCAAGCCGCTCCTCATCTGCGGGGGCGGCGGCTATAACGTCGAGCACACGGTGCGCGGCTGGGCGCTGGCCTGGCGGACCTGCGCGGGCGGCGATGACGCGGATGATTTCAGTTTCGGGCTGGGCGGCGTGATGCTGGGCAGCTCGGAATGGGCCGGCGGCCTGCGCGACCGCGAGCGCTACCTCGCCCCCGAACAGCGCGACCTGGTGGACGCGGAATTGAACCGCACGCTTGCCTCCGTCCGCGAACTGGTGTTTCCCTTCCACGGAATTCCCGTCCCTGACCGCGCCCCGGAAGCGGGTCCGACGGTGATTTGTCTTTCGCCGCTGAGCGGCAACGAACACAAACCACAACACGAACAACGAGAAAGGACCCATCATGGCTGAACCCGTCAAAACCGCCTCCCTGTTGCAGGAGAACCGCACCTTCCCGCCGTCACCCGAAGTGGTGAAGCGCGCGTGGATCAACGCCGAGACCTATCAAAAGATGTATGACCGCTCGGTCAAGGAACCCGATGCCTTCTGGCTCGAGCAGGCCGCCACGCTCGACTGGTTCAAAAAGCCGACGGTTGCGCGCAAATATACGTGGAACACCGCCGGGCGGGTCATTCAGCACACGTGGTTCGAGGACGGCCAGCTCAACGTCTCCGCCAACTGCCTCGACCGCCATCTCAAGACCATCCCGAACAAGCCCGCCCTCGTCTGGCAGGGCGAGCCCGAGAACGACACCCAGACGCTGACCTACGCGCAACTGCACAAGGAGGTCTGCAAGTTCGCGAATGTCCTCAAGTCGCTCGGCGTGAAGAAGGGCGATCGCGTGGCATTGTATCTGCCGATGATCCTCGAACTGGCCATCGCGATGCTGGCCTGCACCCGCATCGGCGCGATTCACTCGATCATCTTCGGCGGGTTCAGCGCGGACGCGCTCTCGGGCCGCATCAATGACTCGACGTGCAAGCTGCTGGTCACATCCAACACCTCGTTGCGCGCGGGCAAACAAATCGGCCTCAAGGCCATCGCCGACGAGGCGCTCAAGCACACCCCCAGCATCGAGAAGGTGATTGTCGTCAAACGGAACGACGCCCCCTGCAATTTCGTCACCGGCCGCGACGTGTGGTGGCACGACCTGATGGCCGCCGCCAGTCCCGATTGCCCGGCCGAAGTCATGAACGCCGAGGACGTGCTGTTCATGCTCTACACCTCCGGCTCAACCGGCAAACCCAAGGGCGTGGTCCACACCACCGCCGGCTACCTGCTCCAGGTCGCGTTGACCCACAAATACGTCTTCGACGTGCATGACGACGACATCTACTGGTGCACCGCCGACATCGGCTGGGTGACCGGCCACAGTTACATTGTGTATGGCCCGTTGTGCAACGGCGCCACCAGCCTCATGTTCGAGGGCGTGCCCACCTATCCCGACGCGGGCCGCTTCTGGCAGATCGTCGAAAAATACAAGGCCACCGTCTTCTACACCGCGCCCACGGCGATCCGGTCGCTCATCCGGCTCGGCGAGGAATGGCCGAACAAATACGACCTCAGCTCCCTCCGCGTCCTCGGCTCGGTCGGCGAACCCATCAACCCCGAGGCCTGGATGTGGTATTACCGCGTCATCGGCAAGGAACGCTGCCCCATCGTGGACACCTGGTGGCAGACCGAGACGGGCGGCCACATGATCACGCCGCTGCCCGGCGCCCACACGCTCAAGCCCGGCAGCGCCAGCCGACCCTTCTTCGGCGTCGAGCCGGTCGTGCTGCGCGACGACGGCTCCGAATGCGCCCCGAACGAGGGCGGCAAGCTGTGCATCAAGAAACCGTGGCCCGGCATGATGCGGACGACCTGGGGCGACCACGACCGCTTCATTGACACCTACTTCACGATGTATCCCAACCTGTATTTCACCGGGGACGGCTGCCGCATTGACCCGGACGGAGATTACTGGCTGATGGGCCGCATTGATGACGTGGTGAACGTCTCCGGGCACCGCATCGGCACCGCCGAGGTCGAGAGCGCGCTGGTCAGCCACCCGAAAGTCAGCGAGGCCGCCGTGGCCCCCATGCCGCACGACATCAAGGGACAGGCGCTCTACGCGTTCGTCACGCTCAAGGAAGGCATCCAGGAGAGCGAGGAACTCAAGAAGGAACTGATCATGCATGTCCGCAAGGAAATCGGACCGATCGCCGCGCCGGACAAGCTCCAGTTCGCGCCGGGCCTGCCCAAGACGCGCTCGGGCAAGATCATGCGCCGCATCCTGCGTAAGATTGCCGAGAACCAGACCGACCAGATCGGCGACACCACCACGCTGGCCGACCCGCACGTGGTCGAAGCGCTGGTGAAGGGCAAACAGTAAGCCCCCGGAAACCATCACGGGCGGGCGAAGGCAACTTTGCCCGCCCGTTGCTTTTTCAACCTGGAAAAAGCCGTTCCACCCACGAAACCCACGCAAGGACACGAAACCCTGGCCACTCATCTCCGGCCGCCGCTCACCCGGCAGGGGAACACCGGCTCTTGCAGCCCCGGCAGCCTTTCGTCTGGTCTTTTCGAGTGTTTCGGGGCTTTCGTGGTTTCCCAACTGCCGTTTCCGGGTTGAAAAACCCTGGCTCCCACCAACGGAAACGCCCCTCGCCACCTGACCGCGGCCGCAACTCCACGGACGGAGCACCGTAACCGTCAGCCAGGAGACACGGAAGCCGAGGAACGAGCGGGAACAAAGCTCAGCCGGCGGAGCGAGTGGCGGCGCGGGAGTCCGAGCTCTACGAGCAGATCGGGCGGCTGGAGATGGAGAACGCCTGGCTAAAAAAGCTCGACCCTCGCGACTGAGGCCCGTCGCGCCATGATTGACAGTCAGGACACGCTCTCGGTGCGCCACCCGTGCCGCTTGCTGGGGCTGGATCGCAGCGGACTCTACTACGAACCGGTCGGGCCGGACGCGGTGGAACTGGCGCTGGGTCATCGGCTGGATGAACTCTACACGGCGCATCCGCATTACGGGGTGCGGTTGATGACGCGGACCTTGCGGCGGGAAGGGCACACGACCAACCCCAAGCGGGTGCGGCGGCTGCTGCGCCCACTCGGGTTGCTGGCGGTGTATCCGAAACCGCGTTTGAGCCAAGTGGGCGTGGGCGCGCAGGTGTTTCCGTATCTGCTGCGCGGGCTGGCGATTGCGCGACCGCACCAGGTGTGGGCCATTGACATCACCTATGTTCGGCTGCGGGGTGGATTCGCGTATCTGGTGGCGCTGTTGGACTGGTTCAGCCGCTACGTGCTGGCGTGGGAGTTGTCGCCGAGTCTGGAGACGCTGCCGTGCGTGCGGGTGTTGGCGGCGGCGCGCGAGGAGGCGGGCGTGGCCGGGGAGATCGTCAACAGTGATCAGGGCTGCCAGTTCAACAGCGGCGAGTGGATCGCGGCGATGGAAGCGGCTGGCAGCCGGGTCAGTCATGACGGACGCGGGCGGGCCTTGGACAACGTCATGGTCGAGCGGCTGTGGCGCAGTGTGAAGTATGAAGACATTTACCTTCGGGATTACGGCGACCTGGCCGAGGCGCGGACGGGCTTGGGGCGGTATTTCGGTTTTTACAACACCGAGCGAACGCACCAAGGGCTTGCTTACCGCACGCCGTTGGAGGTCATGAAAGGCACCCCAAGAACCGAACCGGGAGGGGACAGGTAATGGCGACATGCCCCCCAGTCCCTTCCGGTTCAAAATGGGGTGGAAACGGAACGAGAAAACCACAAGTTAAAAACCGCTTTCAGTGGTCGGAAGAACACGGCTGATTCATCTGGTGTTGGGCACGGGGTGGCGCAGCCTGCGCAGCGGCGGGCTGGCCGGCGAGCCGGCTGCTTTCCAGATAATGGTCCTCCGGCAGAGGATGCTGGAGCCGGCCCATTGCCTCCGCGGCGACGAGCCGCACCGTCACGCGGTCCAACCCGTCGCTTTCGCTCGCAACTTGGGGCATCTGCAGGCGGCAAGCCTCGGCGCTGGGCGTAAAAAAGTTCAGTCGAGACCTCTGCAATAGCCTCGCTGTAGTGGGACAGGCGTCCCGCCTGTCCAGAAAAGCGTGCTGTTTTTCGAGGGTTTCCGAAGAATGTGATCCCCCCGGACAGGCGAGACGCCTGTCCCACTACCTTTTGCAGAGGTCTCCAGTCATATTCAGAACTCACCCATTCCAGCCCGCCCCCCTCATCCAGATGAATCAGCCGTTAAGACGAATCTGCTCTGACCACAAGCCCCACAACCCCTTTACTCAAACTTTGCGGAACTCCTGTTCCATCGGGCGCGGAGTTTCCGCCGTCAGCCCCGCTTCCGGACCAGTTCGCGGAATTCGGCGAACAGCGGGGTCGAATCATGCGGGCCGGGCGAGGCTTCCGGATGATACTGGACGCAAAAGACGGGCTTCGTCCGGTGGCGCAGGCCCTCGACGGTCTGGTCGTTGAGGTTGATGCGGTCCACCTCGACGTCGGATGGCAGCGAGGCGGCGTCCACGGCGAACCCGTGGTTCTGCGAAGTGATTTCGACGCGGCCGGAGCGGAGGTCCTTGACGGGCTGGTTGCCGCCGCGATGGCCGAACTTGAGCTTGAACGTCCGGCCGCCGAAGGCCTGGCCGAGGATCTGGTGCCCCAGACAAATGCCGAACATCGGGAGGCCCGTCCGCAGGAGTTCGCTGACGGTGCGGACGGCGTAATCGAGCGCGGAGGGGTCGCCCGGGCCGTTCGAGAGGAAGAGGCCGGCCGGCCGGTATTTCAGCACTGCGTCGGCCGGCGTGGTGGCGGGGACGATCTGCACCTTGAAGCCATGCTGCCGGAGCCGCCGCGCGATGTTGTATTTCATGCCGAAATCGAGCGCGACGATGGGCACGTCGGCGGGCGGGAGCGGCTGGCGGTGGTGGCGCGCGTCGGCGACGGCGTTGCCCCGCACGAGGTCGAAGGCCGCGCTTTGCTCGTCCTTCTCATCCCACGCAAAGGGGGCGCGATGGGTGACTTCCCTGACGTAATCCACGCCCAGCAGCCCCGGCCAGTTTTGGGCGCGGGCCACGGCCTCCTCGGCGGGCATGGGTTCGGTGGTGATGAAACCGTTCAACGCGCCGCGCACGCGCAGCTTTTTGGTGAGGGCGCGGGTATCCATGCCTTGCAGCCCGGGAATGCCGTGTTGCGCAAGATAATCGTGCAAGGAGGCCTCCGCGCGCCAGTTGCTCACGACGGGCGAGAGTTCGCGCACGACGAAACCGGCAACGTGCGGCCGCCAGGATTCGACGTCCTGGGTGTTGACGCCGTAGTTGCCGATGAGCGGGTAGGTCATCGTGACAATCTGCGCCTTGTAGGAGGGGTCGGTGAGGATTTCCTGGTAGCCGGTCATCGAGGTGTTGAAACAAACCTCGCCGCAGGCGGAGGCCCGCGCGCCAAACCCGGCACCGTGAAAGACCGAGCCGTCCTCCAGCGCCAGCATCGCGTTCATCTTGTCCATCGCGGCGGCGATGCTAGGCGCGCGGGGGGGCGGGTCAAGCGGCAACGCCCGGCGAACTTGGCAAACGCCGCCCGCGCCGATAGAACGGGCGCATGGACCGTTACCAACTGGCCTTTGGCGGCGTGCGCCGGCTTTACGGCGTCGCCGGACAGGGACGGCTGCGCCGGGCGCATGTATGTGTGATCGGCGTGGGCGGCGTGGGTTCGTGGGCGGTCGAGGCGCTGGCCCGTTCCGGGGTGGGCGCGTTGACGCTGGTGGACTTGGACGACATCTGCGTGAGCAACACCAACCGCCAGTTGCACGCGCTCGAGGGTGAGCTTCACAAGCCCAAGGTCGAGTCGCTGGCGGCCCGCGTGCGCGCCATCAATCCGGAGTGCCAGGTGCATCCGGTGCGCGCCTTCTTCGTCGCGGCCAACGCGCGCGAACTGCTCGCGCCGCGGTTTGATTTCGTGTTCGACGCGATGGACGCGGTGCGGGAAAAGGCATTGTGCCTCGCGCTGTGCCGTGAACTGGGCCTGCCAGTCATAACCTCCGGTGGTGCGGGCGGGCGGCGCGATCCCGCCCGGGTGCGCGTAACCGACCTCGCGCTGGCCACGCATGACCGGCTGTTGCAATCGCTGCGGAAGACCCTGCGGGCGGAACATGGTTTCCCGCGCGGAGAGCGGAAGTTTGGCATCGAAGCCGTGTGTTCCACCGAACCGCCCGTATTTCCGCACCGCGATGGCGGCGTGTGCGCCACGCGCGAGGCCGGGACGGATTTGCGGCTGGACTGCCGGAGCGGGTTGGGCACGGCCACGTTTGTCACCGGCACGTTCGGCTTCGTGGCGGCCGCGCGCATCGTGGAGCAAATTGCCGGCGCCGGAGCGGTGCCGAAAGCGGGGAAAGCGAACGCCATCCCATGAAAAGCCTGACCGAATATCTGTGGTTTGAGGTTCCCGGACGGCGGGGCTTCGTGAACATCACCGGCACCATCGAGAAGCTGGTGCGGCAAAGCGGCGTGCGCGAGGGCCTTTGCCTCGTCAACGCCATGCACATCACCGCGTCGGTATTCATCAACGACGCCGAGGACGGGCTGCTGCACGATTACGAAGTGTGGCTGGAAACACTGGCCCCCCACGCGCCGACCAGCCAATACCGCCACAATCTCACGGGCGAGGACAACGCCGACGCGCATCTGAAACGCCAGGTCATGGGGCGCGAAGTCGTGGTGGCCATCACCGGCGGAAAGCTCGATTTCGGGCCGTGGGAACAGATTTTTTACGGGGAGTTCGACGGCCGTCGGCGCAAGCGGGTGCTGGTGAAAATCATCGGCGAATGAGCGGCGCGCCCCGCGTCTGAGGACGGACTTCTCCGGCCTGCGGCAAACGGGGAACCGGCCCCGGCGCGGGAAAGTCATTCCGAAAGCGCCGCCGCCAGGAATCGGGCAGCGGACGAAAGGCCCGGCCTGGTCGGTTGCCGCAGGGCTTGGCGGAAGGGGAGGGATTCGAACCCCCGTTAGGATTGCTCCTAAGCCTGATTTCGAGTCAGGTGCCTTCAACCACTCAGCCACCCTTCCGCTCGCAATGCCGGGCCGCCTGCAGCCGCCTGCTGGCGGCGCGCGCGCGGCCCGACTCGTGCGGAGTATGGGCCAATCCAAACGGGCGGCAAGTTGGATTTGCCCCATCCCAAACGGCCAAGCCGCCGGGGGCGCGGACGGCAAGGGCGCGGAAGCCTTAACCCGGAGATTTCACACCCCGCCCGAAAAGCCGACCGGCGCTCCGGCCCCCGGAGCGTGAAATATCCGGTCCAGCCCTGCGGACACTTGCAGTATTGAGTGAGGCCGTCCCGGACGCGGGGCGCGCGGCGTTCACGCCGCTTCGACGCACCAGGCCCCGGCGGGCAGCGATTTTGGGGCTGCTGGGGAAATCGGACGGTGAAGCGGGCTGAAGCCCGCGCCCCTCACGCCATTCCGCAGGATCAGTAGGGTTAAGCCTGTGGCCGGCTCAAGGCGCGCGCCAGGTAACGCCCCGTGTGACTCCGCCCGACCTGTGCAATCACCTCCGGCGGCCCCTGCGCCACGATCTCGCCGCCGCCCGCGCCGCCCTCGGGGCCGAGATCAATGACCCAGTCGGCGGTCTTGATGACATCGAGATTGTGTTCGATGACCACGAGCGTGTTGCCGTGGACGCGCAGCTTGAACAGCACCTCGAGCAGCTTGGACACGTCGTGGAAGTGCAGGCCGGTGGTCGGCTCGTCGAGCAGGTAGAGCGTGCGTCCGCGGGACTTGCGGCCCAGTTCGGCGGCGAGCTTCACGCGCTGGGCCTCGCCGCCGGACAGCGTTGTCGCGGCCTGGCCAAGCCGGAGATAGCCCAGGCCCACTTCCGCCAGCACCAGGCACGGCTCGCAAATCTTTGGCACGGCCCGGAAAAACGTCACCGCCTCATCCACGGTGAGATTGAGGATGTCGGCGATGTTCAGGCCCTTGTAATGGATCTCGAGCGTCTCGCGATTGTAGCGCCTGCCGTTGCACGCCTCACAGGTGACATACACCGGCGGCAGGAAGTTCATCTCGATCTTGAGCACGCCGTCGCCCTCGCACTTTTCGCAGCGCCCGCCCTTGACGTTGAAACTGAACCGCCCCGCGTCGTAGCCGCGGACTTTCGCGGCGGGCAGGCTGGCAAACAGGTCGCGGATCACGTTGAACATGCCGGTGTAGGTCGCGGGGTTGCTGCGGGGCGTGCGCCCGATGGGGGTCTGGTCAATCACGATGACCTTCTCGAAGCCCTCCCAGCCGCGCAGTTCGCGGTGTTCCCCGGGGCGCTCCTTCGAGCCGAAGAATTTGCGGAACAGCGCGCGGCGCAGGATGTCGTCCACCAGCGTGCTCTTGCCGGAGCCGCTCACCCCGGTGACGCACGTGAACGTGCCGATGGGAATGCGAACATCAATGTTCTTGAGATTGTTCTCCCGCGCGCCCAGCACTTCCAGCCAGCCGCGCTCGGGGGACGGCCGCACGCGTTCCCGCGGCACGGCGATGGAATGCTCGCCGCGCAGATATTTCGCCGTGAGCGATTTCGGCGCAGCCAGCAATTCCTTCAATGTGCCCGCCGCCACCACTTCGCCACCCTGCACGCCCGCGCCGGGGCCGAGGTCCAGAATCCAGTCCGCCTGCCGGATGGTGTCCTCGTCGTGCTCGACGACGATGACGGAGTTGCCGAGGTCGCGCAGGCCCTTGAGCACGGTGAGCAGGCGGTCGTTGTCGCGTTGATGCAGGCCGATGCTCGGCTCGTCGAGGATGTAAAGCACGCCGACCAGGCCGGCGCCAATCTGCGTGGCGAGCCGGATCCGCTGCGCCTCGCCGCCGCTCAACGTGCCGCTTTCGCGGTCCAGCGTGAGGTAGCCGAGGCCGACGTTTTGCAGGAAGCCGAGGCGGGCGCGGATTTCCTTGATGACTTCACCGGCAATTTTTTGCTGAAACTCGGAGAGCTTGAGCGTGGCGAAAAATGCGGCGGCCTCGTCCACCGAGCGCGCGCAGACGTCGGCGATGCTGAGGCCGGGAATTTTGGAGCGCGGCGTCGCGTCGCCGCTTTTCTGGAAACTTGCATTTGCCGGCGATGAGGCTGCCTCCCCTGACGCTGCACGGTTCTTGGAAAGCGGTGACACGTCACCGCACTCCAAAGTCACCGCCAGCACCTCCGGCTTCAACCGCCGGCCCTGGCAGGCGTCGCAAAACTGCGGCGACATCACGGCCTTGAGGCGGTTGCGCGTGAACTCACTTTCGCTCTCGGCGTAGAGGCGTTCGAGATTGGGGATTACCCCCTCGAACGGCCTGGTCATTTTGCTGACCTTGCCCGCGCGCCAGAAGTGGAAATCCATCTCCACCTCGCCCGAGCCGTGCAGCACGATGCGGCGGAAATCCTCCGGCAACTTCGCCCACGGCGTCTCGAGGCTCTGGTTGTAATGCGCGGCGACGCCTTTCAGCAGTGCCTTGTAATAGACCACCATGCGCTTCCCGCCGAGCCGCTTCCACGGCTGAATCGCACCGGCTTCCAGTGATTTTTCCGGGTCGGGAACGATCAGCCCCTCGTCAAAGACCATCTTCTGGCCGAGACCGTGACAGACGGGGCACGCGCCGCTGGGCGAGTTGAACGAAAAATGTTTCGGCGTCGGCGGCTCGAAGCTGCGGCCCGTGACGGGGCTGAACATGCGGTTGGAATGGACGGTTTCGAGCCACTGCGCTGGCACCGGGTTGCCGGGCGTCCCGCCAACAGAACCGACTTTCTTCAGTGGAGCTGCCGCCGGGGCGGTCGGGGCCACGTTCTCCGGCAACTGATGCAGCGTCGTGAACACCCCTTCGCCCCATTTGAGCGCTGTCTCCACCGAATCCGCCAGCCGCACGCGGACCTTTTCGTCCATCACCAGCCGGTCCACGACCGCCTCGATGCTGTGGCGTTTCGTCGGCTCCAGTTTGACGCGCGTGTTGGCGGCCAGCTCGACGAGTTCGCCGTCAATACGGGCGCGCACGAAGCCTTCGCGGGCGAGGCGCTCGATGACGTCACGGAACTCGCCCTTTTGTTCGCGCACGACGGGGGCGAGAATCATGAGTTTCGTGCGCGGCGGCAGCGCCATGAGCCGGTCCACAATTTGCGTGGCGCTCTGCGCGGCGATGGGCACGCCCGAATCGGGGCAATGCGGCTGGCCGACGTGCGCGTAAAGGAGCCGCAGGTAGTCGTAAATCTCGGTCGTGGTGGCGATGGTCGAGCGCGGGCTGGAGCCGGAGCTGCGCTGCTCGATGGCGATGGCCGGCGACAATCCCTCGATGAAATCCACGTCCGGCTTCTGCAACTGGTCGAGGAACTGGCGGGCGTAGGCGGAAAGGCTTTCGATGTATTTGCGCTGGCCCTCGGCGAAGATGGTGTCGAACGCCAGCGACGACTTGCCGGAGCCGCTGAGGCCGGTGATGACCACCAGCTTGTCGCGCGGAATCTGGAGCGTGAGGTTCTTGAGGTTGTGTTCCCGCGCCCCGCCAATCCGGATGAAGTCTTTGCTCATGGGCCGTGAATTTTGCCGTCACTGAATCCCGCCAGCGTAACGCGCGTCCGAAGGAAAGGAAAGCCGGGCCCCGCGCGGGCCGCCGCCGGGATAAAACAGGGTCAAAGATGGGCAAAATCGGTGTGGTGATGCCGGGCGGCGGGGCGCAGCATCCCCTGGATTCGTCCGGTCAGGGCGCCCATCCGGCCCGCCGGACGTTGTGAAAGAGACAAAGCCATGAAGAAAATCATCCTCCTGACTGCGGCCCTCGCGATGAGCGCCGCCCTTGCCGCCACTGCCGCCGACGGCAAGGCCGTTTACGCCAAAGAATGCGCCAAATGCCACGGCGAGGACGGCAAGGGCCAGACCAAGATGGGCCAGAAGGCCGGGGTCAAAGACTACAGCGTCACCGAGTTCGACCTGGACAAGGCCATGAAGTCGCTCAAGGACGGCATGACCGACAAGGACGGCAAGGTCATCAAGAAGCCGATGGGCGAAAAACTGACCGAGGCCGAAATCAAGGCGTCGCTGGAGCACCTCAAGGCGTTCAAGAAGTAGCCGGGCGTCCGTGGACTTACCAAAAAACGGCAAGCATTGGCCAAAAGATGCGTGGTTGATTCTGGCCGGGGGGTGGATGCTGGCCGGGTTACAACGGTGAACCAACAACGCTGAAGCAACAAAGGATATAAGATGAAAAAACTGTTCGTTCTGACAATGGCGGTCGGCCTGGGGGCCGCGTTGAGCGCCACCGCCGCCGACGGCAAGGCCGTTTACGCCAAAGAATGCGCCAAATGCCACGGCGAAGATGGCGCGGGGCAGACCAAGATGGGACAGAAGGTCGGCTGCAAAGACTACTCGAAGGAGGCTTTCGACATGGACAAGGCGTTCAAGGCCGTCAAAGAGGGCATGAAGGACAAGGACGGCAAGACCTTGATGAAGGCCTACGGCGAGAGCCTGTCCGACGAGGAGATCAAGGCCTCGTTGGAGCACATGAAGTCCCTGAAGAAGTAATTTAACGCCGGGCGGTCCAGCCCTCGGGCCACCGTCCGGTTGACGTTTTTCAACGGTGGCCGGCGAGTTCCGCCGGCCACCGGTTGCCCGGATGGTTCCGGGCCAGCCTCCGGCGCCACCGGCCGGTGGTCAGAGTGGACATCCAGCCCCGGGTCGCGCTGTTATGAGCGAAAAGCAGTCTCCCGCCGAAGCCCCGCGTTTCCTTTCCTCCCGCAACTGGCTCAGCCTCGCCGGGCTGGTCATTGCCGTGGGGGCGCTGTTTTCGTTCGTTCTCCTGTTCATCCTCGACACGCTGGCCACGGCCTCGAATCCCTACGTTGGCATCCTGACGTGGTTTGTTGCGCCTGGATTTCTGTTCCTTGGCCTGGGGCTGCTGCTGCTGGGCGCGTGGCGGTGGCGGCGGCGTTACGGCACCCCGCTCATTCCGCGCCTTCACATTGACCTCTCGCAGCCGAAGGACCGGCGCGCGCTGGCCTTCTTCGCGTGCGGCGGGGTCGGTTTCCTGCTGCTGTCGGCGGTGGGCAGCTACCACACCTACCATTTCACGGAATCAGTCACGTTCTGTGGTCAGGCCTGCCACACGGTGATGAAGCCCGAGATGGTCACCTACCACAACGGCCCCCACGCGCGCGTGGCCTGCGTCGAGTGCCACATCGGCCCCGGTGCGGAATGGTTCGTGAAAGCGAAGATTTCCGGGAGCTACCAGCTTTACTCGGTGGCGTTCAACAAGTTTCCCCGCCCGGTGCCGACGCCCGTTCACAACCTCCGCCCCGCGCGCGACACCTGCGAGCGCTGCCACTGGCCCGAGAAGTTCGTCGGCGATTTCATCCGCAACTACAACTACTATCTGGGCGACGAATCCAACTCGCATCACGCCATTTCCATGGTGCTGAAGGTGGGCGGGGCCAGCAGCCGCGACGGCATCGCCGAGGGCATTCATTGGCACGTCAACCCCGGCCACAAGATCGAATACCTGGCCACGGACGACAAACGTCTGGTCATCCCGTGGGTGCGCATGACCGAAGCCGACGGCACGGTGACCGAATTCCGCACCAAGAGCTTCACCAACGACCCGGCGGGCTATGAAATCCGCACCATGGATTGTGTGGACTGCCACAACCGCCCCGCCCACCGCTACAAGTCACCGAACGACGCGGTCAACCTCGCGCTGGCGCGGGGCCGGATTGACCCCGCCCTGCCGTGGGTGAAGACCAACGCGGTCTTCGTGCTGACCCGGGATTATCACACCGAGGCCGAGGGCGTCGCCGGCATTGCGAAGCTCATGCGTGAGCGCTATCCCGACGACCCCCGCGTGACGCCGGCCATCGCCGCGTTGCAAGACATCTTCACCAACAACTTCTTCCCCGAGATGCGGGCCAGTTGGAAGGCCTACCCCGAGCACATCGGCCACAAGGACTGGCCCGGCTGCGCCCGCTGCCACGATGACCAGCACTTCGCCGTGGGGGACCCCAAACGGAAGATCGGTTTCAACAACTGCGCCGAGTGCCACATCATCCAGGCGCAGGGCACCGGCCCGCAACTCAAGGAACTCAGCGCCACCGGCCATCCCTTCGTCCATCCGGGCGAGGAAGTGCCCGACGGGTTCCTGTGCCACGACTGCCACGGAGAAGGCAAATGACGTGAAAACCACCCCATCACCCCGAACCGGGCGCGCGCTTCCGGCGCTGGTCGTGTTGACCAGCGCCTTTTTTCTTTCCGCGTCAGTAGCCGCGCGCACCGAGGAAATCAAAAACAGTCATTGTCTCGAGTGCCACGCGGACAAGGATCTCACGATGGAGCGCGGCGGGAAGGAAGTTTCGCTGTTCGTGGACGAAAAGCTCTTCCAACTCTCCGTGCATGGCACCAACGCCTGCGTCAGTTGCCACGCCGACCTGACCCGGAAGCATCCCGACGACAACGTGCCCGCCAAACCGGCCAGTTGCATCGCCTGTCACCGGGCCGTGACCGAGGAGTATGCCGGGAGCATCCACGGCATCAGCCACCGGCTGGGCGCCTCGGCGGCCGCCAGTTGCGCCGACTGCCACGGCAAGCACGAGATGCTGCCCGCCCGCCATCCCGCCTCGCCGGTCTTCAAGCTCAACCTGCCCAAGACCTGTGCCCAGTGCCATGCCAACACCAATCTGACCGCCGAATACCACCTGCGCAGCCAGGACGCTGCGGAGCATTACCTCGACAGCATCCACGGTCAGGCACTGACGAAAAAGGGCCTCATCGTCGCGCCCTCCTGCGCGGACTGCCACGGCGTGCATGACATCAAGCGCACGGTGGACCGTGGCTCGCGCATCCATCATCAGCACATCGCCAAAACCTGCGGCCAGTGCCATCTCGGCGTCGAGGAGGTCTATGAAAAGAGCGTCCACGGCAAGCTGCTCGCCACCGGCCACAAGAACGCCCCCGTCTGCACCGACTGCCACACCGCGCACGAAATCGAGAAGCCGCTCACCGGCCACTTCAAACAAGTCAGCGACCAGCGCTGCGGCAAATGTCATGAGGAAAGTCTCAAGCATTACCGCGACACCTACCACGGCAAGGCCATGGCCCTCGGCAAGGCCAGCGCCGCGCCGGACGTGGCCGCGTGTTACGACTGCCACGGCCACCACGACGTGCTGCCGCCGACCGATCCCAATTCGCGCCTGTCGCAACAAAATATCGTCGCCACCTGCCAGCAATGTCATCCCAGGGCCAACGCCGGCTTCGCCACCTACCGGCCCCACGCCAACCCGCTCGACAAGGAGAATTACCCCGTCCTGCACGCCGTGTTCCTGTTCATGACCGGCCTGCTCATCAGCGTGTTCATCTTCTTTGGCCTCCACACCCTCGCCTGGCTCGTCCGCGCCGTGTATCTTTACTGGCACGACTCGAAAAAATTCCGCGAGGCCAAGTTCCAGGTGCAGCAGGATGACGAGTGGTTCACCCGCTTCGCCCCCTTCGAGCGCTTCCTGCATTTCCTCGTCGTCACCAGCTTCCTGCTGCTCGTCATCACCGGGATGCCGCTCAAGTTTTATTACACCGACTGGGCGAAGACGTTGTTCAACCTCCTCGGCGGCGCGGAAGCGTGCCGCATGTTGCACCGCTTCGGAGCCATCGTGACGTTCCTCTATTTCGGCCTGCACCTCGGCAGCCTGGCCATCAGCGCCTGGAACAGCCGTGGCACCCTGCGGGATGCCGCCACCGGCAAATTCTGCTTCCGTCGCATCGGGCAGGCCATGTTCGGGCCGGATTCGATGGTGCCCACGCTGCAGGACTGGCGGGATTTTGTGGCGCACAACCGGTGGTTCTTTGGCAAGGGGCCGAAGCCGCAGTTTGACCGGTGGACGTATTGGGAGAAGTTCGATTACTTCGCCGTGTTCTGGGGCGTGTTCATCATCGGCTTCAGCGGCCTGGTGCTGTGGTTCCCGGAGTGGTTCACGCGGTTTTTCCCGGGCTGGATCATCAACGTGGCCCTCATCATTCACTCGGACGAGGCGCTGCTCGCCGCCGGCTTCATCTTCACCATCCATTTCTTCAACACGCACTTCCGCCTGGAGAAATTCCCGATGGACACCGTCATCTTCTCGGGCCGCGTCTCGAAGACGGAGCTGCTGCACGAACGCAAACGCTGGTATGACCGCCTCGTGGCCACCGGCAAGCTCGACCAGCATCGGGTGCGCGACGAATGGGAACGGTGGAAGGGGATTGCGCGCTTCTTCGGCTACCTGTTCTTCGGCCTCGGCCTGGTGCTGCTGGTGCTCATCATTTACGCCATGACCTCGCGCCTCGCGCATTGAGTCGCCCCCGCGGCGGCTTCCGGCAGCAAGCCGCCATTTGAACTGGCCCCGGGTTCGCGGTTTGCCGGAGAAAGCGACAGAGGGCGGGCGCCCGCCCGGACGCTGGCGCGTGCTTGTTTGCCCCCGGTGGTCGCGAAGCGTCTGGGAGTGCGGCGGCCCTCCGCCGCTTTGGCGCGCGAAAGACATTGGCGGCGGTCTGCCAACGCGCCGCTGCGGTCACGTCGGGCAAAATACGGGGGAAATTGGGCAAGAATTGCTTTGTCGGCGGACCGGGCTCGGGCAGGATATTCACGCTTCACAGAAAGGAACCGGATATGAGAAACACTATCGCCTCCCTGCTGTTCAGCACACTCCTCACCGCTGCATTGCCGCTCGCCGCGCAGGATGCCCGTTTCTTCCGGGTGGCGGGGCCGGTGCCTGCAACCCTCACCGCCGTTACGCCGGAGGGTTGGGTGACGTGGACCAACACGCCCACCAACGCCACCTTCACGGTGCAGACCGCCACGGCGTTGGGCAGTGAAACTAACTGGGTGGACTGGGTTCAGATTCCCGTCACGAACGCCGTCACTGTTCACCACGTTTTCGATCCCAATCCTCCCTCTGGCATGGCCCTCATTCCCGCCGGGAATTTCACGATGGGGGACAACTTGGATGGCAGCAGCGTCGCACTTCCCCTGCACAGCGTGTATGTTTCTGCCTTTTACATGGACAAGTATGAAGTGACGAAGGCGTTGTGGGACGAGGTGAGGGCGTGGAACGGGGGCAATGGGTATGCGTATGAATCGGGTTCTGGGTTGGGGAAGGCGGCGAATCATCCGGTGCATATGGTGAGTTGGTATGACGCGGTGAAGTGGTGCAATGCGCGGTCGCAGAAGGAGGGATTGGTGCCGTGCTACTACACGGATGCGGGGCTGACGGCCATCTACAAGACGAATGAGGTGACGCCCTTCGTCAACTGGAATGCGAACGGGTATCGGTTGCCGACGGAGGCGGAGTGGGAGAAGGCGGCGCGGGGCGGGTCGAGCGGGCGGCGGTTTCCGTGGAGCGACAGCGACACCATTCAGCACGCCCGGGCGAACTACTACAGTTACAGTTCCACGGGCTACGCCTACGACACCAGCCCCACCCGGAATTACCACCCGACGTTCAACGACGGGGTGTTTCCCTACACGAGTCCGGCGGGGTATTTTGGGGCGAACGGGTATGGGCTATACGACATGGCTGGGAACGTGTGGGAGTGGTGTTGGGATTGGTATTCAGGCACGTATTACAGCAGTTCGCCGTCGAGTGATCCGCGAGGTCCGACCTCCGGCTCCCACCGGGTGCTTCGGGGCGGCAGTTGGAGCAACA
>Ga0209381_1002077_pt1 | contig 27101 bp, 18 predicted proteins | sample DewCreD2012metaG_FD_184111 | JGI IMG/M metagenome (GOLD analysis project Ga0209381, IMG submission 184111) | Hot spring sediment bacterial and archeal communities from British Columbia, Canada, to study Microbial Dark Matter (Phase II) - Dewar... ...
ATTTAATATTTGCCTTCCGGCCCTTCCCGCCGGCTGGCCCGCTTTGTCTTCAAACGGCCCGCCCGTGCCGCGTCCGCGTTGCTAACTTTCATCCTGGATGAGAATGGGGGGGCATTCGGAAGCGCCGCGACGGGATGGCCAAGGTTGACAGATCATAAGCGGCTTTGATAGGCTCGCCTTAAGGTTCGTTGGTTATGAGCGAATCGTTTTTAAGCCAACACGTCCTGGTCCTTAACCGGCTGTGGCAGGCGGTCAATGTCTGCAGTGTCCGGCGCGCTCTCACGCTGGTTTTCGCCGGTCACGCCCAGATTGTCATGGAATCGGGGGACGGCGCCTTCCGCACTTTTAACTTTCCCGAGTGGAAGGATTTTTCCCTCCAGGAGCCCCACCCGGAAAGCATTCATACTGTCTCCTTCAAGATTCGGGTGCCGCGGGTGATATTGCTGCTGGTGTTTGATCACCTGCCGAAAAAAGAGGTCAAGTTCACCCGGCACAACATCTTCGAGCGCGACAAGAACACGTGCCAGTATTGCGGAAAGGTGTTTGATCGCAAGGACCTGAACTTGGATCACGTGATTCCCCGCGACCGGGGCGGACCAACCAACTGGGAGAACATTGTCTGCTCCTGCGTCGGGTGCAACACCCGCAAGGCCAACCGCACCCCGCAGGAAGCCGGCCTGCGGCTGATCCGCAAACCCAAGCGCCCGAAATGGCGGCCGTTTGTGCAGATCAGTTTCAACGTGCATCTGCACGACAGTTGGCGGCATTTCATTGACCTGGCCTACTGGAACGTGGAACTGGGCGAGGAAGCGGGTTAGGCGGATCAGTTCACCAGGTTATACCAGTTGTCACGCTGACGGGGCTCGCAGCCCAGTTCTTCGATAAGCCGCCGCATATCGCGCACAGTCATGCGGAAAGAGGCGCCGGCTTGGCTGACGACGTTTTCTTCGATCATGATGCTGCCGAGGTCGTTGGCGCCGAATTGCAGCGCCACCTGTCCGATCTCCGGCCCCTGCGTGACCCACGAACTTTGGACGTTGGGAAAATTGTCGAGATAAAGCCGCGCCAGCGCTTGGGTGCGGAGATATTCATGCGCGCCGACCGTAGGGGCCTTGAGCAGGGTGTTTTCCGGCTGGAACGTCCACCCGATAAAGGCGGTGAACCCGCCCGTTTTATCCTGCTGAGTCCGCAACCGGTCCAAATGCTCAACACGGTCCGCGGGGGTCTCCACATGGCCGAACATCATCGTGGCCGAAGTCTTCAGCCCCAGGCGATGGGCGGCGTCCATGACCCCGAGCCAATCGTCGCTCATCGCCTTGCGGGGGGAAATGCGCTGCCGCACACGGTCCACCAGGATTTCCGCGCCGCCGCCCGGGATCGAGCCCAGGCCGGCTTGGGCGAACAAGGCGATCAGCTCCGCCACCGGACGCTGAAAAACTTCCTGGAAATGCACAAATTCACTCGGGCTGAAACCGTGTATGTTGACTTGCGGAAACTTGCCTTTGATGTGGGAGAGCATGTCCAAATACCATTGCAGGCTCAGCTTGGGATGGTGCCCGCCCTGAAGCAGTATTTGCGTGCCGCCCAGCGCGATAGTCTCCTCGATCTTGCGGTCCATCTCCGCCATTGAGATCACGTAGGCATCGCTGTCCCTCTCGGTGCGATAAAAGGCGCAGAACTTGCAATAGACATTGCAGATATTGGTGTAATTGATGTTGCGGTCCACGATGTAGGTGACAATTTCGCGGCCGCGGCCGCCGTAGGCGGCGGCTTTAACGGTCTGGCGTCGGTGGTTGGCCAGCAGGCCCAGTTCGGCGAGGGGAAGATCATACAGCCGCAGGGCCTCCGCCGGCGAAAGGCGCTGCCCGTCCCAAGCCTTTTGCCGCAGGTCATCGAGCGCCGGCGCCGCCGTTGTCGCGCTCGGCTTATTCATCCAGCAGTTTCCGCACCTTGTCCGCCAGGCCCGCGCGCGCGTTCAAATCCCGCAGGTTTCCCTTCTTGTCCACCAGCCACATCGCCGGGATGCTGTTGATGCCGAATTCCTTGCCATACTTGTTGGCCCAGCCCTCGCCATCAAAGTATTGCGGCCAGGGCATCTTCTTTTCCGCGACAAATTTCGTTAGCGCTTCCTTGCTCTGGTCGAAACTGATGCCGACGATTTCAAAGCCCTGGTCGTGAAGCTTCTCGTAGGCGGCCAGCACATTGGGTAGCTCGGCGACGCACGGCCCGCACCAGGTCGCCCAGAAATCTATCAGCACCACCTTTCCCTTGAGCTCTTTCAGGTCCACCTTGCGCCCATCCACCGCCTCGAAGGCGATGTCCACGGGTTTGCCCAGGCTTTCCATTTTTTTAACCAGGGCAGCCGCCTGCGCCTTGGTTTTTTCGCCCGCCTTTTCCGCTTTGAGAATTTCGTCCAGGAGCTCGCGCGCCTGCGGGCCTTCCTTTTGCTGAGCCGCTACCAGCAGCATATCGTAAACCTCCGCCCGCCCCGGGAACAGTTTAAGCAGTTCCCGCGCCCCTTTTTCATATTCCGCAAAAGCGGCCGCGCGGTCCTCCGCCATTTTGGCGCGGACCTCGCGATTGAGCTTCTGGGAGAGGAGGTCGAACCGGTCATCCTCATCCAGGTTGGGGTCGGCCAGTCGCGCCTTTTCCACCGCCGCCAGCCGCGCGGACTGGCTTTGGTCGCCCATGCTGACGGCCTTGGAGAGAAACTCGTGCTCCTTGCGCATGGCCCGCTGGGCGTTGGGGTCCTTGGGATATTTGGTGTAGAAATCGCGGGCTTTGTCGGCCCCTAAGACCAAAGTTTCCCTGACCTTTTTCGAGTATTCCTGGTATTCCTCCTGGCTGGGGCGCTTGGTGCGCCATTCCTTGGGCATGGGGGGCTGGCGGCTGGCAGCTTGGAATTCCTCCCAGGCTTTTTCCGCCTCGCTTAACTCGGCCGCCAGCAGGGAGCAGGGAATAAACAGCGCGGCGAGCAGCGTCGCATAAATCGGCCGCCCTCCATTTTGAACCGCCCAACGGGTATTTTTCATAAAAAGTTTCTCCGCCAGGAGGGGCCGCATGGCGGCCTCTCCCGAACCACTGACTAGCATAGGCCCGTTTTTCCCTCAAAACAAGCAGGTTTTCAGGGCGGAATTTGCGGTTTGCGCCCTGGCCTGCTTTCGCTTAGTTTGCCGAGGGGCGGGGCCATCAGCGCCGTCCGGGAACGGATGCAACCTTATGAAATGTCCTGCTTGCGACAATCTGCTGACGCCTGAAACGATGGCGGGGGTGACGGTGGACGTTTGTCAGAACGGCTGCGGCGGGGTTTGGTTCGACGCCTTCGAGCTGAAAAAGATTCAGCAGGCCGCCACTGGCGAAAAGGAGACGGGGCTGTTGATCCACCGCCGGGAAACCGTCGCCCTGGATTACTCCCGCAAGCGGCTCTGTCCGCGTTGCGAAAGGCAGCCGATGATGCGCCGGTATTTCAGCCGCCAGCGCGCGGTGGAAATTGATGAATGCCCGGCCTGCGGCGGCCATTGGTTGGATTACGGGGAACTGGAGCGGGTCATGGCCGAGACCGCCGGAGCGGAAGCGAACCAACCCGCGACGCGCCTGCTGACGGTGCGGCGGCTAAGCGGTTTCTGGGCCGGTTTGGAGCGCCGCCCCGGCCGCGCCCACCCAAAGGGCGCCGTGTAACCATCCGCCAGGCTTGGGCGTCTAACCCGGCGTACCGTATGGACAAGCGTTGTTTTGCGGCAGGTAATGAAGCTGGGCGGGTTCCGGCATCCGGGACCGGCGTGCGGGGCTTTACTTTGATCGAGCTATTGGTGGTCATTGCCATTATTGCCATTCTGGCCGGCTTGCTGCTGCCCGCGCTGGCTGCCGCAAAGGAAGCCGGCCGGCGCATCAAATGCCTGAACAATATGCGCAATCTCGGGCTGGCTATGGCGATGTATGTGGATGAAAACGATCATCGCCTGCTGCCGCGCGCGCATCCCACGGTTTCCGATCCTTTCCACCCCCGCTGGCCGCATCGCCTGCGCCCCGCCTATGCCGACCTGAAAATTCTGGTCTGCCCCTCCGAAGCCCCGGACCAGCCGGTCAACACCGGGCCCTCAGATGTCATGGACATGTATCCCTCCGATTTCGCCCCGCGCGGTTACATTCTCAACTCGTTCAATGATTACTGGCTCGAGTATTACGCCAAAAACGGCCTGAGCGGCGCGGAACTGAAACGCTGGCGTCATTACGCCATGACCAACGAATTGGGCGTGCCCGAGTCAGCCATTAAAAATCCCAGCGACACCGCGGTTTTTGGCGAAAAAGAGCGCGAATCCCTGCATTGGTATTTTGATTACGAGACCTACGAGGACATCACCCAGCTCGACCAAAACAAGCACATGAACGCTGGCGGCGCCAAGGCGGAGGGTGCGGGCGGCTCGAACTACATCTTTGCCGACGGCAGCGCGCGGTTTTTAAAGCACGGGCGCTCGGTGGTGCCCATCAATATGTGGGCCATCAGCGAGGAGTGGCGCAACATTGGCATGCCCCCCTCCGGTGGCGTATCGGGACCATGATCGAGTCTCGGCCATCCGCCAATTGTTCCGTGCCGCCCGGCAATTGAGGCGGCCCGGCAAGCCGAACTCAACTGGCTGGAGCGGCGCATGGGTTAACACCTGCTGCCCCCCTGCTTTTGAAATATTCATAAAAAGTGCTTGCGGCGCGGGGCGGATGGAGCAAAACCTCAGCCTGTAATTGGCAGAGAAAAGTGCAGTCAGCAAAGAGGAACCCAATGCAGTTTCCAACGCGCCCTTGGATGCTCCGGCCAGTGCTCCGGGTTTTCTTCCTCTTGAGCGGTCTAACGGTTTTGGCCGCGCCGCGTCCGCCGTTGCCGCCCTGGCCGGAAATCGCCTTGTTCCGCTGGTCCTTCGATGAAGCCTATTCAGTTGCCGCCAACAAATCTCCCTCGGCCACCACGTTGGACGCCACGGTTTGGGCCGAGAGTTGGAGCGGTTACGCTTTGAATCGCCAGGGGCGGCATGTCCAGCCGGTGTTGCTGCCGCTGCAAAGCGCCGGGGCGTGGCCGGTGCTGGCGGGCGATCAAGGGACGATTCGCTTCTAGTATTGCCCGGCGTGGTCCACCAGCAAAGGACCGGGGCACGAAGCGCCCTTGCTGGAAATGGTCTCCGGCAACGGCAAAGACACGGTGACCTGGTGGCGGCTGGGCTTTGATGCGCGGGGCGAGCGATTGATATTGAGCGCGCAAACCGCCGGTGGCTGGGCGGACCTCGCCGCCGCGCCGGTGGAAATGACCGCCGGCCAGTGGCGATTGATCACGCTGACTTACGCGGGCACCAACAGAGCGGTGGCTCTGGACGCGCAAACCGTTGCAGCGGGAGCGGGGCTGCCGGTGATTCCCGCCGCCGTGCGGCCCATGTCCGCGCTGGTGATCGGCAGCAGTCTCTCGGGTTTGAGCGCCGAAGGGCAATTCGAGGAACTGACCACCTTCCCGCAGCCGTGCGCCGACTGGATGCTGGGCCTCTACTTCAACGGCACACGCCGGCAAGCGGCGCTCGGGCCGATTATCTCGCTGGAAGCCGAACTCGCCCGCCTGCCTGGCGGCGGGCAGGCCCGCAAGAAAAAGGAGGCGGATGTCGTGATGATGGAAAGCTCCGTTCCCACCCCGCCCGGCGGCGGCGGCGGCAGCACCAACAACTGGTCGCCCACCTATCCTGTGGCCACCAACGGGCTGCGGCTGGCCTTGGGGGTTCGGCTTATAGGAAAGCTCTGCTTGCGGAATTGAATGCGATCGCTGCTGAAACACAAACTGCAGGCAGCATCTTAAACAAATTACTTATTCAACCATGAGCACGTTCTTTAGACTTCTCGACGACGTCCATATCCCAGATAGGTGGCATCTGGGGGAAGTCGTGAGTAGTGGCTGCTCGATTGATCTCTGGCATGGAAAGGCGATTGAAGGCGGACATGCTCTGAACGTGGAGGTTGATCGTCTAGGGAGGCCGCTGGATTTTTGCTTTAGCAGCTTTGCTGCACCAGTAGCCAGGCTCGAGTTAGCAAATGCGATTGCTCAAATCGCGGGCAACGATCTTCAATGCCTACCTGCCATAATCGGAGGCGACAAGGGCTATAGACTGCTAAACTCTGTACGCATAGTCACATGCATGAACGATAATGAGTCGGAATTCACAAAGTGGACTCAAAAGGATCACAGGCCTGAACTTGCTGGCCAATATCGAATGGTTACAAAGCTGCAGGTCGATCCAAAGCGCATTCCTGCCGACGCCCACTTTTTTCGTATTGAAGGATGGAGGATTGCACTGATTGTATCGGAAACGGTCAGAAGCGCGATGGAGAAAGCCAGGTGTTATGGGGCTGTTTTCCAAGCTGTAACATAATGCTATGCTTCAAAGGCAGAAGTCAAACATCACGGGCAGCATCAGGCTTCAGTGGGGTTGACCCGGTTTGATGGACACCTTGACACTTATGGTTTTCTCGGCGGGGCTAGAAGCGGCAAAGGCATCGGAACCGCGGGCGGCGTCCCGGAGGCTCAGGCGCTTCATCCTAAAAATCGCAGTTTAACCACGGATAAACACGGATGGACACGGATACCAAAGATTTGCGAAAGCAGAGGCTGGCACCTGGCGGGTGAAGGCCATTCCCGCTTCAACATCGGTGTTCGTTGTTGTTCATCCGTGGTTTACAACTTCCCCGCTCCCTTCTAACTGCGGAATCCACGTTCATCCTGAAGGCCGGGGGCAGCACGTCCTCGGGACATGGTCGCGACTTTAGAGCAGGCCTGGGGACCGGTTTTGGTGGTTCACTCGAACTTGACGGCGCCGGCCAGTTTTTCCATGGCCGCCTGATGTTGTTGAAAGCCTTCCGGCGAACCGTTGAAATCCATCACCAGGTAGCCGTCTTTTAGCGGCGCCACCAGCAGCCGTTGCCGGGTTTGCCGCAGGCCCGGGCGCGCGACCGCCGACCACTCGAACTCCGCCCGCCACGCCGGCTCGCCGGCCCACTCGATGCTCTCGAAACGCGCGTCATCCAGGGCGGTGACAGGCGGAAAGACTTGGGCCAGGTCGGAGGCGCGAATCATCACCCGTTGAAGGGTCATGGTCACCGCCGTGGCGCCTTCTCCCAACCGCAAGCCGGGCGGGTTTCCCGCCAATTGCCAACCCGGCGGCAGTTGAAGATTGAAGTTGGCGGGCGGTGGGGTGTTTTTAAGCGCCGGCAGGCGGTTGACCGGCGAAGCGGCTTCGAATTCCTTTTGGTGAAATTGGCGGCTCCAAACGACACCCGCCACATCATGCGGCCAGCGCGGCCAGACGTTGCTCAGGCCGCCATCGTAAACCACCACGCGCACTCCGCAGTTGGTGGACACCAGGGGCATGTCCAATTCATGCTGAACGGCCCTGGCGAAACGCAGCGGACCTTCGGCGTTTCGGTGCGGCCAGGGGCCCAGCCAGATTTCTCCGGCGTGCGGCCCGTTAAGCTGGAAGGTCAAAGCGCCATCACCGGGTTTGGCGGCGGGAACGAATTTAGGGGCGATGATCTGCGGGCCCGGCCGGCTCTCCTGGAGGCGCAGGAAGCGGGGATAATCGGTGGCCGGCAACCGCACGGTCAGGCTGGTGGGGGTGGCGGATAACGCCACCGCCGGCAGAGTCTGCCCGGTCAGCGGATCAAAAACTGTCACGCCCGCCCCTTCGCCCCGCAAGTTGCCCAGCGTGAGATCAAAGGTCTGGTCCGGCAGGCGGTAGCGCGCCGGATCAAGCCGGTCTTTGGACCGGTCCCACTCGTGCGCCACGTTGCGCGTCACCACATAATAACCGATGGCGAATTGAGAGGCATCCATTTGGAAGGGCAGGCAGGCGAAATCGTGGCGATGATAGCGGTCCGGATGCGCCGGGGTTCCGTCTCCCTTGAACACCAGGTGCGGGCGGTGTTCGACCAGTTTCAGCAGGGAAACGGGCCGTGGCGAATCCAGCGGCTGGCCGTCTTTGAAGAGGCTTTTCATCCGGGCAAGCACCGCCACTTGTTCGCCGGCCTGCGCTTTGACTGCAGGCGTCAGTTGATAGTTTTCCGCCTTGAGTGCCTCAAAAAACGCGCCCGGCAGAACCGCAAAACCTTTGTCCGATTCTTTGGCCGCGTAGAGGTTGATGGTCTGGACGCCCTTGTGACTATGGAACACCAGCGCGCGCAAGGAGGATTTCGCCCCGAGATGGTGCATCAGCGCGATGAAGCGAGGGTCTTTTTCGTTCACCCCCGTTTCCTGGAGCAGCCGGCTGGCCCAGGGAAACCGCCAGAGATTGAATTCCGTCATCCAGACCTCCGCCGCCCGGCCATCGCCCGGATGCGCGAAGCGGAAATGGTTTTTCATCGGGTTGGGAAACGGCACGAGCTCGCGCGTCATCAATTCCGTTTTGAAACCGTAGTGCCAGGTTTCCGGCATCGCGACCAGGAGCGACGGGATGAAAAACGGGGCTTTTTTCGCCTGGCCCAGCGCGTTGATCATCGGCTGGTCCAGGTTCTTTTCGCTGGCCGGGCTAAGAAAGCCGTTGCGCCCATCCCAGCCTTCCAGACTCAGAGCTGTGTAATAGTGCCGGCTGAAGCCGGCCTGCCCGGGCCACATCTCCGCGCCGTTGTCCCAAGGCCGCTGGTTGGCGAAGCCGCTGATGACGCGCACCCCCGCCAATCCATTCGTCGGCGCGTTCACAAAGTCCACCGTCATCGGCAGAATGATTTCCGGCCCGGTGCGCGTCAGCCCGTGCCGCGTGTAGAGCAAAGGCTTCGCGAAGCCGCGCGGTGGCTGGTAATAATTTTTCTCGTCCAGAAACTGGCTGCCGAACGTGTATTCGTTCCACACTTCGAGGTCGAAGCCGGCGTCGGACGGCCCGGCGCCGGACGCCGCCAGGTTGGTTCGGGCAAACGCGCAGATGGCCGCCACATAATTCATCCAGCCGGCCAGGGTTTCCGTCATGGCCGCGTTGGTGGTTCCGTCGGCGAAAATCCGTCCGCCGAAGGGCGCATATTTCAGCGTTACCAGCTCGGCGCGGCCCGCCTTGATCGGTTTGGCCAGGGGGGCGGATAGCTGGCAGCGCCCGGAAACGGGGTCCGCGTTCGTGATCAGCGGGAAAGCTGTTTGGTAGGCTTGGCCGCGCAGGCCTGTGCGATGCGGGATGATGCCCGCGATCGCTTCCACGAATATTTCCCGCGCGCCCGCCTCGGCGGCGCGGGTGATGTTCACCGGAATTGATTTTGCGGGGCACGGCCCGCCGGAATTGGCGTTGAGCAGGATCAGGGGCCGCAGCCCGTGCTTTTTGCAGGCCGCCAGCCGGGCGGCAAACTTGCGCGCGGCGCTTTCGGTTAATTGATCGGGCGCCTCGTAACGAAAGCTGCCCCAGCCGACCTCGATCCGGGCCGAAACAAAGCCGGCTTCGGCCAGCACGGCGGCCACCGCGTCGGCTTCTTTGTCTGACACATTGAAATTGATGCCGGGACATTGCAAGTAACGGGAAGCCGGCCAAGTGTCCATGTATGCCCGCCACGGCGCCAGGTAATACGAGCGTTGCCCGAAAGGAATCTCCTGTTGCCGCGGGGCCTCATACGGGCCTTCCAACTCGGTCGCCTCAGTTTTCCCATCCCACTGGCCTTGCGGCAGCGAGGCAGGGGATGCAGCGTCCGGGACGGCCCCGGCGAGGGGCCGGCTTGTGCCGAGGCTTGCCGAAACTAACAACGCAAAAATCCAGCGCATGGCGCCATTATAGGCCGCTTTGCCCGGCGGGCGACAAAAACCCGCGCGGGGCGGCGGTGGCGACACAGCACAGCGCCGTCAACAACATGGCCAACCGCCTGGCGAAACTCTTGGTCGTTGTCCAACGCACCCAATCTAGCATGGGCGAAAATTACTCCGCTCACGCCAGGGTGGGCAAGGCGGAAGCCGTGAACTATCGGACTCCGGGTGGCGCTTGACCCCTCCGCCAAGTTGTGCCACAAAACTTCCGACCGAATACGCGAATAGGGAGACAGGCATTGGCCATAGGCGGCCCTGCGGTCTCGGTAGTCACGGATCAAACCGACGGGCAAAATCGCCGTCATAGAAAATTTTGCGAAAAACGCCGGGAAACCAGGCATGAACACGGCCCTTTCAACGCCCGTCGCCGACGCTACTCCCGAGCAGCTTGCCGCCATCCACCAGCGCGGCGATGTGCTGCTGATGGCGGGCGCGGGCACCGGCAAGACCCGGACGCTGGTCGAGCGGGCCGTGAGCTGGCTATTGGACTCGGCGGCCGGCGGCGCGGTGGACCGCCTGTTGATGGTCACCTTTACCGACGCGGCGGCGGCGGAGATGCGCCGCCGGATACGCGAGCGGCTGGAGCGGCAGCGGGAGCGCGAGCCGGAGAATCCCCGCATCGAGGAGCAACTGGCGCTGCTTGACGCCGCCCACATCCAAACCCTCCACAGCTTTTGCCATGCGCTGGTGCGGCAGCATTTCTACGAGCTGGGCTTGGACCCGCAAATGATCCTGCTGGACCAGGGGCAGGCGGCCTTGCTGGCCCTGGAAACCTTTGACGAGATGATGCGCGGCCACTACGAAGGCGACACCGGGAACAGCCAGCAGGTGCGCCAGCTTTTGCAGGAACGCGCCCGCGGCTGGGACGTGCCCCTGCGCGAGGTGGTGTTCAAAATCTACGCCTTCCTCCGCTCGCTGCGCGACCCGCGGGGCTGGCTGGCGGCGCAGCAAAAGTTTTTTGCGGACGATGAACCGCGGCATTGGCGGGAGCTGGCCAGGCGGGGTTTTGCCGATTGGACCGTTCGCTGGCGGGGGTTTATGGAGGAGCGGGCGGCCGACAACCCGAAAGCGGAGGAGCTGCTCGGGCTGCTGCGAGCTTGCGAGCACAGCCGGGAACCGGAGGCCATGAGCCGGCTAACGGCGCAAATCCTTGCGGCCAGCCAGGTCTGGCCCAACCGGCAAAAAACGAAGCTCAGCAAGCCCTTGGGAAAATTTTTCGAGGAGGCGGAATTCTGGCGGAGCCTGGCGCCCCAAGGCGATGGCCCGGAGCCGCTGGCCCAGGACTGGCAGTGGACCCGTCAGCAAATGGCAACCCTGCTCGGGCTGGTGGAAGAGTTCGACGGCGCTTATGCACAGGCCAAGCGCGCCCAGGGCCTGCTTGACTTCGCCGACCTCGAACAATTCGCCCTGCGTCTGCTTTATGATGAGTTGCGCCAGCCCTCCGCGCTGGCGTTCATGTGGCGCCAAAAGTTTCAACTGGTTTTTGTGGATGAATACCAGGACATCAACGAGGCGCAGGACGCCATTCTGACCGCCCTGGCCGGCCAGGGGGCGGAGGCCAACCGCTTTTTGGTCGGCGATGTCAAGCAAAGCATCTACCGCTTTCGGCTGGCCAACCCGGGCATCTTTCAAAACCTCGCCGACTCCTGGAGCCATCCCGGCGCGGCGGGGCGAGTCCTTCCCCTCTCGCATAACTTTCGCAGCCATGAGGCCATCCTGGATTTCGTCAACGGCCTCTTTCGCGGCCTGATGCGGCGCGAGGCGGGCGGGGTGGATTACGACGCGCGGGCGGAGCTGAAATTTGGCGACCCGCAACGCCGCCGGACGCTGAGCCGCGCCGATGATCCGCCGGAACGCCGGCGGGTCGAGCTGCAGTTGCTGGTGGAAAAACCGAACCTGCGGCCGGACGCGGCGGACGAGGACGAAGACCTTTCCGAGGGGGGAGAGGGCAACGGTCTTGCCGAGCGCTCACGCGCCGAAAAGGAGGCGCGATTGGTGGCCCGGCGGCTGCGGGAATTAAAGGAGGAGCTGCTGATTTGGGACGCGGCGCAAAACGCGCGGCGCCCGGTTAAATGGCGCGACATGGTGGTGCTGCTGCGTTCGCGCAAGAGCCGGGCCGAGCCTTTCGCCCGCGAGTTTGCCCGCGCCGGCGTGCCGTTAACGGCGGCCCGCGGCGGTTTCTTTGAGAGCCTGGAAATCACCGACCTGCTGAGCCTGCTGCAAATCCTGGACAATCCGCTGCAGGACCTGCCGCTGCTGGCGGTGCTGCGCTCGCCGATGGCCGGCTTCAAGCTCGCGGAATTAGCGCAGGTGCGGCTGGCCCGCCGGGATTCCCGTTCCCGATTCTGGACCGCCCTCAACCGCTGGCATCACACGCCGGATAGCCGGCCCGCCAATGTTGCTGAAATCCCCGGTCTGGCGGCCAAAGTCGGCCTTTTTCTGGAACGCCACCGGCGCTGGCGGGAGATGCTGCGCCAGGGGGCGCTCTCGGATTGCCTGGAAACAATTTTGGCGGAAACCCACTACGCCGAGTGGTGCCAGACGCAGGAGCGCGGCGCCCAGCGCCTCGCCAATGTCCGGCGCCTGGTCGAAATGGCCCGCCAGTTCGATCCGCTCCAGCGCCAGGGCCTGTTCCGCTTCCTGAAATTTGTCCAGGCGCAGGTCGAGGCCGAAATCGAGGCCGAGGTCGCGCCCGAGCCGGTGGAAAACGCCGTCCGCCTGCTCACCATACATCAGAGCAAAGGCCTGGAATTTCCCGTCGTGGCGCTGGCCGGCCTGGGCACGATCATCAACCGCCAGGATGTGGACCGCGACATCATCCTGGACGAGCAATACGGGCTTTGCCCGAAGGTCCGTCCGCCCGGCTTGGGACGGAGTTACCCCAGCGTCGCCCATTGGCTGGCGCAGCGCCGGCAGCGCCGCGAGCTGTGGGGTGAGGAATTGCGCCTGCTTTACGTCGCGCTCACCCGCGCCGTCGAGCACCTGTGCCTAACGGGCGTGGTGACCGAAAAACATCTCGGCAACCTGGCGGCGGGCATCGAGTCAAAAACGCCCGACCCCGCCGCGCTGCAAGGACGTTGTCCGCTTGATTGGATCATCCCGCGGATGGCGGAGCTGGCCGGCGACCCGCAATGGCTCGCCAAAACCGAGGGCACCGGGCTGCTGCTCGCCTGGCGGCTGAGGGACGCCGCAGACTCGGTGTTTCTGAATGCGCCGGAGACCGAAGCGCCGGCGGCGGAGGCCGGCATGCCGCCACCAATCCCTCCGGCGGCACTGGAAGCGGTGGCGCAACGGCTGCGCTGGCAATACCCCTACCCGGCCGCGACGCGCGAGCCGGCCAAAGCCAGCGTTACCGCGCTGCGCCGCCGATTGTCCCTGGAGGATGAGGAAATCGTTCCGCCGTTGGTGTTCCGATCCTCCGCCGGCTTTGACCGGCGGCGGGCGGATGGAAAACTGACCGCCGCCGAGGTCGGCGCGGCGCACCATCTCTTCTTGCAGAACGTGCGCCTGGCCCGAACCGACACCGAGGAGGCCCTGCGCGCCGAAGCCGAGGAAATGGAAAAGAATGGATGGCTGGCCGAATCCCAGAAGGCGGCGTTGGATTTCGCGGCGCTGGCGCACTTCTGGAAATCGGAAGCCGGCGCGCTGATCCGTTATCGGGCCGATGCCGCCCACCGGGAGCTGCCGTTCACGGCCCGGTTTTCCTTTGCGGACCTGCGCGCCGCCGGCCTGCCGGCCTCGCAGGGATTGCCGGAAGATGAATTCATCGTCTTGCAAGGAGTCGCGGACTTGGCGGTGCTGTTGCCGGAAGAGCTTTGGCTGCTTGATTTCAAGACCGACCGCTTGACCGGTCCCGACGCGCTGGCAGCGCGGGTGGCCGAATACACCCCGCAAGTACGTCTTTACGCGCTGGCCTTGTCGCGCATCTACCGCCGCCCCGCCACCCGCCTTTGGCTGCATTTCCTCCAAGCGCGCCAAACGGTGACCGTGAACGCTGCCGAGCCGATCTCGTTTTGACCGAGGCCAAGCCGTGCTTGACACCAGGAGTCGCTTATTTAGCATGGCCTCATGCGCCTTGAATTAAACCAATGCCCAAAATGAACTCCGCGCCGAGTGGCGATGGGAAGCGGGGGAAAAGAGCTAACTTATTAGTATTGTGCGCCATAAATGGGAGATTTTGAAACCTATTATAGAAACTTGGCAATGTGGGAGACGAAACCCATAGCTGAGTTAATAGCGCCTTGGAAGGAAAGCTTGGTGAATGAAATTGCGTTGGAATTTCGGAGCGCATTTAGAGCCTTTGATTTCCAATCGAATCCATTATTGGTTGATATTAGTATGACAAACCAATCGGTTGGTAATAAATTTGCAGACTTTCTTGTCACAAGCCTTAACCAATATTTAAACGCCTCTTGGATAGAAGATTGTACCGGAGCCAGCTATCCGGACAAATGTCTCGTTCGCAAGGGCGCCAATGAAAGACTCGCTTTCGAATTGAAAGCCACCAGCCATTTCGATCCAAACGATTCAAACGTTTGTAATACATGAGAGCTTATCATGGCGGCTAAACCGTATGGACAATTGAATTGGGACATTGGTGAAATCGCCAAAGCCCTAAAGATCGGCGAAAACGATGTTAAGCAATATTTCACCGATGGCAGGCGCGTCAGTTTTATTCTCGAACGGCGACTGGCGTGCGAGGTCATGCAAGGCCGGCTCGCTCCCAGCGAGGGAGCAGGTTACGATCTGCTCGACTGGCAAGGCCGGAAATGGGAAGTCCGCAGCATCACGAAGGGGGGCATCTATTTTTGTCCCAGCTACATGGTTGGTTCAGGGCGTTCTTTTGACAAAGCCGGCTTCCTTAAAAAATTGAAAACGATCCAGGGCTTTATCATTTCCGACGTGGAGTCTTTCTCTGATATTCCTTTTTGGATTATTTCCAGCAGGGTTGTCAGGTCCTGGTGGGATGACGGCAGGCTCGGGCTAAACTCAAAAGTATCCCGCAGATCGGCTTTGGAGCTGCTGCAAGCGATGCCATGAATGTCACCCAGCCATTGTTGCGGTTCACAGATTGCACGCCATCTCGGCAAGCGCATGATGGAGAATCTTTCAAGCAAGAGATGCTAGACTTCCGAGCCTTCGGAAAGCGGACCCGCGTGGTTGAGCTCGCTTTTTCCGCGCGACGGAAAATTCCCGTGTTTGTTAATGAATTCTGGACTTCCAAACAGCGCGCCGCCCATAGCATCCACGAAATATCCTATCGCGCCTGCTTCAAGCCTCAGTTGGCCAGGTTTTTCATCGAGCGGCTGAGCTTGCCCGGCGAGATTGTATACGATCCTTTCATGGGTCGGGGGACCACCCTGATCGAAGCGGCGCTTATGGGGCGCATCCCTTTTGGCTGCGACATAAGTCCTTTGAGCATGATTCTCACCGCGCCGCGCCTGGCGCCGCCGCGCCTGGCGGAGATTCAACGGCGGTTGGAAAGCATTTCGATGGTAAATGGGGCTGAGGCACGCGAGGACCTGCTGGTGTTTTATCACCCCGACACGCTCAAGGAAATTTGCGGTTTACGCCAATACCTGTTGCATCGGCGGGACCAAAATAAATTGGATGACCTTGACCGCTGGATATGGATGGTGGCCATTAATCGCCTGACTGGCCATTCCCCTGGTTTTTTTTCCGTTTACACCCTTCCCCCCAATCAAGCTGTCTCGCTTGAATCCCAAAAGAAAATCAATGAAAAACGACGCCAAATTCCGCCCCGACGGAAGGTGGCCGAATTGATTATTCGGAAAAGCGCGCAGTTATTGAGTGAGCTAACCGAAGAAAACCGCGCCAACTTGTCGGAGGTTTCCGGCCGGTCATTGTTGCTTACCGGCAGTTGCGATGCCACACCGCAAATTTCCTCTAACAGCATCTCCTTGGTGGTCACGTCGCCGCCATTCTTGGACATCGTTGATTACGCGCAGGACAACTGGCTGCGGGCTTGGTTCTTCGGGATTGATCTGGTGGATGCGCCCATTTGGATATTACGCAACGTAGAGGAATGGCAACGGCGCATGACCATGGCGCTGACCGAAATCACGCGGGTGACCAAGGTTGGTGGTTGGGTGGCTTTTGAGGTCGGCGAAGTGCGCAACGGCAGCGTCAAGTTGGAAGAATTTGCCGTCCGCGCAGGGCTTGATGCCGGGCTTGAACCACGCCTGGTCGTTATCAATGAGCAAAATTTCACCAAAACCGCCAACTGTTGGGGTGTGGATAACCTGACTAAAGGCACGAATACGAACCGTATCGTGTTATTTCAAAAAATTTGAACTCCGCCGCGCGCCGCCCATGGGCGGCTCAATTTTTCCTGGGCGCCTTGACCTCGAGATAAAGCTCGCGCAATTGCTTGGGCTCGACGCTGCCGGGGGAATCGGTCATCAAGCAGGTGCCCTTGGCGGTCTTGGGGAAGGCAATGACATCCCGGATGCTCGGCGTGCCGCACAGAATCGCAATCAGGCGGTCGAAACCCAGCGCGATGCCGCCGTGGGGCGGGGCGCCGTAGCGGAAGGCCTCGAGCAGGTAACCGAAGCGGGCCTTGGCGATGTCCGGCGGGATTTGCAGGATGTCCTCGAAGATGGTCTTTTGCACGTCGGGTTGGTGGATGCGGATGCTGCCGCCGCCCAGCTCGACGCCGTTGACCACCACGTCGTAGTGCTGCCCGCGCACTTTCTTGGGATCGGTCTTGAGCAGCGGAATGTCGTCCGCCACCGGCGCGGTGAACGGGTGGTGGCTTGAATACCAGCGGTTGTTTTCCTTGTCGAAACTGAGCAGCGGGAAATCCACCACCCAGAGGAAATCGAAACGGTTGGCCGGGATCGCCAGTTTCCCTTGCGCCTTCAGCAGCTCGGCGCAGTAGAGCCGAATTTTGCCCAGGATTTCGCAGGCGTTTAGCCATTGGTCGGCGGCAAACAGCACCAAATCGCCTTCGGCGATGTCCAGTTTCTTGGCCAGCGCGGCTTTTTCGGCGTCGCTGAAGAATTTAACAATGGGCGACTTCCACTCGCCGCCCTCAACCTTGATGAAGGCGAGGCCCTTGGCGCCCATGCTCTTGGCCAATTCGGTTAGGGCGTCCACCTGGCCCTGGGTCACATTGGCCAAGCCTTTGGCGTTAATGGCCTTGACCACGCCGCCGGAGGCCACGGTGCCGCTGAACACCTTGAAGGCGCTGCCCCGGAAATCCTCGGTGAAATCCCGCAGCTCGAGCCCGAACCGGGTATCGGGCTTGTCAATGCCGTAGCGGTCCAGCGCCTCCTGAAAAGAGATGCGCTTGAACGGCGTGGGGATGTCCATGTCCAGCGCCACCTTCCAGACGCGCTTCAGCAGCCCCTCGATGATGCTGTAGATGTCCTCGCGGTCAATAAAGGACATTTCGACGTCAATCTGGGTGAACTCCGGCTGACGGTCGGCGCGGAGGTCCTCGTCGCGGAAGCACTTGGCGAGCTGGAAATAGCGTTCGATGCCGGCCACCATCAGGATTTGCTTGAACTGCTGCGGGGACTGCGGCAGGGCGTAAAACTCGCCGGGACTGGTCCGGCAGGGGACGAGGAATTCCCGCGCCCCTTCAGGGGTGGACTTGAAAAGCATCGGCGTTTCGACGTCCAGGAAGCCGTTTTCGTCGAAATAGACGCGGGTGGCGGTGGCCACCTTGTGGCGCAGGCGCAGGTTGCGGGCGATCTCCGGGCGGCGCAGGTCGAGGTAGCGGTATTTGAGGCGCAGCTCCTCGTTGACCTTGGCGGCGGTTTCGGGGTCGTCCACCGGGAACGGCAGCACGTCGGCGTAATTGAGCACGTCCAGGGTTTGGGCGAGCACCTCGACCTGGCCGGTCTCGATCTTTGGATTGTCGGTGCCCGCCGGACGCTGGCGCACCCTGCCGGTCACGGAAACCACGCACTCGCTGCGCAGCGCGGCGGCGCGCTCGAAGGTTTCGGCCGGGAGGTCGGAAGGGTCAAACACCGCCTGGGTGCGCCCTTCGCGATCGCGGATGTCCAGAAAAATGACCCCGCCCAGGTCGCGCCGGGAATGGACCCAGCCGCTAAGCGTCACGGTTTGGCCGGCGTGCGCCGGTCGCAGTTCGTTGCAATGATGCGTTCGTTTCATCTCTAATAAAGTGCGGGCCGCGCTCGCGCGCGTCCCGTGCAAACTGGCGGTCCCCGCCGCCATTAAGAGGGCGATGTTGCCCGCTGGCCGGCCGTTTATCAAAGGAAAAGTGGCGGATTTGGCAGTCGCCAACGGCCCCTGGCTTGTGGCAAGATCCGGCCATGAAATTTGCAAACCCTCGGCGAGATTTTTCGGGTGGCAACCCTACGGGCTTGGGCCTGCTGCTGGCGGTGGGGTTGGCGGCGTTGGTCTCGGCGCGCGCCGCGGAACTTTCCTTGGAGGCCGGTTTCCAAAATCCGCCCGAGTCCACCAAGCCGTGGGTGTATTGGTATTGGATTAGCGATAATATTTCCAAGGAGGGTATCACGCGCGACTTGGAGGCGATGGCGCGGGCCGGCATCGGGGAGGCGCTGATCGGCAACGTGGACGTGAACGAAAAAACGCGGGGGGCGGTGAAGGTGCTGACGGAGGAATGGTGGGGCATGGTGGAGCATGCCATTCGGGAAGGAGGCCGGGTGGGAGTGAACATCGGCCTTTTTAATTGCCCCGGTTGGAGCCAGTCGGGCGGGCCGTGGGTGAAACCGGAACAGGCGATGCGGCGGATCGCTTGGACGGAAACCCGGGTGCAAGGGCCGGCGAAGTTTGCCGGGAAATTGGCCGCGACCGGCCAGCCGGGCCAGGACTTGGCGGTGCTGGCGTTTCGCGCGCCGGCGGCTGACGAGGACACCATCGCGCGGCACGCGCCACGCATCCGTTGTCAGCCGGAGGCGAAGGGCGCTGGGGCGTGGCTGGACGGGAATTTGAAGAGCACCGGGGATCTGCCTGCGGGGCTCTCGCCCAAGTCGCCGCTGGTGCTGGACATCGAGGTGGAGCAGCCGTTCACCGCCCGCAGCCTCGTGCTGCACCCCGCGCCCAAGCCGGTGGTGTTGCAGGGCGAACTTCAGGTCGCGACCGGGCCAGGCCAATTCAAGACGGTGCGTGCCTTCACGCTGGACCGCCACAACCCCAGCCCTGGCGTCGGCTTCATGCCTTACGGGCCGTTGGCGCTTTCGTTTGAGGCGGTGACGGCGCGGCAGTTCCGCTTGGTATTCATGCGCGCGCAGCATGGCGGGGAATTGTCGGAGATCGAGATCTCCGGCGCGGCCCGGCTCGAAAAGTTTGTGGAAAAGCAACTGGCCAAGATGCACCAGACGCCGCTGCCGATGTGGGACACTTATCTTTGGCAGACGCAACCGGAGCCCGAGGGGCCCGGGTTTGTTTTGTCTGCCGGGGAAGTGCTGGAGCTAACGAGCCGCCTGCAACCGGACGGGACGCTGAACTGGGACATTCCGGCGGGCGAATGGGTGCTCCTGCGTCTGGGGCTGGTTCCCACCGGCACGCGCAACAGCCCCGCTTCACCGGAAGGCTCCGGGCTGGAGATTGACAAAATGAACCGCGCGCATATCGCCTCGCACTTCGAGGCTTTCATCGGGCATTTGCTCCGCCGAATGCCCGCCGCGGAGCGCCGGGCATTCCGGCACGTGGTGGCCGACAGCTACGAAATGGGATCGCAAAACTGGACCGACGGCTTTGGCGCCCTTTTCCAGCAGACCTACGGCTACGATCTGCTGCCGTGGCTGCCGGTGCTGACGGGCCGGTTGGTGGGAGGCGCCGATCAATCCGAACGCTTTCTTTGGGACCTGCGCCGACTGGTGGCGGACCGGGTCGCTTACGATTACGTCGGCGGGCTGCGGGAGGAATGCGAGAAACACGGCCTGCGGCTTTGGTTGGAAAACTACGGGCATTGGGGTTTCCCAAGCGAATTTTTGAAATACGGCGGGCAGACCCACGATTTAGGCGGGGAATTTTGGGCCACCGGCGACCTGGGCAGCATCGAGCTGCGCGCGGCCGCGTCGGCGGCGCACATCTATGGCAAGCCGGTGGTTAGCGCCGAGGCCTTCACCGGCGGGCCGGCGTTTGTCAGCACGCCCTGGTCGCTCAAGCGCCGGGGCGACTGGGCGTGGAGCGAGGGGATCAATCATTTTGTGCTGCACGTTTACATACACCAGCCGGATGAGCGCCGGCCGGGCATCAACGCCTGGTTTGGCACCGAGTTCAACCGCCACAACACCTGGTTTGAGGCGGGCCGGGCCTGGGTGGATTATCTGCGGCGCTCGCATTTTCTCTTGCAGCAGGGCCAGCCAGTCGCCGATGTGGCCTATTTCATTGGCGAGGACGCCCCCAAGATGACTGGCGCGCGCCAGCCGGAGCTGCCGCCCGGCTACGACTTCGATTATATCAACGCCGAAGTCATCGAGCAGCGCCTGCGGGTGGTCAAGGGCCAGTTCACACTTCCGTCCGGCACCGCCTATCGCCTGCTGGTCCTTCCCGAACTGGAAACCATGCGTCCCGGCCTGTTGCGGAAAATTCGCGACCTGGTCGCCGCCGGCGGCGCGGTGCTGGGCACGCCTCCGTCGCGTTCCCCCAGCCGCCAGAATTACCCCGCCTGCGACGACGAGGTGAAACAGTTGGCGGCGGAACTGTGGGCGGGTTGCGATGGCCAAAAAGTCCGCCAGACCCGCTTCGGGCAAGGCCGCGTCTTCCGGGGGATGCCGCTGGCCGAGGTGCTGCGTGAATTGCCGGCACCGCCCGACCTGGCAGGGGCTGAATCGGGAAAAATCCTCTGGAAACACCGCGCGACGGCGGCGGCGGACATCTATTTCCTGTCCAACCAATCGGATCGGCCCCTGACCGCGCTGTTGGAGTTTCGGGTCCAGGGCAAGACTCCCGAGCTTTGGGATGCCGACAGCGGACGATGCGAGCCGTTGGCGGTTTGGAGCGCTACCCGGGAAGGCATCAAAGCGCCGGTGCCGCTGGAGGCGCGCGGTTCGGTTTTTGTGGTGTTCCGCCAACCGCCGCCGAACGCGCCCGCGTTTGTCCAGGTTGAACGGGATGGCCGGGCGCTGTTGACCGCGGTGGCGGCCATTTCGACAGGCGCGCCAGCGGGCGGCGGTGTGGAGGCCACCAACACCTTCACGATGGCCGGCTGGGTCAAGCCCGCCGCCGACCTTGCGCTGCCCAAGGAAGCCGATGCCGGTGTGTTTCTAAACCTGCGGCGCAACGACGTGATTTTTCCGGCGCACGGTTCCTCCAAATACGCGGAGGGGCACGCCGGCGCGGGCCTGTCCGCGGGCCGCAATGGCGTGGTGGTATATGAGCATTCAGCGGGGTATTTTGCGCCGCTGCTGGTTCACATGGGACCGCTGACGGAATGGACGCACGTGGCGGTGGTCTATCAGAACGGCCAGCCACAGCTTTTCCTCGATGGGGTGCCGGCACGGCGCGGTTTGAAGAGCCGTTATCTTGTTCATCCGACTCCCTTCGGGGACGCCGGACCCGGCGGACCCTTCAAAGGGGAGTCGAGTGAATTCCAGATATTCGATCGCGCGCTGGCCCCGGTCGAACTGGCCGCTTTGGTAAAAGCCGGGCCGCCCGCCGGCGGACTGAGAGCTTTACCGGTTTGGCGATTTGTACGGCCGCCGTCGGGCGGGCTGGCGGCCGAGGTTTCCGAGCCAGGCGTTTACCGGCTGAAGTTGGCCGATGGATGGGAGCAGGCTTTGTCTTTCAGCGAGATTCCCGCCGCTGTGGAAGTGGCGGGTCCCTGGGCAGTTCGCTTTCCAGTCGGTTTGGATGTGCCGGAACAAATCGAGTGGCAACGCTTGGTTTCCTGGGCGGAGCATTCGGACGCGGCCATCCGCCATTTTTCCGGCACCGCCGCTTATGTGGGCGCGTTTGATCTGGGGCCGTCGCCCAAGGGCGGAAAAGTTTATCTCGATCTGGGCCGGGTCGAGTCGCTCGCGGAGGTGCGGGTGAACGGAAAGGGCCTGGGGACATTGTGGAAACCGCCGTTTGTGACGGAGGTTACCGCCGCCGTCCGGCCGGGCAGGAACACGCTGGAAGTGCGGGTCACCAACACCTGGCGCAACCGTTTGGTGGGCGCGAAGAAACATCCGGACGCCTTTCCCGGCGGGGGGCCGCTGCAATTCAAGCCGCACTTGGCGGTAGAGCCAAAAATACGGGCGGACGACGAACTTCTTCCGGCCGGCTTGCTTGGCCCCGTGCGCGTGATTCACACCGCGGTGCGGGAAGTCGGTTTGAAACCCTGATTTCGTTAATGGCCATGAGGCTTTCTCCGGTTTCACACCCCGAGAAATCCTGGCCTGTTGTGTCGGTGCCCAAGCCGGCACGGCTGGGGGCGGGCGGAAAAGAAAAAGGCGGCTCGGGACGGACAAGTCCCAGCCGCCATCGTGTCATTTAAGAGGGAACGCTTACTTTTTGGCGCACTTGGCGCACGCTTTGGCGTCGCCGCCTAGTTTTTCAATGGCTTTTTTGCAACACTTGCCTTTGACGCATTGGGCGCAGGCTTCGCCGTTTTTGGCTTTCTCGGCTGATTTGGTGCAGCATTCACCCGCCAGCGCGGAGCCCGCCAAGGCAACAACAGCAGTGATGACGGCCAGGTATTTGACCAGTTTTTTCATAGGCTAACTTTGACTTTTTTTCATGGGCTTGGGTTCATTTCCGCCCGGCGGCCAAGCCCGCCACCGGAGGGCATACACACTCTTGGGCGCGGATGTATGTCGCGCGAAAGCTATATTCGCGGCGTCCGGGAAGCAAGCGTTAATTGCGGGCCCATGAGCCGCAAACCCCACGGCGGAAGATGCCGAACACTTGTAAAGAGGGAGAGGCGTTCGGAAGGGTGCTATTAGCGTGTCGCAGACCTCCGAGTCTGCTGCCTGCCCGCCGCCAGGCAGGCGGGTATCGCGGGTTTCCCAACCCGCAGGACTTTCCTATAACCCGATAGCCTGGGATCATCCCAAACCCTGCCGACTGGAAGTCGGCGATACAGCAGGTTGGAAACCTGCGGCACTCGTTGCGCCGCAGACCGGCGAGTTTGGAAACCTGCGGCCTGGGTGCCCCCGTCCGCAACCATTGGCTTCTGTTCATGCTTGTATTCCAAGCCATAGTCCGCTCAGTAATCCGCAAAAGACATTGGCGGCGGGCTGGAAATCGCTACACTCCCGGACATGCAACGATGCTTGGTTTTGATGGCCGGTTTGGCGGGCTGGGCGGCCATGTCGCAGGTCCCGGAAAACCTGGTGCTCGAAGGGGTGCCGCCGGTCACCGCCGAATTGCGGGCGGACGCGGGCCGCTACCTGGAATTTCGTTCGGCAAGTTTCCAATCCTGGCACCCGGTCCGGCGCGAGATGCTGATTTCGACCCGCTTTGCCGACGCCGCCCAGTTGCATTTGGTGCGGCTGCCCGGCGGCGCGCGGCGGCAACTGACCTTCCTCCCGGAACCGGTGGCGGGCGGATCCTTCCAGCCGAAATCGGGAACGTGTCTGGTTTTCGCGCAAGACACCGGCGGCGGAGAGTTTTATCAGCTATACCGCTACGACCTGGCCGATGGGCGGATCACCCTGCTCACCGACGGGAAATCCAGGAACGCCGGGGCGCGTTGGTCGCGCGATGGCCGCCAACTGGCCTACACCTCGACCCGGCGCAACGGGCGCGACAATGACATTTACCTAATCAATCCCGCCGATCCCAAAACCGACCGGCGCGTGGCCGAGGTTCAAGGGGGCGGCTGGCACGTGCTGGACTGGTCTCATGCCGGAACACAGTTGCTGGTGGCCGAATATGTCTCCATCAACGAAAGCCACTTGCACCTGCTTGATCTGACGACCGGCGCCCTCAAAGCGGTCACGCCCCGTGGACCGGAAAAGGTGTCTTGGGCCGGCGGACAATTTGCGGCCGACGATCAGGCCATCTTCACCACGCACGACCGTGACGGGGAGTTCCGCCGCCTGGTGCGCCTGGATTGGCGAACCGGGCGCGAGCAGCCGCTCACGGACGGACGCCAATGGGACGTGGAGGACTTTGATCTGTCACCCGATGGCCGCCGGCTGGCGTTCACCATAAACGAGGATGGCGCCAGCGTGTTGCGCCTGTTGGACACCCGAACCGGCCGGGAAAGCCGGCTGCCCAAGCCGCCCGCCGGCGTCATCAGCGGCCTGCGCTGGCACGAAAACAACCGGGACCTCGCCTTTAACCTGACCGCCGCGCGTTCGCCCGCCGACGCCTGGTCGCTCGACACCCGCGCCGGAAGACTGGAGCGCTGGACCGAGAGCGAAACCGGCGGCCTGGACGCGGCGCAATTCGTCGAGCCCGAAATCATTCGCTTCCCCAGCTTTGACGGCCGGGCCATTAGCGCGTTCCTTTACCGGCCGGACGCCAAAAAGTTTCCCGGCCCCCGCCCGGTGCTCATCAACATTCACGGCGGACCCGAGTCCCAGTCCCGCCCGGTCTTCCAGGCGCGCAATAATTATTACCTCAACGAGCTGGGCCTGGCGCTGGTTTGCCCCAACGTGCGCGGCTCCAGCGGTTACGGCAAGACCTTCCTCACCCTCGACAACGGTTTCCGCCGCGAGGACAGCGTCAAGGACATCGGCGCCCTCATCGAATGGTTGCGGCGCGACCCGCAAGTGGATCGTAACCGCATCGCTGTCATGGGCGGCAGCTATGGCGGCTATATGGTGCTGGCCTCACTCGTCCATTTCGGTGACCGGTTGCGCTGCGGCGTGGACGTGGTGGGCATCTCCAACTTTCTGACTTTCCTGAAAAACACCCAGGATTACCGCCGCGACCTGCGCCGCGTGGAATACGGCGACGAGCGCGACCCGGCGATGGCGGCGTTCCTGGAAAAAATCTCGCCCGCCAACCAGGCGGCTAAAATCCGGCGCCCGCTGCTGGTGGCCCAGGGGTTGAACGACCCGCGAGTGCCAGCCAGCGAGTCCGAGCAAATGGTCAAGGCCATCCGCGACCAGGGCGGCACGGTCTGGTATTTCCTCGCCAAGGACGAAGGGCACGGTTTCGCCAAGAAAAAGAATGCCGACTATTATTTCTACACGGCGATTCTATTTTTCCGCGCCTTCCTGCTGGACCAACCCGCCGCCCCATAGGCAACCGCCTTGCCTGCCCGGCGATCACGCCGCCCCAAACGGGGGCGGGGAGTGCTGGGGCCGGGCCAAATTATAAACATGCTACTCCTAATGGAGAGGGTGAGCGCATTCCACTGGAAGCATTAAGGGACCCTTACTGTATGGTCTCCGGGATGCAATGCACAATTTGTCACCGTGGGCGGCATTTTCCTTCTCCCCCCTTGGGGGGAGAGGGCAGGGTGAGGGGGCGCGTGTCTTTTATCCCAAGCAATCACAAGTAAACAACCTGTTCAGAACGACCTGTTGGGTTTTCCGAAAGCGTTATTGGCGGTCAGGCGGGGACGAGGGCGGGGGCGCGGGTGGCGAGGATCTTGCCGAAGCAAGCTTGGAGGTGGGCGGCGAGGAAGGCGCGTAGTTCGGCGGCTTGGGGGGGGCTGATTTGCAGCCGGGCCAGGTCGGGCCAGTCCCAATCGCGCAGGCGTTCGAGCAAGGCGCCGGCGCCGGGGCTGAGGCGGGTGGAGGCGAGCGGCGGTTCGAGGCCGAGGCCGGCGAGTAGTTTCATCTCGAAGGCGAGGATGGCGCGGGGATGTTTAGGCTGGCGGGGGAGGTGCCGCAGGCAGCCAAGCAGGAGGTCGAAGATGCCGGGCAGGGGGGTTTCGGTTTCGGTGGCTTGGGCGATGAGGGCGGCGGCATAGGCGGCCTGTTGCAGCCAGCCGAAGTCCTGGCGCAGGGCAAGATGGGGGTCGAGCACCACTGCCTCGCGCAAGGTGTGCAGCTCAGAGCGGCGGCTGCGGGCAAAGCTGAAATCATTGAGGAAAAAGAGGTCAAGTTTGCCGCGAAAGGGGGATTGGGGACGGCGGGCGCCTTTGGCGACGGTGGCCAGGCGCCCCTGGTCCGCCGTAAGCCAGTGGACAATGAGGCTGGTTTCCGTCAATGGATGCAGCCGCACCACCAGGCCTGAAGCCTTTTCCTCCATCGCGGTCGGTCAGGTTTTGAGGCGTCCCAATTCGGCCTGGTGCTGCTCCGGCGAGAGCGAGCCGAGGCTGATGATGAACTTGATGCCGTCGGCCACCGGCAGGTCCAGCTTGACGCACGATTTCTCCGGGACGAGCACGATGAAGCCGCTGGTGGGGTTGGGGGTGGTGGGGATGAAAACGGAAACGAGCTTGTCCGGCGCGCCGGCGGCGGAGATTTCGGGCTGTTCGTTGGTGACGAAACCGAGCGACCAGAGGCCCAAGCGAGGGTATTCAACCAGGACGACCTGCTTGAAGGCGGTGCGCTTTCCGGAGCTGAAGGCTTCGTTGACCTGTTTGATGGTGCCGTAAATTTTGTTCAGCATGGGCACGCGCAGCATGAGGCGGTCGGCCCCCTCGATGAGCTTTTGGCCGAAGTAAATGCGGGTCATGCGGCCAGCCAGGGTAATCAAGGCGACGGCCATGATGAACGCCAGCCAACTGGCATACCAGTAAAGCTCCCCTTGGCCGCCGTCCTTGTGGGTCCAAGAGCGCGGCAGAAAGATGAGCAGGGTGTCGGTGATGCTGGCGATGTTGCGGAAAATCCAGATGACAATGATCAGCGAGAGGGCGCCGGGAAACACCACCGCCAGACCGGTTAGGAAGTTGGCGCGCCAACGGGAAAACAGGGTTTTGCTATTCATGGGAGGGAAGTTCGCGGCTGTGACGGGTCCGTTAAGGCCAAGGCGCCGCGCAATTGGCGCAAGACGCGGTCCTCTTGGCGCCGCATGCGGCGGCGGTCCGCCGGGGTGTGATCGTCAAAACCGGCCAGGTGCAGCAGGCCGTGGACGGCGTAACGGGCCAGCTCCTCTGGCCAGGGAACCTGGTAAACCTTTGCCTGCCGCAACGCCTCGTCCACGCACAGATAGATTTCCCCCAGCAGCGGCCCGGCGGTGTTTTCGGCGGAGAGGTTGAAGGTGATGACGTCCGTGGTTCCGGGATGGCCGAGGTAGCGCTCGTTGACGGCGGCCATCTCTTCATTGTTGACCAGGTGAAAACAAAGCTCGGCGTCCGGGGCGGACAGGATTTGCGCCGCGGCGGCCTGGAAAACAGCCCGCCAGCGGCGGAGGTCGAGACGGCGGGCGGATTGCCGGTTGCGCACTTCCAGACAGCGGGGGCGGCCGGGGCGGTCCGCCGCGCGGGCGGCGGGGGCGGCCGGGGACGCTGGATGGGCCG
>Ga0209381_1002081_pt1 | contig 27061 bp, 19 predicted proteins | sample DewCreD2012metaG_FD_184111 | JGI IMG/M metagenome (GOLD analysis project Ga0209381, IMG submission 184111) | Hot spring sediment bacterial and archeal communities from British Columbia, Canada, to study Microbial Dark Matter (Phase II) - Dewar... ...
CAATGCGGCCCCTGGCAAGAGGCGAAAAATGATCAGGCTGAGTCGGCAACAAGTTCGCGAAGTGGACAGGCGGGCGATCGAGGAATTTGGAATACCCGGCATCGTCCTGATGGAAAACGCCGCTCGCGGCGTGGCGGATGTCGCGCAGAGGATGTTGTGCGGAGGCGCAAAGGCCCTGATCCTCTGCGGCGGCGGCAACAACGGCGGCGACGCCCTGGCGGCGGCGCGGCATCTGCACATCCGCGGAGTGCAGGTTCAACTCATGCTGACGACGGACCCGCAGCGCTACCGCGGCGATGCGCTGGTGAACTGGAACATCACGCGGGCAATGAAGCTGCCGTGGCGATCCGCCGAGGCCGGACTCATTCGGCAGGCGGACGCGGATTTGATCCTGGACGGGATTTTCGGAACCGGGTTGATCCAGCCGCCGCGGCCGCCGTTTGACGAACTTGTTTCGGCGGTGGAGAAGTCCGGCAGGCCGGTGCTGGCGATCGACCTGCCCAGCGGACTGGACTGCGACACGGGAATGCCGCTGGGCTCGTGCATCCGCGCGACGACGACCGCGACCTTTGTGGCCGAGAAACTCGGATTTGCGAATTCCGCGGCGCAACAGTACACGGGCAAGGTGATTGTCGTTGACATTGGCTGTCCGCGCATCTGGTGATGCCGGCGCAAGAAACGCGGCGACTGCGGACGGGCACGCTTGTTCGCCCTCCACATCGCCGCAGGACAACTCGACGCCGGGGAAGTTCGCTGCCGTATTCGACACGACCATCCACCGGAAAGCTGGTCGCCCATGGCCGGCCGCCGACAGCCAGTTCCCCTATTTTCCGGCCTCCTCCGCCTGCTTCCTGATTGCCGCGTCCACCCGGACATCCGCGGCCACTTTTGCCAGCGCCTCCTTCACCCTGGGCCCCTTCGAGGCTCTGGCGATTTTCACGATCGCCGTCGCCGCCTCGTTGCGCAGCGCATCCTCCGCAAGCAGCGGCACAATCAGTTCCGCCGCCGCACCGCTCTTTACCTCGCCGATTCCCCCCAGCACCAGCCTCGTCTCATCCGTATTCCTTGCAGCCGCGAGCATCTGTGCGTAGATCTTCACCGACTCCGCCGCCGACTGGCCACCCCCGTTCAACACGCGCACCAAACCGCGCAGCGACAGCACGCGACACGTCTGGTTATTCGACCCGGCCAGCGCCAGCATGTCCGGGATCGCCGATCCGTCGGGCCAGCCTGTCACAGCCCTCACCGCCGCCCCGGAAACTGCATCGTCCTTATCCGCCAGTGCCGATCGAACCGTCGCCAGTGCCCTGGCCCCGCCAATCCTCCCAAGCACTTCAATGCAGGCCGCCCTGGTCGAAGCCGGCTCGCCGGCCATCGCCGAGGCAATCGCATCCGCCGCCGCGTCCCTGTCCGGCAACCGCCCCGCCAGTGCACCGATCGCCTCGCCCGCCGCCTCCCGTTCACCATCGCTCCTGGCCTTCACGAGAAGTTGCACGAATCTCGCCAGGTCTTTCCCGCTTGCCAGCGGGCCCGCCCCGCGAATCGCCTCGGTCCGCACATTCCTATCTGCGTCCTCGCCGGCGATGTCCAGCAACACCGGCAGCGACTGGCTTCCGCGCCGCGCCAGGACCTTTGTCAGTTCCAATCGCACCGCCGGATTCGCTTCGCCGATCTGCCGTACAATCGCCGCCTGAACCCCAGTCCCGGCCATCTGGCTCAGCGCGTCGCGAGCCGCCGCGCCCTCGTTGCCCTTCACCGTCCGCGACGCCAGCGCGGGAACATCCGACGCAAGCCCAAGGACGCCCAACGCCTTGATCGCAGCAATCCGAACGTTCTCGTCGGCGCTGTCGAGCATCGCCACAACCGCCGGCCTGGCCGCCAGGTCGCGCCGCGCCGCCAGCGCATCGATCAGCAGTGCCTGTGCCATCGGACGCATCGCCGGCAGCGCCCCGGCAAACGCCCGCGTCGCCTCCTCGCCGCCAAGCTGCCTGACGAATCCATACACCACCGGCGCCACCGGGTGCGACTCGGCCTTGAAAATCTCCACCACCATCGGCATCGCCTTCTCCGGCGCAGCCGCCGCAATCCCGCGCAGGGCAGCCACGCGAACTCTCACCGGCTGCTCGTCCCGGTAGAGTTCGCCAAACAACTCCGCGGCCTCCTTGTTCTTCCCCGCCGTGAGCAACTGGTCCCCCGCGCAAATCAGCGCATCGTCAATCGCCGCATTCACCTTCTCCATGGTCGCATTCCGCCGCGATCGCAGCGCGGCGATTGCCTGGGGCGTGGCGATCTTGCCCAGCGACGCGGCTGACGCCGCCGCCAAAACCGCGTCATCGCCCCCGAGCATCTCGGCCAACCTTCCCGTCGCCGCCGCGTCCCTCCGGTTGCCAATCGAATTCACCACGCCGACGAGGGTCATTCCCCTGGTGGTACCCAGCGCCTCGCGCAACGCGGCATCCGCCGCCGGATCGGCCATGCCCTCCAGCACATGCCGTCCCATGTGCGCCAGCTTCTCATCGGCCAGCAGCGCCGCCAGTGCGGGCACCTGCTCCGGTCCCGCGATGATGAGGAGCTGCCGGCATGCAAACTCCTTCGCGTCGGCGGTCGCCTCGCCCTTGAGCATCGCGGCCAGCTTGTTCGCAATGGCCGATCGGGCGGCCGGGTCAAGCTGCGCTTTGACCACTTGCTGCGCAACCGCTTCCAGCGCCGCCCGGCTCTCTCCCAGCTTGTACTTGCCGACCTGGGCAATCAGTTGATCGAGATCCGCCGCCTGGGCCGCAACCGCCACCGCCCCCCGCGGCGTCACCAGCGCCATCCCGCCCACCACCGACGCCACCCCCAACGCCATCGACGCCAAGGCTCGCATGCTCATCATGATCCGTCCCTCCATGATCGTTGTGCCCGCGACGCCAAAGCATAGTCGAAGCCCATGTCCCGAACCAGATCAGGGCGACAGGCCGGAAGAACGAAGCGGTGTGACCGGCACAACAAGCTGGTGCGCTCAGATCCCGGAAGCCAGACCAACCTGGGAATCTTCAACGGTCGATGGCATCCGGGGATCCAGACGCACACCGCTAGCGGAAAGGAAACGCGACAGCCACCAGTAGACGTCCTGGTTGCGCACCCTCGCGCGGAGATTCTCCATGGCCGGGCGGCGCTGCGCGGGCGTCATCGCGGCCGCCTCGCGAATACCGACTGCCACGCCGTCCAGGTCGTAGGGATTGACCAGCACGGCCCAGCGCCCAAGCTGCTCGGCCGCCCCCGCGAACTCGCTGAGCACCAGCACGCCGTTGCCATCGAGCTGGCAGGCGCAGTATTCCTTGGCAACCAGGTTCATCCCGTCCTTCAGGGGCGACACAAGCCCCACATCGGCGAACCGATACCAGGCCAGCAACTCGTTTCGCTCCATGTGCCGAAAGACGTGATGGATCGGCACCCAGCCCGGCTGGGTGAACTTGCCATTGATCTGGGTCACGAGCCGCTCGATCTCGGCCTTCAGATCCTGATACTGCGGCACGTTCTCACGACTGGGCACCACCACCTGGAGCAGGGTGACCTTCCGATGCAGTTCGGGGTATCGCTCCAGCGCCAGACCAAACGACCGCAGCCGGTAAGGGATGCCCTTGGTGTAATCCAGGCGGTCCACGCCGAGGACAACCTGCTGGCCCTTGTAGTTGCGGCGCAGTTCGGCCACGCGCTTCTCCACGCCAGGCGCTGCGGCGGCTTCGGCAAACTCGTTGTAGTCGATGCCGATCGGAAAGACCCCGGCCACACAGGAGCGGCCCTCGTATTCCAGCCGCAACTGACGGGGTGTGACACGATGCTCGACGCCGGGCATGAGCTTGTTGACGCAGTCCGAAAAATTCTCCAGATCGCGGTGCGACTGGAAGCCGATGACCTGGTAGTGCAGCAGGCCCCTGAGAACCTCGGCACGCCAGGGAAGTTTCAGAAAGATGTCCGGCGGAGGGAATGGAATGTGCAGGAAGAAGGCCAGACGGTTGCTCACCCCTCGTTCCACCAACGCCTTGCCCAGGCCCATCAGGTGATAGTCCTGAACCCAGATCAGGTCATCCGGCCGAGCGTGACGATGCACCACGTCGGCGAATTGCTGCTCCACGGCCCGGGAACTGGTCCAGTAGTCGGGCACGAAATTGCACTGCGACTGAAGATCGTGAAACAGCGGCCAGACGATCTCGTTGCAGAATCCCTGGTAGAACCGCTCGTAGTCCCCGGTACTCAGGGGCACGGGGGCAATCTCGTATCCCTCCTGCTTCTGGAACTCGGCGAAAACATCCCTCAACTCGCCCGCGTCGGCATTGGTGATGCCCGGCCAGCCGATCCAGATGCCTCCCCAACGTTTGAGGATCGGGACCAGCGCGGTGACCAGTCCTCCCGAGCTGGCGCGACTGGACCAACTGTTCTCGCCCTTCTCCAGAACCATTGGCAGGCGGTTTGAGACAAACACAATTCTCATGCGCTTCTGCTCCCGTGATTCCGGGTCGGAGACTGTACCCTGTCACATCAACAAAGCAGCGGGCGCCCAACCGGAATGCCCTTCCACTCCGATGCTCGCTCCTGAGAACTGCCTTTTCTGCTGCCGCAGAAACTGACGCGGTGCTTACAACGCGCGACTTTTTGCCTGGCTTTGCCCTGCGGATCACGGAAAACGTGTGGTCGCTTCACGCAACACTGCCCTGGGTTCGCGACCGCGACATTGATTCCGACAACAGGCCTGCAGGATGGCGGCCCGACCATCCCTGAACCTGCGGGCACGCTTGCGCCCGCACCCTTTGCCTGAACTGGTACGTTGATTCTAGGTTCCGAGTTTGCCCTTCACAACTGGGCAGACAAGAGATTTTTCGCGAGTGCAAATCGGCTATTGCGTTGGTTGCCGCCGAGCCCGGGGACATACTGCGCCTGGCATGCTCGGGGATGTTCCCCGGGCCGACGGCGGGCCGCTGGAATGGGGCCCATGCATGCTTAGATTCTGACGCCGTAACTTCCGCGCGCCGTGCGGAGAAGTTTTGTGGCGTCAGGCGGCCCTTGGGGCCGGATGGCCGGTGAAGCGATGGTGAGCGCGCAGCAGTTCGCCCAGCCGATGCAGGTCGCTCAGCGCCGCCGCCGGCGGCGGATCTGGCGATAGGCATGTGAAGTGGGGCCGGGGCGGCCAGGTAGCGGCCGTTGGCTCCCCGGCAGACCTGCTGGTAGCGGTAGAGATTGCAGGCCCCCTTGTTCATGGCCGTCCAGGCCATGACCTGCTTGCCGCCGCGAAGGCATCGGCGGCGGACCTCGAACTCGCGGGGGTTGTTGATCACGGTCTCCACCCGCAGCACCCGGCCGCGCTTGTCGTACATCTTGATCCAGTTGTTGCGGACGCGGTGCTTGATGCGCCAACCGGGGACGCGGTCGGTCTTGCAGTCGCTGAGGACCTGGCCGTCGTAGCGGACGTGCAGGCGGCGGCCCAGAAAGCCGTGTCCATTCCGCGAAGCGCACCGGTTGGCCCACTCGCGGGCCAGCCGCCGCAGGCGCCCAGGCCAGTTTTCGCGAAGGAAGCGGTCGGCCAGCTTCTGGGCCCTGGCCGGATCGTCCAGCTCGACGAAGGCGTTGTCCTCCTGGACGAAGCCAATGCCGGCGGCCAGGAGCTGGCGGGCCAGATAGTCGTGTCCGTTGACGGCGACCTGGATGGGCCAGGGACACAACGTGGGCACGCGGACGTGGATCAGCCCCCCGTCGCTGCTCCAGTTCCGCAATGTCTACATAGGGTAAATCAAATAGGCCGCCGTATACGCGCAACAATCGGCTCCGCTGCGGCAGAGGGACCGCGCAGGTCAGTCCGAACCGGCCTCTTCCTGCCACCCGGAGCCGCTTTCCCCGTGTGCTGACAGCTTGTTGTACAGCGTGCGCAGACTGATGCCCAGTGCCCGGGCGGCGGCCGTCTTGTTGCCCTCGCAGCGGCGCAGCGCCTCCTGGATCATCATCCACTCGACCTCGGCGATCGTGCGCCCCACGACGGCACCGCCGTTCATCCCGTGACCGATATCCGCCTGCATCGGCAGGCTCACGTGTTCAGGCAGGACCTCGCACCGGTCGCAGAGAATCTTGCACCGCTCAACCACGTTCCGCAGTTCGCGCACGTTGCCGGGCCAGGGGTAGCTCTTCATCAAGGCGATCGCGTCGGTCGAAAACCGCTGGGCAGTCGCTCCGGCAACAACCGTGTGCTTGAGCAGGTATTCGGCTATCGCCGGCAGATCTTCAATGATCCGCCGCAGGGGAGGCAACGTCAGTTCAAAGGTGGCCAGACGATAGAACAGGTCCTGGCGAAACCGGTTCTCGGCCACGTCCTTGCGCAGGTCCCGGTTGGTGGATGCCACGACACGAACGTCGGTGTGGTACGGCTCGGTGTCGCCGACGCGGCGTCCCTCGCTGTTCTCCAGGAGGCGCAGGAACTTGGCCTGCATCTCCAGCGGCAGGTCCCCGATCTCATCCAGGAACAGCGTCCCACCGGTAGCGGCCAGCACCAGCCCGCGATGGTCGCGGTCGGCGCCCGTGAACGCGCCTTTGCGATGGCCAAACAGTTCGCTTTCGGCCAGTTCGCGCGGCAGCGCAGCGCAGTTGACGGGCACAAACGCGGCATCCTTTCGGGCACTGCGCAAGTGGATCATTCGCGCGGCCACCTCCTTGCCGGTGCCGGTTTCGCCGGTGATCAGGACCGATGCGTTCGTCGGCGCAACACGGTCAATCATGCGCCTCGCTTCGACGATCGGCTTGCTGTTCCCGACCAGTTCGGTGGGCATGCGCTGTGACAGCACCTGCTGACGCAGGGCGCGGTTCTCGTCGCGCAGGCTCAACTGCTGGGCGATGCGCTCCAGGTGCTGTTCGAGTTCGACAATCCGGCATGGCTTGAGCAGGTAATCGTACGCCCCGTAGCGCAACGCCTGGATGGCCGAGTTCACGTCCGCGTTGCCCGTCAAGATGATTACGGCGGTATCGTCGCCCCGCCCGGAGACTTCCTTGAGCAGGTCGATGCCGTTGCCGTCCGGCAGGTGCAGATCCAGGAGGATGGCGTCAAAAGCCCGTCCCCGGAGCTTATTGCGGGCATCTTCAAGCGTGTGGGCAAGGGTGGCTTCCACCAGCCGGGCCAGTTCACTTGCCCACAGGCGCGCAAGCGACTGCTCATCCTCCACAACCAGCAGGCTCAGTCGATTCGCCATTCGCGCAACCCTGCGGGACTGTGAAGCACCCTTCCCCGGCGGTGCCGGCTGGGCTGCCTCTTCAGACGCTCTAGGCAAACGACGGGCCATGAAGGAAAGCCACCTTAGGAGCCTGTCAGGCTCCACACCAAACTTGCCCAATGCAGATTCTACATCTCCGCCATGAAATAGTTGCAGGATTTTCCAAGGATAATCGTGGTAAGTTGAGCATTCGGGGGATCCGTGCAGGCGGGCACGGGCATAGCTTGGCAGATGGTCAAAGACACGCGTCCGGCGGGTCTTTCCGCGTGTGCGGTCAGACTTGCTGTTGGCGAACTACCGGGCGTACTTGCGCCGATGGGTCTCCTCCCGACCAACCCGCGGCCAACGCGCCCGGTCTTTTTTTTCTGAGCGATTGGCAGCGACTCTTGAGATTGACCATCAGGAGTTGCGGAGGCTGCTTCGGAGCATGGGAAAATGGGGAATTCAGAGTGTCGCTCGCCTTCCTTGACCCCCCCGCTGCATTCGGAAACAATACCGGACCTTTTGAAACCGGAAGGTCATGACATCCAAGGAAATCCGACACCAGTTTCTCGACTTTTTTGTGCAGAAGCACGGCCACACGTTCGTGCCAAGTTCCCCCGTTGTTCCCCTGGACGACCCAACCCTGCTTTTCACCAACGCGGGGATGAACCAGTTCAAGCCGGTCTTCCTGGGAACGGAAAAGCGGCCCTACGTGCGCGCGGTCAACAGCCAGAAATGCATTCGTGCCGGCGGCAAACACAATGACCTGGACGATGTGGGCAAGGACACCTACCACCACACGTTCTTCGAAATGCTTGGCAACTGGTCCTTTGGCGATTACTTCAAGAAGGAAGCGATCGCCTGGGCATGGGAACTGCTCACCGAGGTCTGGAAGCTGGACAAGAGCCGGCTGCACGCAACGGTCTTCATGGGCGATCCGGCGGAAGGGCTGGAAGCCGACCGTGAGGCCGCCGAACTCTGGCGCACCGTCACCGACATCAATCCCGACCATGTCCACCTGGGCAACAAGAAGGACAACTTCTGGGAAATGGGCGACACCGGCCCGTGCGGCCCGTGTTCGGAGATCCACATCGACCTGACCCCCGACAGGAGCGGTGCCCGTTTGGTGAACGCCGGCGATCCGCGGGTGATGGAGATCTGGAACCTCGTGTTCATCCAGTTCAACCGCGGGGCCGATCGGCGCCTCAATCCGCTGCCGGCCCGGCATGTGGACACGGGGATGGGGTTCGAGCGCGTCAGCGCGGTGCTCCAGGGCAAGGCCAGCAACTATGACACCGACGTCTTCAAGCCGCTGATGGACGCGATCGCCGATTTGGCCAGGACCCGTTACGGCGGCCTGCTGGAAAGCCCGGCGGACATCGCGTTCCGAGTCATCGCCGACCACGCGAGAATGAGCACGTTCGCCATCACGGACGGCGCGATTCCCAGCAACAAGGGGCGGGGATCGGTGTTGCGATCGGTGATTCGGCGGGCGGTGCGATTCGGCTACCAGGTGCTGCGGCTGCACGAGCCGTTTCTCTACAAGCTGGTGGATGTACTGGCAGCCGACATGGGCGAGGCGTTCCCCGAGTTGCGGCGCAATCCGCAGCAGGTCGCCGGAGTCATCCGCGCGGAGGAGAACGAGTTCCTGAAGACGGTCGAACGCGGATTGCATGTATTTGATGAAGTTGCACATAAAGCGTCTTCAGCTGATCGGATCATCCCGGGCGCGGATGTGTTCAACCTCCACGCCACGCTGGGTTTTCCGGCCGACCTGACCAAGCAGCTGGCCCTGGAACGCGGGCTGACGGTGGACATGGATGAGTACACGCGCCTGTGGGCCGAACATGTCAGGATCTCAGGCGCCGGGCGCAAGCAGCATCTGCAGGTGGCCGTGGATCTGTCGCCTTTCCGCAAAACGGATGACTCGGCCAAGTACCAGGGCCTGACAACCGAAGGCAGCATCCTGGGCTGGGTTACCGAGACCGATGCGAAGCGCAGCGGGCGGCTTGACGAGGACCAGGAGGCGGGTCTGCTCCTGGATCGCACGACGTTCTACGCCGAGCAAGGCGGACAGGTGGGCGATGTCGGCATCATCCAGACTCCCACGGGTCGCTTTGATGTCTCGGCCACCGAGCGCAAGGGAGACCATGTGATCCACTGGGGCGTGGTACGGGAGGGACACATCGAGCCCAACCAGCGGGCCTTGGTGCAGGTGGACGCGCGACGCTCAGACACCATGCGCAATCACACCACCACGCACCTGCTCAACTGGGCGCTGCGGAAGGTGCTGGGTGATCACGTGGACCAGAAGGGTTCCCAGGTGGACCATGAAAAACTGCGATTCGACTTCTCCCACGGGCAGGCGATGACGGCCGAGGAAATCAAGCAAACCGAGCGCCTGGTCAATGAGAAGATCTACTCCGATCTGCCGGTCAGCGCCACGGTCATGCCGTTGGCGCAGGCCAAGTCCATTGCCGGCGTGCGAGCCGTCTTCGGCGAGAAGTACCCCGACCCGGTGCGTGTGATCGCCATCGGGACGGAGAATCCCCTGACCGACGCGGCCCCGGATTGCAGCGTGGAATTCTGCGGCGGCACGCACCTTTCCCGCACGGGGCAGGCGGGGTTTTTCAAGATCGTCGCCGAGGAGTCGCTGAGCAAGGGCGTCCGGCGAATTACGGCGGTAACCGGCCGGGCCGCGGTGGAGCACGTGCAGCACCTGGAGGCGAGCCTGCGCTCGGTGGCGCAGGCTCTTTCGGCCTCGCCCGAGGAAGCGCCCAGGCGCATCGCGGCCCTGCAGGAAGAGATCAAGTCGCTGAAAAAGAAGCTGGCCAGCGGGGGCGGCGGAGTGCAGGACCCCAGGGCTTTTGCGGATTCGGTGATCGGGGCACCCGGCGGCCTGATCGTCTCAGAGTATAAGGGCGCAACACAGGAGCAGATGCTCTCGGCCATCGACTCAATCAAGAAGCGACTGACTGCCTATGCCGTCATGCTCGGGTCGGTGGTGGATGACAAGGTCAGCTTCGTGGCGGCGGTCAGCGACGATCTGATCGCCAAGGGCATCAAGGCCGGCGACTGGATCCGCGAAACGGCCAAGGCTGCCGGGGGTGGTGGCGGCGGTCGCCCCAACATGGCTCAGGCCGGAGGAAAGGACCCGACGAAACTGGCCGAGGCGCTGGAAGTGGCCAGGAAGTTCGCCCAGGGCAGGATCTGATACGCGGGGTTGCCACTGAAGAACAAAGCGGCAGTGCCACGAGGCTTCTGAACCCCGTCGCACTGCCGCTCCCTGTTTACCGGTGTCACCGGACGTTGCGCATCCTGCGCCGTCCGCGTGAGCTGCGCATTACCGCTTGCGGCGATCTCGCCGAGCCTTGCGCTTCTTGCTGCCGATCTTGCGTCGGCGCCGTGGCTTGGACATGCAGCTTCTCCTTTCTGTAACTGCTTCGTAGGTTAGCGAATGCGGACCGATCGGCAAGTGCCCCCGCCACCGGAAGGAAGCTGCATACAACAGTGATTGCAGGTGCTGAGCTTTCGTTCTCCCGGTCGGTCCGCAACTCGGACAATTCCGCCGCCTGGCCAGAAAATTGCCATTGAATATCGCAATATTGCCCGCTTCGAGCCATAACCTTCGAGAGAACAAAGACCTGCGACCGTTCTTTGCCGTTATTGTACCAGTTGACAGTCACTGTATAGCCAACTATCAATACCACATGCGAAATCGGCCGGGTGGCCGGTTAGCCAGTTCAAACCAACGGAAGCCATGAGCGATCTTGCAGTTACGTCGATTAATGAGCGTGCAGCGGAAGAGTACTACCGAAAGGCCGTCGAGGCTGAACAACAGGGACAGCATGAAAGAGCGGTCGAATTCTACGAAAGGGCGCTGCACGAGAACCCCGACCACGAGCAGGCCTGTTTTCGGCTTGCGGTTTTGTACGATCGCCAGGCCGACGATGCCAAGGCAATCGAACTCTATGAGCGTATCTGCACCAGTGAGCCGGTTCACATCAACGCACTGATGAACCTGGCGATCCTGTACGAGGACAACAATCACTACGAGGAAGCACACCGTTGCCTGAAGGCCGTGCTGACAAGCAATCCCAATCATGAACGGGCCAAGCTCTACATGAAGGATGTGGAATCGGCACGATCGATGTATGTGGAGGAGGATGAGGGACGCGAGGATCGTCGAAGCGCCGTGCTGGACATCCTGTTGACCGACTTTGAATTGTCGGTGCGCAGCCGCAACTGCCTGAAGAAGATGAACCTTCGCACTCTCGGCGACCTTTTGAAGGTGACGGAGAGCGAACTGCTGGCATACAAGAACTTTGGTGAAACGAGCCTCGCGGAAATCAAGGCATTGCTGGCCAGCAAGGGCCTGCGCCTCGGGCAGGCGATTGAAGACGCCAAGACAACCAGCCGCAGACTGACCGCGCCGAACGTCGGCAACGTGGCACCCGAGGTGCTGAACAAGTCGGTGGCGGAAATTGAACTGTCCGTCCGCAGCCGCAAGGCATTGCAGCGACTGAACATCAATACGCTGGGCGAACTGGCCAGCCGCACGGAAGCCGAATTGCTCGGGTGCAAGAATTTTGGGCAGACCAGCCTGAACGAGATCAAGCAGCAATTGGCCACGCACGGCCTTTCGCTTCGGAAACTGGAAGATTAGCATACACCCGTCAGGTGTGGCGTTGGCGACGGAATCGCAACGGCTCCTTTGACGGCGTGAACTGGCAGGGACGCCATGACTCGAAGACGCACACGGATGCGGTCGCCCCGTTGGCTGCGTAGGACGACGGGCCTGAGGCTGGTTCTCCTGTGCCTCGTGGCGACGATTGCGGGAACCATACTGGTTTTCTCGCCTTCGGGCTGTGTGCCGACGCAGGCGCCAACTTATGTCACCCTTCAGGACCGGCTGATCCGCGTCCGGCTGGTTGCCGCCGCGGAGCAGGTCAGCATCGCCGCGAGCCAGCCGCCGGTCTACTTCACCAGTGCAGACACCTCGCTTCGCCAGCTGGATCTTCCCCGCAACCAGGCTGTCTCGATGACACTTGCCTCCGGGATGTGGATGGCCGGCGGTACGCCCCTGGGCCGCGGGAATCTGACCATCCGGCCGGCCACCGACGGGTCTGTCCGTATCAATGACCGGGCGTATCGCGGTCAGTATCGACTGGTGCCGATTGGGGAGGGCCCCCGCTTCGACGTGATCAATGATGTGGACGTGGACCAGTATCTCAAGGGCGTGCTGGCCCGCGAGCTGCTCAGCGGATGGTCCGAGGAGGCCTACCGCGCCCAGGCGATTGTTGCCCGCACCTACGCCATGTATGAGAAGCATGTGCCGCGCAGCGAGCCACGGTCCTGGGATGTCTGGGCCGACACGCGCAGCCAGGTGTACGGCGGCATCGACGCGGAGACGCCGAAAGCCAGGGAGGCGGTTGACGCCACGGCCGGCCTGGTGCTGACCTACGGCCCGCCCGGCGAGGAACGCATTTTCAAGGCCTATTTCAGCGCCTGCTGCGGGGGCATCACGCAATCCGCCATGCACGCTTTCAACGAGCCGTATATCGAGCCGCTTTCGGAGCAGAACGTCGGTTCGCTGTGCAGCATTTCGCCCCGATTCAACTGGGGCCCGATCGTCATCGGCAAAGATGAACTGACGCGCCGCTTCCGAGCCTGGGGTGCATCAAAGAATCGGCCCGAAAAGAACATGGGGCAGGTCCAGAGCGTGGACATCGAGTTGCGTAACCGCTACGGCCGCCCCGTGCGATACAGCGTGATCGACTCCAGGAATCTCAAGTACAGCCTCGCCAGCGAGGAGTTCCGCTGGGCGGTCAATACCGACGCGCAGCCGGGCACAACGTTGCTGAGCAGTTTCCTGGAGAGCGTGGTCAACGAGACGGACCGGGTCCGGTTCCTGGGCGGCCACGGGCATGGCCACGGCGTGGGGATGTGCCAGTGGTGTGCCGAGGCTCGCGCCCGCAACGGGATGAACCACCAGGACATCGTTCGCGCAGCCTATCCCGGCGCAAAGCTGATGCGCGCTTATTGAGGCCGCGAAATCGGCGGAGGCGGCGGAAAACCGGGCGGCTGCGGCTGGTGTTGCTGATAAGCCTGTTGCCGCTGGAGGTATTGCCAGTATTGCGCCTGGTACTGAGACTGGGCGGACTGCAACTGCCCCGCGGATTGCAGCGCCGAAACAAGCCAGACCAGGAGCCACAAGGGAGGAACCGTTTGGAGGATCAGCGAGCAGGCGACGGCCGGCAGCCCCCCGGCAACGGTGCCGCCCGTAACCGAAATCACGATGATATTGACCATCGCATAGAGCAGCGCCAGGGCGCAGATCACGATCGCCGCGATGATGCCGGCCCGACTTCCCCGGTAGACGGCAAACGCCAACCCGATGAGTACCAGCCCCACAACGCCCGACAGGACTGCCACGGCCACGACGATACCGGCGGCGGGCACTTCCTGGCCCTGGAACATCTGCTGGAATTGCTCCGAATATTGCGGCACCCGCATCATCAGCCCCGAGAGCAGCAGGCACCCGCCGCACAGCAGTGACAATCCTCCCAGCGCCCACTGAAGAACAGCGGCCCGTCGGCAGGGACGCAGAACCTCACGCCACGGGTCGGCGGGATAGCCGTAGTAACCCCCAGCGTAGGGATTGGGCGGAACGTAGGGAGAGGGCTGTTGGGTCACGGTTCATCCTCATCTGGACGAGCCAATGCAGGCGCAATGACCGTGGCGGCAAGCACCGCCGCCGCCATCACCGCGGTTTCGACTCGCAGGATCGTCTCGCCCAAACCCACCGCCGTCAATCCCGCGGCTGAAAAGCACTCCAGTTCCCGTTGGGCCCACCCCCCCTCGGGACCGACCAACAGATAAAGCGCCCGCGTGTGCGGCGTCACCCGCGCAATCGCCTGCCGGACGGTCAGCCGGGGCGGCTGCGTCGAGAAATACCATCCGCAGCCGCCGCCGATCCGCCTGAGCAATTCCTCGGTGCCCGCGAGCTCTTCGATCCGCATGACACCGGTGCGATGCGACTGCCGGGCCGCCTCGGCCGCCAGCCGCTGCCATCGCTGTCGTTTGCCGGTTCCTTCCGGAACGACAACACTTCGGTCGGTGGAAAGCGGCACGAAGGCGGCGGCGCCCAGTTCGCTCAGTTTCTCGATCATCCAGTCGCCGCGCGATCCCTTGGGAACGGCTGATGCGACGATCCACTCAAACCGCGGCTCCCGGGCCGCATTCACCTGTTGCACGTCGAGGATGACCCCCTGGCCATCGATCCGGCTGATGGTGGCCACGGCGGTGTGCCCGGCATCATCGAACAACTCGATGTGGTCGCCCCTGCGGAGCCGCAGGACATCCCGCGCATAATGTGCCTGCGCCCGGTCCAGGGCCACCGCGCCGGGAACGATCTGGGACACATGGAGACGTCGCATGGCGGCATTATCGGAGCGTACGCGCTGAAGGCAATTGTCGTAACGGTTCGACACCGGCGCAACCTGGCATCGCCTTCCCGAACGGCACCACCGAGAAAAGCCCGGGCGGAGGGTAGACCGCCCGGGCCAGCAGGGACTCTCTCGCAGGGACGAGAGGTAGGTAGGTTCCTTTAACTCTTCATGCCTTCCGGAAGCGATTGCCGTTGTCGGCCCGATCGGAGCAATGTGAACATGTGGGTCACACAGACGACCGGATGCGGGCACCGACCAACCAACACAGTTGACCGCTTCACTGAGATGGACAGTGGGCATCTGGGCGGGTTGGTTCCGAGGGCATTCCAATCTCGAGGCGATTTCATAACCGCCCCGCCCCCTGCGGTCGGGCTCAGTGTTTCAGTCGGGACGTGTCATTCGCCGGGTCTGCGGCGCATCGCCCGCCACGCATGGCCGCAAGGCAGACAATTATCCCTCTTGGCAGCAGCCACGACTGACCGCGCGTCTGCTCCCCTACCATCGTACCGCGTAGACCGCCGCGCTGTCGTTGCGGTAGATGACCTCAAATCGACCGGTTTCCCGGGTGAGAAAACCGAGTTCCGGCGGATTCTCAACCACCCCGCGCCGGACGACAAACAGGTACTCGGCCTTCAGCCGCCGCAGGTTGCTCAGCCAGGTGGAATAGTCGGGCTGATCCACGGTCATGCGGCTGAGAATCCAGCGGGGATCCTCCGCGATCGAGGGCGGGTCCAGTCGCGGCATATCATGCACATGAAGCAGCCCGGCGCGGGTTGGCGCATACTCGACAAAGCGATCCCCCTCAAAGCCCATCAGGGGATAGGTCAGGTATGTGTTGCAGTAGGCCAGCCGCGCGCCGCGTGGCAGTTGCGCGCGCACAAACGTCCACGCCTTTGCCAGGTCCCCGTAGGTTTCCTCCCAGGCCAGGTTCGTGGTGCGGCTATAGTTGTCGACAATGGAATCCTGATATACATAGGAAAACATGAACAGCACCGCCGCCATCGCGCCGGCAAGGATCGTTCCCCGGCCCGCGGTAAAGTGCCGGACCCGGTGATGGAGCAGCATCAGTCCGCCGCCGGCCAGGGCTGCCACCGCGCCCGCGAGGAGCTTGGGTGCAAGAATCGTCCAGGAGAAACCCGTGAACATACAGGCCGCGCACAGCGCGGCAGCCGCCGCCAACCCCGCAATGCCCTGAAAAGCGGCCGCGCAGCCGAAGAGCAGCGCGAGACTGGGATAGAGATAGCGAACCTCCGCATGTGGCGACGCCAGCATGTAGATCAGAATGCCAACCGGAGGCGCGAAAACACTGCCGCGAACCAGAGGCTCACTCGGCAGGCGGCGCCGCCACATAACGATGGCACCAAACCATGCCGCCCCCAGCAGCCCCAGGACCACCGGCGGCATGCTCAGATACTGGCCGGCAAGGACATTCCACACCCCGGACCACGTGCCCAGGCGCGCATCATGTACAAAACCGAAAATGCCGGTGAACAACCGCACTCCCCCGACGGCCACGTCCTGCGGATAGAGTGGGTTGCCCGTGAGCACCCAGTTTCGCACGAACCAGGGCCCGGCGAGCAGCAAGGGCACCCCTGCCGCGATGGTCCACTGACGCCAACCCCAGTTGGCGCGGAACGGCGCATCGAGCATCAGGAGCAGGGCCGGCAGTGCTAGCAAAGTCGTATACTTGGTGGCCAGCATAAGCCCCACGGCAATGCCCAGGCGCCAGGGGCCCAGCGGGCCTGCCAGGTCTGATTGCGACATGGCGCCGACTGCCACAACGAAAAAGGCGGCGATGTACAGATCGTTGTTGACCAGGCCCGCCTGCCCGATGAACGGCCGGCTGAGCACCGCGGCAAGGGCGATCGCCGCCGTCACCGCTGAACCGGCGCCCAATGAACGCACCAGCGATGCGACGGCAACATAGAACAGCGCCAGAGCGGGCAATTGCACGAAGCGGGCGAGAAAATCATTGCCGATCGGCGCATACCACCAGGCGACCATCGCCGAGCCCGCCAGCGGGGTGAAGGTGGCCGCGTGATTGAAGAACCACAGTTCGTGCAGCACGAGCCTGCCAGTCTGAAGCCAGCGGACAGCCACCGGCAGGTGATAGGTGAGCGCATCGTCGGACATCGGCGGAATCCACCGAAGATCGCTCAACAGGCCGATCGCATACCCGATCGCGAACAGCGCGCAGATCCAGAGGGGCATCTGCGGGAGAGATCCGCCTTCCGGAGGAACCGGAACCGTGGGCGAACCGCGTCTGGCCGGCAATTTGGTGCTGGCCAGGAGCAGTCCCCCGCTGATGGCGGCCGCAACGCCGGTCATCGACCACCTGCTCAAGACGCCTGCCAACCCCGTCAGCGTCACGCTGAGGTACTGGATGACACACCAGACCAGCAGGGTATCCACCGTGGAACGAAGCCCGTTGCTGAATCGCCGGATGAAACGCCATGCACAGCAGAGCACGGCAACATTGAGCAGCACCCCGTGGGCAAGGCGCCATTCGTGGCCGGTGGTGTGCAGGAGGATGGTGTCCATCGGGACTGTTGGTACTATACCCGCCGCCGACAGGAACCCAAGATCATTGGAGCAAGGCATGTTCTTAACCAACACTTCGCGCATTTCGGTGTGTGTCTTCCTGATGCTGGTAAGCCTGGTCAGGCCGCTGAGGGCAGCCGAGAGCATCCCGCTGCCCGAGCACCCGCGGCCGGACTTTCAGCGCCAGTCGTGGCTGAATCTGAACGGCACATGGGGATTGCGCTTCGATAACGACGATGCCGGCCTGAAAGAGAAATGGTTCGAGGGCAAAGTGGCCTTTCCTCAGGCGATCCTGGTCCCATTCCCCTGGGGCTCGCCGCTGTCGGGCGTGAAGGATGAATCGCAACTGGCCTGGTATATGCGCAGCGTTCGCATTCCGGAGGCATGGAACGGGCAGCGCATTTTCCTGGTGGTCGGCGCATGCGACTGGGAGACACAGGGGTGGGTGGACGGCCGACAGGTCGGCATCCATCGAGGCGGATATACGCCGTTTGAATTTGAGCTGACGCAGCACGTCAAGGCGGGGCAGGAACACAGGATCGTTCTGCGTGTGGACGACCGCAACCGCGCATTCAAGCTCGAAGGCAAGCAAGGCTACGGCAACGCCCGGGGCATCTGGCAGACGGTCTACCTCGAAGCCCGGCCACGGACATACCTTGCCTCGATCCACTTTGCTCCGGACATAGACAACGGCAAGGTAAGCGTAAGGGCGCAGCTCAGTTCGGCCGCACCGCCAGGAACGTCGTTGTCGCTGAAGTTCAGGACCGGAGGCCTCGCCGAGGTGACCAGGCCGGTGGCCGAAGGCCAGAAGGAAGTCCGCTTCGACGTGGCGATTCCCGGCGCGAGATTGTGGAGCCTGGACGATCCCTTTCTTTACGAGGTCGAGGCGTCGCTTGGCGAGGATCGCGTCGAAACCTACTTCGGCATGCGCAAGATCAGCGTGACGAAACTTCCCGGCACCGACCATCCCTACATCGCTCTGAACAACAAGCCGGTCTATCTCCAGATCACGCTGGATCAGTCCTATCACCCCGAGGGTTTCTACACGTTTCCCAGCGACGCCTTCATGCGCGACGAAATCCTGCGATCCAAGCGCATCGGCCTGAACGCCAACCGCCTCCACGTGAAGGTTGACGTGCCGCGAAAGCTATACTGGGCCGACAGGCTCGGCCTCCTGATCATGGCGGACGTGCCCAACAGCTGGGGCGAACCCGACGCCGACATGCGCAAGGACATCGAACACGCCCTTCGCCAAATGATCGCGCGAGACTTCAATCACCCCGCCATCTTCGCGTGGGTTCCGTTCAACGAGACCTGGGGGCTGTTCACCAGGCAGCCTGACAACAAGCGAGCCTACCTGCCGGAAACGCAGGAGTGGGTGGCCTCGATCTACCGACTGACCAAGCAACTCGACCCCACGCGCCTGGTTGAGGACAACTCGCCCTGCAACTTTGACCATGTTGAGACCGACATCAACAGCTGGCACGCTTATCTCCCCGGCTACGAATGGCAGAACCACCTGGAGCAGGTGACGAGGGACACCTTCCCGGGCTCCAAGTGGAATTTCATTGGCGGCCGAGTTCAGGGCAGCCAGCCGCTGCTCAACAGCGAATGCGGCAACGTCTGGGGCTACGAGGGGAGCACCGGCGATGTGGACTGGAGCTGGGATTACCACATCATGATGAATGAATTCCGGCGCCATCCCAAGGTCTGCGGCTGGCTCTACACCGAGCACCACGACGTCATCAACGAGTGGAACGGCTACTGGCGATACGACCGCAGCGACAAGTACACCGGAATGGACGAACTGGTCCCGGGGATGTCCATCAAGGACCTGCACTCACCCTTCTACGTTTCAACCGGGTCGGACCTCTGCAGGACGGTCAAGCCGGGCGAGCAGCTGAGCGTGCCGCTGCACTTGTCGTTCATGACCGACAGGTCGGCCGGCGGCAGGCTGCGCCTGCGGACGATGCTCACCGGGTGGAACACGCTGGGCGAGCGGCAGTGGTACGGGCGAGATGAACGCACAATCGAGTTCCAACCGTGGCTCAACAAGGCGATCGATCCATTGCTGGTGACGATGCCCGATACGCCCGCCCTGGCAATCCTGGCCCTCAGCCTCGAGGATGAAACGGGGGCCGTGCTGCACCGCAACTTCACCACGTTCCTGGTCGCCTCCGGACCTTCTCCGCGAAACGAAACCATTGGCCGGGTTCGCGTGATTCGCTTCGCGCCGAATTCGTTCAAGAGCCAGCAGTGGTCGGTCAAGCAATGGAACGTGCTGGACGGGCTGAAGGTGAACGGCGCGGGACACGGGTACTTCGAGTATCGAGTCGCCTGGCCCCAGGGACTCGATCCGGCATCGCTGAAGGGCGCAAAGCTCGTCTTCGAGGCATCGGCCAAGCAGCTCTTCGGCAAGGATCGCGAGAACGCCGCCGCCCAGGAAGGCGACTTCATGCTCGGGAAGGGTACGCATGATCCAAGCCGCAATCCGAACGCGTACCCGATGACTGACACGATCAGGTATCCCAGCCTGGTGCGGGTGAGAGTCAACGGCGAGTCGGCCGGGCTGTTCGATCTGCCCGACGACCCGGCCGACCACCGCGGCATCCTCTCCTGGCATTCGCAGAAACGGGATCGGAAGCTGCGCGAGGCCGGCTCCTACGGCTACCTGGTGCAGGCGACCATTCCCGCCGGCGCCGTGCAAGCCGCGGCCAAGGCCGGGGAATTCATCGTGAGGCTGGAGGTGGACGATGCCCTGGCCGGTGGCCTGGCCATCTACGGCGAGCGGTTTGGCCGATATCCGGTCGACCCCGCGATCGTGTTGATCCAGGAATGATCGACATTGCCGCGCCGGCTCGACAGGCGATCCGACGGCACGGAACTTGACATACTGGAAGACTACGGCCTGAGGATGACCTTCATCAGGCCCGGCTCGCGGCGATACAGCCGATCAAACCAGGTCGGCCCCTCTTCCAGCGGCGCGACGGCGGAAATGAAGCCCTGCACGTCGATCCGTCCGCGGGCAAGCATGTCGAGACAGGCCTGGTACTCCCCGTTGGAGGCGCACGAGCCGTACAGCGTGATCTCGCGCGTGACCACGGCCTGGAGCGGGAGTTCGACCCTGGGTGACACATTGCCCACCAGCGTAACCGAGCCGCCCTTGCATACGCTGTTGATGGCCGTCTGCACGGGCTCCGCGGCCCCCACCGCTTCCACGGCTGCGTCGGCGCCGCGTCCCTCCGTGAGAGAGCGGATCTGGTCCGGCAGATCGCTGGAACCGGCCCGCAGGGCATGGTCCGCGCCGCACTTGCGGGCCAGTTCCAGTTTCGTCTCATCCACATCCACCGCGATCAGCAGCCCGCAGCCCTTGATCCGCAGCGCCTGGATGACAAGCTGGCCGATCATGCCCGCACCGACGACCACCACAGAAGCGTCCAGTTGCAGGGGCGTTCGATTGACCGCGTGAAAGGCAATCGAGACGGCCTCGACCATGGCGGCGTGCTCGAAGGCGAGCCCGTCCGGCAAGCGGTAGGCGATGCGCTCGGGAACGCTGACCAGTTCCGCGAACGCGCCGTGGCGACGGTACTCGCCGGGCGAAACTCCCAGGACCTGCCGGTTGTCGCAGAGGTTGATCTGCCCGCGCCGGCAGAAGCGACAACTGCCGCACCAGACGGTCGAATCGAAGGTGACGCGATCGCCTTCCCTGAATCGCCGCACCTCGCTGCCCGCCTTCACGACCACGCCGGCCGCCTCATGCCCCATCACAATGGGAGGAATGCGCCGACCCGTGCTGCCGTCGAAGCCGTGCACATCGCTGCCGCAGATGCCGCAGGCTCGCACGCGGACCAGCAGGTCCTCGGGGCCGATCGCCGGCTCGGGCATATCCACGAGCTGGAGCTTCCTGTACTCCTGGAGCATCAAGGCTTTCATCGCTCATCCCTCCAGTGCGTATGCCTCGACAGCCGTCTCGCCGAGGACCCGGGCCCGTTCACCTTTGCTCAGCAATGCGGTCCATCCGCGGATGATTTCCCACCATTGCTCGTAACCGCACGCCACGAGGCAGACGGGCCAGTCGGACCCGGCCATAAGCCTGGCCGTCCCGAACGCCTCCAGCGCGCTTTCCCAGTACGGCCGCAGGTCCTCTTCACGCCAGAGGTGCCAATGGGCCTCGGTGACCATCCCCGACACCTTGCAGTAGACATTCGCCCGACGTGCCAGCTCGCGAATCCCGGTGCGCCACGGCTCGATCTGGCGCGATTTGATCTTCGGCTTGGCAACATGATCGAGAATGAATACCTGCCCCGGATGTCGATCGACAAACTCGATCGTCTGCGGCAGATGCCGCTCGTAGATCAGGATGTCATAGCGAAGATCGAATTCGCGCAGGGCCCGGATGCCGCGATTGAAGTCCTCACGCAACAGGTATCGATCGTCGGGCTCATCCTGGACAACATGGCGCACCGCCCGCAGCTTCCTGTTTGCCGCGAACCCGGCCAGGTGATCGCGCACATCCTCGGCAATCAGCGGCACCCAACCCACCACACCGCGGATGAAATCGTTCTCGCCGGCCATCTCCAGCAGCCAGCGCGTCTCGTCAAGTGACTGCCGGGCCTGCACGCTGATCACGCCGTCAACGCCGGCCTGCTGGGTGACCTCGCGAAGATGGGGCGGAAGAAAATCGCGGCGGATCGTCGCCATTTCCTGCGAAATCCACCCGTACTCGCGGCCGCTGTAGGCCCAGAAATGGTGATGCGAGTCGATGACCATGCCCCGCATTATCCACCTTGCGGCGCGATCGCCAAGCCCGCCCGCAAAACCCGCACCGGCGTCAATACCCCCCGCCGCTGACGTTGTTCACCAGGAATGTGTTGAACTGCCAGACATCCTCCTCGGCGGGGCGGCGCGCCCCGTACTTCTCGTACAGGTGCGACCAGTTCTTCAGAGGGGTCCAGTCCACCGGCTTGCTGTACCAGGGACCCAGGTAGGGCCTGGCGTGCTTGAGAATGTACTCGTGCGGCAGAGCGTCGGGCAGCAACACGCCCTCCGTCGGGTTCTCAATCATCCACATCATGGCCGCCAGCACCGAGCAGGCGACCTGCAGCGTCGTGGCGTTCCGATGCGGCACCAGCCGCCGCGTTTCGTGGATGTCCAGCAGCGATCCGATCCACCAGCTCTTGTAGTCGTGGCCCATCAGGAGGCAACCGAGGATGTCCTGCCCGCTGACGATGTCGTCCTCCATGATGCGCAATTTGGGCTGAAGCTCGTAATTGCGCATCTGGAGCTCGTAGAGGCTGGCGATGGCCATGTCGCACGGACAGTAGGCGTAATGAACGGTGGGCCGGTAGACCGGCACCTGGCCGTTGTGAACGGTCAGATACTCCGAAATCGAGAAGGCCTCGCCGTGACGGATCACCATGCCGACGATCTCGCACTCCGGCACCCACGACCTGACCCAGGTTCGGCAGCCCATCTGGGCCATGCAAATCTGGTTCTGCGGGCCCTCCTGATGATGCCAGGCCCGCGGCGGCAGGGTGCGTTCGTGCGTTCCCCATCCCATCTCGGCCGGGGCAACGCCCTCCTCGCGGAAGCCCTCGATCGACCATGTGTTGACGAATTCGTCGACCTGCTTGGGCTGGGCGGTGATCTGTGTGTCTCGCTCGGAAATGTGAATCGTCTTGACGCCCAGGTGCATCGCCAGCCGGTTCCAGGCCCGGCTCTTGAGGGCGTCAAGGATCAGGTCGCGGCGCGGACCGGGCGACTGGTGATCCGAAAGCCACAGGTTGGCCATATCGGCCAGCGCTTCCTTGGTGAAATGCTGCACGAGCCCGGGGTTCGCCCCGTGGTCGAGAATGGCCGTTGGACCCTTGCGGGTCCAGCGGCTGAACATCTCGCGGAGGCGCATGTGACGCCAGTAGAGGGTGCGCTCCGTGGGGCTGCGGTCGGCCGCGCCCTCGTAGGGGTCCCACACCTCCACGGAGGTGTTGATATAGCGCACGCCATTGTCATAACACCACTGCAGAATGTCGGCGCAACCGATGTTCCAGGCCAGATCGACGATGATGTCGCCCGGGCCGACATACCTGGCCAGTTGCTGGCCCATCGACTCCCGGACGATCTTCTCCTTGACAAAGCGGGCGCCGGCGGCGGTCACTTCCCGGGCCGCATCATCCACGTCGCCGAAGTCCATGACCGTGATCTTCTTGCGGTCCATCTGGAGGTGCTTGAACAGCAGCGGCATGAAGCAACGCGAAACAGCGCCCAGGCCGATGACAAGGATCTTTCCGTCGAACTTCATCATGTCCCTCAATAACAGTTGCCGGCCGATGACCCGCAAAACAAAACGATGAAGGCTCTTACGTAAAGAACGGGCTGGTGGTTGTCAAATAGCGCGGAGATTCTTGACAGAGGATGGGCGCGTGAAAGTCACTGCGTGAGGTGGAGGACTGCACGGCGATGTTGAGGATGTTCCGAGCGTTGGTGTCCGCGCGGAGCCTGGGCACGGTCGGGATGACTGTGCTGCGGAGCATTGGACCGGACAACCGGCACGCCACGCTGCATCATTTCTCCACGACCGGCTTTTCTTCCGCGGGCTTGACCGTGCCCAACTGCACCGCCTGTGGCACCAGCAGCAGTACATCCTCCAGCATTTCGGCCGCACCCTGACGCATGAGAAACGCCCTGCCCAGGCTGGTGGGAGAACCGGCCTCCGGCGACGGCGCCACCAGCAGGAACTGGTCCGACGCAACATCAGACCTGATGCTCAGGTCAAAATAAGCCTCGGGGCTTACGTACTCCACATCCTGCCCGTCGCCCTCTGCCGTGACGGCGAACCGCTTGCGCAACGCCCGCACCATCGGACACAGCGCCACCCGCACGCTGCCCGACTTGCGCGGCGCCGGTTGGAACTCCAGGCGAAAAACGTAGTCGCCTCGTTCGTAGCTGCGGATCGTCAAGCGGCTGCGCATGTCGTAATCGGCAATGATCTGCTCATCGACGCCTCGCTTCATCGGCAGTTCCACCGTCCTGGCGCCCGACGCGGCATAAATCACCGGCCGCGACTGCACGGGCTGCCGCTCGATGACCTTCCGGAAGAACTCGATCTCCGACATCGGACTTCGGCCCACGCGAATGCCGTTGCGATAGAGAACGTCGTACGTCAGGGCGTCAACGGCCTGCTCATCCACGCGTTTCCACAGATCGCTGTTGCGGCTGACGGTGCCGGCGGGAACGGTGAGTTGGTAGATCGTCAGATGAACCTGCGGGCGAAGGGGCGAGGAGGGATCCAGCGCCACCAGGCGAGCTGCCGGCTGGGTCGTGGCAATGTTCGGCCGATCCGTCGTATCCGCCGGCTCCGACTCGCCCGGCGACGCGGCCTGGGCGGATGGAGCCTCCTGCTCCGCAGGGTCGCCGGGAAACTGCCCATAGTTCCTGATGACCTTGAGCATCTGCGCACAGCCGCCCAGCATCGCCAGGCACAGCACAATGCCAATCAAGCGTCTGCCCATGAGAATGCTCAATCCGGGGGGACTTGTCCGCCGTCGGGCCAGTTGGGCCAGGACCAGTCCCGCCCCACGAAATCACGCTTCCGCGATCGTCTGAATCGCCAGTTCAAGCCCCTGCTCAAAGACTTCGCGCGATATGTTAATCGCCGGGGCCAGCCGAATCACCTTCTGGGCCGTGAGATTAATGACGACCCCGCGCTCCAGCCCCTTCTCAACGATCTTCTCCGGAGCGGATTTCAGTTCGATGCCAAGCATCAGCCCATGCCCGCGTACGGCGGCAACCCGGTCGGCGATTCGCGGATCGCTCCGAAGCCGCTGGGTCGCAAACTGGCCAAGACTGGCGGCGTGGGAGACCAGGCTCTCTTTCTCTATTACCTTGAAGACCGTTGCGGCAACCGCCATGCAGACGGGATTGGCGCCCAGTGTGCAGCCGTGCGTCCCGGGCACGAGCAGGCCGGCGACTTCGGGCCTGGCCCACATGACGCCCACGGGCAACCCGCCGCCGACGGCCTTGGCCATCGTCATGACATCTGGCGTGATGACGTTGCCGTCGTGGACGAAATGCTGATGCCCGAACCACTTTCCCGTTCGACCGCAGCCGGTCCAGACTTCATCGAATATCAGCGTCAGGTTGTGCCTGTGGCACAGTTCCCGTACCTGGCGCACATACTCGATCGTGTGCAGATTGATGCCCCCTTCGCCCTGGATCGGCTCCATGATGACGCCGGCCGTCTCGGCGTCGATGGCCTTCTCCATCATCTCGATATTGCCCTGTTCCACCTGAATGAATCCCGGCACGACCGGCTCGAAGCCGGCGCGGATCTTGGGATTGCCGGTGGCGGCGATCATCGCCAGCGACCGGCCGTGGAAACTGTGGTTCAGAGAGATGATCTTCCAGCGGTTGGGGTTGGAACTCCTGCCTCGCAGCCGCGCCAGCTTGCAGGCCGCCTCGTTGGCCTCCAGCCCGCTGTGGCAGAAGAACGCCTTCCCCGGAAACGCGTGCCGCGAAAGCAGTTCGGCGAACTCGATCTGCGGCTCGGTGTAGAAGGTATTGCCCACGTGCCACAGCTTCCGGGCCTGCTGGGTAATGGCCTCGATCAAGGCCGGATGGCAGTGCCCGAGGATCGCCCCGCCGAAACCGGCGAACAGGTCAATGTAGCGCTTGCCGTCGGCATCCCACAGGAATGAACCCTCTCCGCGCGCCATGGAGATGGGAATTCGACCGTAATTGCCGATCAGGACGCTCTGACCCTTTTCCGTGATCCGCTGGTTCTCAGACATCGCTGCTTTCCTCAAAGTGCAAGGCGAGGCAGTCTATCAGAATCAGAGGGCGTGGCAAAACTCCTCGCCCCTGTTGTAAAGAAGTAGAAATGTCACCCTGTAAGCTGAAATAGAAATGTCATCCTGTCTTCCTTCTTCCCGCGTGTAAGTCTCGCGTAGGCGCAGCCGAAGCGAGACTTACACGCGGATCGGCCCAAACCGCCCGCCTCCGTTTCCACGGATGTTCCACTGCCGGCTTCCATCGCCGATTGTTCACAATCACCCGCTTCGCCTTCGCCGCCACAGGCCGCGACGACAACTCCTGCACGCTCAGCCGCCGGCCCTGATACTCCACGATCAACTCCCCGCCGGCCAATTGCTTGACCAACACCCGCTTGCCCGCCAAGCCCAATGCCGCATGCTCACGGCCAATCTGCAGCCACCGGTTCTGCCACCGCACGCACCAGTCCTGGCCCACCACCCGATGCTCCTGCACGCACAACACCTCCTCCAACACCCCCTCCGCCTCCGCCGGCCGATGCAGATCCTCCGCTTTCGCCGCCGACACCGCGTACCGCCGGTTCAGTTCATCCAGGAACTTTCCCTCCAACAACGCGTTGGCCGCGCGGATGTCGCTGATCCCACGCAATCGCATCTCCTTGACCAGCCGATCCTGAAACACCGCGTTCCGCCGCTCCACACGCCCCTTGGCCTGCGGGCTGTGTGCGCAAATCAACTCCACTCCAAGCTCCTTCATGGCCCGGCCAAACTGCGTGGGCTTCTCGGGGTGATCCTCGTCCCGATAGATGCCGTGTCGATCCACGTACACGCTCCGCGGCAGCCCGTGACGCCTGATCCATCGCCCGAAGGCATCGAACGCCGCCCGCGTCGTCTCCGCCTCGTAAAAGCGGGCGTAGGTCCGGCTGGTGGCATCGTCGATCAGCACCATCAGCACGCACTTGGGCGCCCGCCCTTCAAACCAGTCATGGTGGCTGCCGTCCATCTGAATCATCGATCCGAAACAGGCCCGCCGCTCCCGGCGAGTCCGGTGTCGGCCTCGGCGGCGCCGCCGCCGCCACAGGCCTCGTTC
>Ga0209381_1002096_pt1 | contig 26938 bp, 29 predicted proteins | sample DewCreD2012metaG_FD_184111 | JGI IMG/M metagenome (GOLD analysis project Ga0209381, IMG submission 184111) | Hot spring sediment bacterial and archeal communities from British Columbia, Canada, to study Microbial Dark Matter (Phase II) - Dewar... ...
AGGAAGGCCGGTGGGCGTTTTCCTGCTGCTGGGACCGACGGGGACGGGGAAGACGCGCACGGTGGAGGCGCTGGCCGAGGCGTTGCACGGGAGCGAGCGGAACGTGCTGCGGATCGATTGCGGCGAGTTTCAGCTCGAGCATGAGACGGCGCGGCTGATCGGCGCGCCGCCGGGCTACATCGGCCACCGCGAGACGCAGCCGATGCTGACGCAGACGAAGCTGAACGCGGTGGCCAGCGAGAGGTCGAACCTGTCGATCGTGCTGTTCGACGAGATCGAGAAGGCGGCGGCTTCGCTGGGGCGGCTGCTGCTGGGCGTGCTCGACAAGGCCACGCTGAAGCTGGGCGACAACACGACGGTGAACTTCGAGCGGAGCCTGATCTTCCTGACGTCGAACCTGGGCGCGCGGGAGATGGCGAAGCAGACGCGGCAGCGGTTCGGGCTGGCGGGCGCGGCACCGCTGCAGGACGCGGGGCGGGGTCTGGAGCGGGTGGCGGTGGGCGCGGTGAAGAAGCGGTTCTCGCCGGAGTTCGTCAACCGGATCGACCGGATTCTGACGTACCGGCCGCTGGACCGTGAGGCGTTCGAACGGATTCTGGATCTGCAGCTGGAGGAGCTGCACCAGCATCTGGCGGGGCGGCTGGGAGAGGGGGCGTTCCGGCTGTCGCTGACCGAGGAGGCGCGGCAGTTTCTGCTGGAGAGGGGCACGAGCGCCGAATACGGGGCGCGGGAGCTGAAGCGGACGATGCACCGGCACGTCATCCAGCCGCTGGCTCGGGTGGTGCTGGAGCGGCTGGCGCGGCCGGGCGAGGTGGTGCGCGTAGAAGCGGCCGAAGGAGGAGGCGGGCTGTGCTTCCGCGCGGGGGCTGGCACTTACACGGCCGCCTGAGGCGGGCTTAGCGGCGGAAGAGCACGTTGCGCAGGCGGAGCGTGTGAGCGGCGCTGATGTAAAGATTCAGAACGCCGAGGCCGCTGACGGCGCCGCGGAAGTAGTTGCTCATGAAGAGAGGGTGCAGCTCCGGTGAGAGGTGGAAGAGGAAGTTCTGCGACCAGATGGGATGCATCCACGGGTAAATGAGCAGGAACAGGCCGACTTCGAGGGTGAACAGGCAGAAGATGACGTAGGAGAACTTGTCGAACCAGGAGAGCCTGTTTCCGCGGGCGGACTGCGGCGCCTGGAAAGGCTGGGAGGAACTCATAGGACGCCCTGCAGAGCCTCCAGAACCGGGGCGAAGCTGCGGCGGTGGAGCGGCGTCGGTCCCAGGCGCCGCAGCGCGTCGAGATGCTCGGCTGTGCCGTAGCCTTTGTGGCGGGCGAGGCCGTAGCCGGGGAATCTGGCGTCGAGCTCGGCCATCAGGGCATCGCGAGCCGTCTTGGCGAGGATGGACGCGGCGGCGATGGAGGCCACGCGGGCGTCGCCTTTGATGAGGGCCTGCTGCGGGACCGGCCAGTCGATCTGCAACGCATCCACAAGTAGATAATCGCACGGCGGAGAGAGCCCTGCGACGGCCCGCTGCATGGCGAGGCGCGAGGCCTCGCGGATGTTGATGCGGTCGATTTCCTCAGCGGACGCGGAGGCCACGGCCCAGGAGATGGAGCGCTCGCGGACGAGCCCTGCCAGTTCGATGCGACGCTCCGGGGAGAGGGTCTTGCTGTCGGCGAGACCTTCGATGGGACGGGCGGGATCGAGAATGACGGCGGCGGCGAAGACGGGGCCGAAGAGGCATCCCCGGCCCGCTTCATCCACGCCGGCGATGGAGGAGAAACCTTCCCGCCGCAAGCGCTGTTCCAGCTGTGTGGTGCAGCGCATGGGCGGCGCGCCCCGGGGCTTACTGTTCGCGCTCGCGCAGGCGGGCGGCCTTGCCGCGGAGGTTGCGCAGGTAGTAGAGCTTGGCCCGGCGGACGCGGCCGCTGCGGACGACATCGATGTGGTCGATGACGGGCGCGTTCAGGGGGAAGATGCGCTCGACGCCCTGGCCGAAGCTGATCTTGCGGACGGTGATGGTTTCGCCGAGGCCGCTGTTCTTGCGGGCGATGACCGTGCCCTCGAACGCCTGGAGACGCTCCTTGTCGCCTTCCTTGATCTTGACGTGGACGCGCACGGTATCGCCGATGCGGATCTCGGGCAGATCGGTCCGCTTGTGCTTGTTGATGACTTTGCTCAGGTACGGGCTGATCATGGGACGGATTCCTTACTCTTCGCTTCTTTTTTCTATGTTGTCACATTCGGGAGGATCTTCGCCGGACGGCTGCGAGAAAGGGACGGAGGCCTTCTTCTCCAGCAGATCCGGGCGCATCCGCCGGGTCTTTTCGAGGGCGGCCTGGAGGCGCCACCTGCGGATCTCGGCGTGATTGCCGCCGAGGAGGACATCGGGCACGCGCCAGCCGCGGAAGTCGGCCGGGCGGGTGTAGTGCGGACAATCGAGGATGCCGAGGGGGAACTCTTCGCCCTGCGGCGACGAGAACGATTCCATCTCGGGCGATTCTTCATTGCCGAGCACGCCGGGGACGAGGCGGGCCACGGCGTCGATGACGACCGCAGCGGCGAGTTCGCCGCCGCTGAGAACGTAGTTGCCGATCGAGAGCTCCTCGTCGGCCAGATGCTGGCTGACGCGCTCGTCCACCCCTTCGTAGCGGCCGCAGATGAGCAGCACCTCATCGAACCCGGCCAGGCGGCGGGCATCCGGCTGCGAGAACAGGCGGCCCTGGGCCGACAGCAGCACGACGCGGTGGCGGGCGGGATCGCGGGCCGGGAAGATGGACTCGACGGCATCGAACAGGGGTTCCGGCTTGAGCACCATGCCGGCGCCGCCGCCGAAGGGGCGGTCGTCGACCGTGCGGTGGAAGTCGTGGGTCCAGTCCCGGAGGTTATGGATGCGGATGCCGACGAGGCCGGCCTTGAGAGCCCGGGCGACGACGCCGTGCTCGAACGGGCCGCGGAAGAACTCCGGGAAGATGGTCAGCACGTGAAAGGTCATCGTCAGGCTCGGGGCCGGGGGGTTCCGGCCGGTTCAGTTCCAGCAATCCCTCGGGAGGGTCGATCACCAGACGGCCCGTTTCCGGCTGGATTTCCACGCAGATGGACCGTGTAAACGGGATCCAGACCGGACCGGCCGGGGCGCCGCCCTCCGGCTCCATTTCCAGCAAAATCGCTCCGCCGAAATCCTGCCAGCCGGTCACCGCGCCCAGGCGGGCGCCGGAGCGGCGGTCGAAGACCGCGCAGCCGGCGAGATCCGACAGGTAAAACTCGCCTTCCGGCAGCGGCGGCAGTTCCGGGCGGGGAACGACGGCTTCGCAGCCGGACAGACCGCGCGCGGCATCGACCGAATCGATGCCGGCGAGCCGCAGAATCAGCCGTCCGCGGAACGGGCGCGCCTCGATCACTTCGACGGGCCTGCCATCGGACAGAAACCCGCCCTCGCGGTTCCGGATCCAGACCCGTTTCAGCCAGGCGTAGGTTTCCGGAGGATTCCAGACGTCGCCGAAGATTTCGCCGCGCAGCCCTCTGGGCCGTCCGAAGCGGACGACGGAAACCCAGTCAGAGGACTCCGCGCGGGATTCGCGCATTTATTCCAGAATTTCCAGCGTAAAACGCCGGTTCAATTTCATCCCGGCAGCACCCAGGAGGGTGCGGATCGAACGCGCCGTGCGGCCCTGTTTTCCGATGACTTTGCCGAGATCTTCCGGCGCCACCCGCAATTCGAGCACAGTCACCTGCTCGCCCTGCACCTCGCGAACGCGCACCTCGTCCGGGTTGTCCACCAGAGCTTTCGCAATTTCCTCGACCAGTTCCTTGATGCCAGCCATCGCGAGGACCTCTTTCTGCCTCGATCCTAGCACGAACGGATTTCAGGGGATAGCCGCCGCCGCGCCAGGCCGCAGGAGGCTCAGGCGACGGGCTGTTCCGCAGCCGGGGCGGGATGCTTCTTCAGCAGCCGGGCGACGGTGTCGGAAAGCTGGGCGCCGCAGCGGATCCAGTGCTCGATACGGTCGTGCTTCAGCTCGACCACCGCCGGATCAGCCACGGGGTTGTAATGGCCGACGACTTCGATGGCCTTGGAGTCGCGGGCGCGGTCCTTTTCGATCACCACTACCCGGTAGGTGGGCTTTTTCTTGGCGCCGAATCGCGCCAGCCGGATCATCAACATCGTGTTTTTCTCCTGAAAATCTCTCCGCCGTCCTCCGTTACATGCCGAACGGATTGGGGAACGGCAGCTTGAACTTTCCGGGTTTTTTCCCGAGCAGGCTGCCGGACATGGATTTCATCATTTTCCGGGCCTGCGAATACTGTTTCAGCAGGTTGTTCACATCCTGGACGGAAGTGCCGCTGCCGCGGGCGATGCGGCGGCGGCGGCTGCCGTTGATCAGCATGTGGTTGGCCCGCTCCTGAGGCGTCATCGAATCGATGATGGCCACGATGCGGGTGAACTCTTTCTCGTCGATCTTCGCGTTTTTCAGCTCCTTCAGCGGGCCGATCTGCGGCATCATGCCGAGAATGGACTCGAGCGAGCCGAGCTTGCGGAGCTGTTTGAGCTGATCGCGGAAATCTTCGAGCGTAAACTCGTCTTCCAGCAGCTTGCGCTGCATTTTCTCGGCCTGCTTCTGGTCGACCGCCTGCTCGACTTTCTCGATGAAGCTGAGCACGTCGCCCATGCCGAGGATGCGGTTGGCGATGCGATCCGGATGGAAGGGCTCGAGCGCGTCGGGCTTCTCGCCCGTGCCGACGAACTTGAGCGGCTGGCCGGTGATGTGGCGGATGGAGAGAGCCGCGCCGCCGCGGGCGTCGCCGTCCATCTTGGTGAGGATGACGCCGGTGATGCCGAGCCGCTTGTGGAACTCCTCGGCGCTGCGGACGGCGTCCTGGCCGGTCATGGCGTCGGCGACGAAGAGGATTTCCGTGGGATGGAGGGCGTTCTTGAGCTCCTCCAGTTCGACCATCAGCTCCTCGTCGATGTGCAGGCGGCCGGCGGTATCGATGAGGACGATGTCGCGCCCGGTGATTTCGGCCTCGCGCTTCGCGCCGCGGGCCAGCTCCAGAGGCTTCGCGCCCGGGTTGCCCTCGAAGACCGGAATGGAAAGATTGCGGGCGAGCACGGCGAGCTGCTCGCGCGCCGCCGGGCGGTAAACGTCGACTGACACCATCAGCGGGCGATGGCCGTTTTTCCCGAGATGGCGGGCCAGCTTGGCCGTCGTCGTCGTCTTGCCGGAGCCCTGCAGGCCGACGATCATCAGGATGGTGGGCGGCTGATTGGCGGTCCGGATGCGCGATGCGTGAGAGCCGAGAATGTGAACCAGCTCGTCGCGGACGATCTTGATGACCTGCTGGGCAGGGGAGAGCGCGGTGAGCACCTCCTGGCCCATGGCCTTGGCGCGGACGGCTTCGATGAAAGCCTTGACGACCTTGAAGTGGACGTCGGCCTCGAGGAGAGCCACACGGATCTCCTTGAGGGCCGCGTCCATGTTCTCGGCCGTCAGCCTGCCTTCGCCCCGCAGGTTTTTGAAAACCCGCTGGAGTTTGTCGCTCAGGGTATCGAACATTGGTTCAAACGCCGCGCAAACACGCCTGCGCTTTCCGCCGCCCCATGGAAACCGGATGGATCTGGGTGCAGGAGCACGCAGCGAACGCCGCGTGCAGACGCAGGAGCCGACACACGTCCGCCCTTGGGACGGACGTTTTTCATTATAGCAGCGGCCCCGCGCCGCCGGCCAGAAGGCTGCCGATGTAGGCTCGGAGCTCGGGGCCGGTGTCGGCGCGGCGCAAGGCGAACTCGACGAAGCACTTGGCGTACTCCAGCCGGTTGCCGATGTCAAAGCGGCGGGCCTGCCAGGCGAGGGCGAAGACGGGCTCGTCGCTGGCGAGCTGGTTCATGGCATCGGTGAGCTGGATCTCGCCGCCGACGCCGCGCGGCGTGCAGTCCAGCGTGTCGAAAATTTCGGGGGTGAAGACATAGCGGCCGGCGATGGCGAGGTTGCTGGGCGCTTCCTCGGGTCTGGGCTTTTCGACCAGGCGGCGCAGGCGGAGGAGATTCTCGTCGAACGGCTCGGGGTCGCCTTCGACGACGCCGTAGCGGGAGACCCACTCGCGGGGGACGCGGTGGACGGCGACAATGCTGGAGCGGACCTGCGCGAAGACATCGAGGAGCTGGCGGAGGCCGGGCTTCTGGCCGGCGGGCGGGTCAATGATGGTGTCGCCGAGCAGGACGGCGAAAGGTTCCTGGCCGACGTGATGGCGCGCCAGGCGGATGGCGTCGCCGAGGCCGAGCTGCTCCTTCTGCCGGATGTAGTGGATGCGGACGGTCTCGCCGATGTCGCGGACAAGCCCGGCGAGGTCGGCCTTGCCGGCGTTGCGGAGGAAGAATTCGAGATCCGGGTTGTAGTCGAAGTGGTTCTCGATGGCCTGCTTGCCGCGCCCGGTGATGATGAGAACATCCTCGATGCCGCTTTCGGCAGCCTCCTCGAGCACGAACTGCAGGACGGGCTTGTCGACGATGGGCAGCATCTCCTTGGGCATGCTCTTGGTGGCAGGCAGGAAACGCGTGCCCATGCCGGCGGCGGGAATGACGGCTTTCCGCACTTGCATCGGGATCACCTCATGAGGTCAGGGCAGGATGCGGGGCACGATGAGCTGGGCTCCCATCTGTGCATAGGAGGCGCGCAGGCGCTCGAGCCTGTCCGGGTCGCCGTCATAGACGCCGATGATGGCGCCGCCGGAGCCGCAGAACTGCGTAAAGGCGCCGAGCTCGCGGCCGCGCTGGACGAGCTCCATGTTGCCGGGGCTGATGCGGATGAGCTGGGCGCGGAGGTCGAAGGCCTGGTTCAGCAGCGGGCCGATTTCGGCGCCGCGGCCGGCCACGATCAGGTCGCGGGCCTCCTGAGCCCAGGCGGCCCACTGGCGGATGGCGTCCATGACGGCGGGTTCGCCGCGCTGATAGCGGCTGCGCAGGTCGTTGTGGGTGAGTTCCGTGCCTTCGGCAAGGTTGTCGTGATAGGCGACGAACAGCGGCGGCAGCAGGGCAGGGTCGAGCGGCTCATAGAGGCCGTGGCCGTCCCGTTCCATCCGCGTTTTGTCGAAGTCCATGAAGACAACGCCCTCGTAGACCTGGATGACGCGGTCCTGAAGCCCGGCGCCGATGTGGAGCTCTTCCAGTTCTACGGACAGGATCAGGTTTGGCAGGATGGGCCTGGGGATGTCGACACCGAAGAACTGCATCAGGGCGCGGATTGTGGCGGTGACGATGGCGCTCGAACCGGCCAGCCCGACGCGGACAGGGATGTCGGTGTCGTATTCGATGGTGAAATTGCGGTCCAATGGCGTGCCGGTGCGGCGGCACCAGTCGCTGAATTTCTTGATGGCGGCCTTGATGAGGCGGACGCCGCCGTAGTAGCCGTTCTGGCGGACGTCCTCGAGAAAATCGTCGACGCCGAGAAATTCAAGCCGGTCGCGGTGTCCACCCACGATGCGGAGCCGCGGAGATTCATAGAGCGTGACCTCGGCGCGGAAATTCCGCACAATGAGGGAGATGGTTTTTCCGTAATAGCCGTCGCTCGGATTGCCGATCAGGCCGGCGCGGGCGTGGGCGCGCGTGCGGATCATGGCTAACTGACGAGTATAGCGGTTCGTGGGAGGAAACGCCGCCGGCGGGAAAGCGCATTATGCTGGAAAAGGAGTTGCGGTGAATTCCGTGCTGCCCCTGTTTTCAGACGGCGCTGGCGGAGGTTCCGGGACGCGCCACGCCGCGTTGGCGGCGCTTCTGGCTGAAGCGCCCGGCCTGTGGACGGCGGCGCAGATCCGGAAGCAGTGGCCGTCGAAGCCGGCGCCGAAACCGGCTGTGATCGAACAGGCTCTCGCGGAACTGGAAGCGCAGGGTCTGGCGCACCGCCTGCCCGGGAGCCGCAGGACGGCGCTGTGGAGCGCGCGCCCGCTGGATGTCTGGCTGGATGAGGCGGCGCAGCGCGTGGAAGAGACATTGCGGACCGCCGCCGCGCCGGTTCCCGAGAAGAAGCTGCTGGCGGCCGTGTGGCCGAAGGAGCTGGATCCGCAGCCGCTGAGAGAGCGGCTGGCGGATATGGAGCGCGCGCGCCGGCTGCACGTCTGGGCGGGCAAGACGCCGGCGTGGTGGCGGCTGAGTCCTGCGGAGTCCGTGCCCGAGCTTCTGCTGGACACGCTGGGCAGCCGCGCGATGCTCCGCACTGAGTGGCTGAAGCAGGCGAAGGCGCGCCTGAAGGGCGTGCCTGCCGGGCGCTGGGCGGCTGCGGCGGGCGAGCTGGTCAGCCAGGGCCGCGTGCTGCTGCATACCGTGCGGATCGACGGAAAGAAAGTGGAGGCGTGCGTCCGCGCCGAGCACCGGAGCGCCCTGCTCGACGTCTACCGCCCGGTGCTCGAGCGCCTGATCGAAGAGTGGCGGCGGCTGGGCATCCGGGAGGAAGAGATCCGGCGCTTTCTGGCCTTCGAGCCGCGCGGAGCGGCGCTGGCGGAGGAGGTGTTCGCGGAGCTGCTGCGGCTGGAGCGGGAGAGCCCTCCGCCGAATCCGGTGTCGAGGCTGAGACGGCGCGAGGCGCTGCAGCACCTCTCGAAAGAGCAGTTCGATGCCGCGGCGCTGGAGCTGCTGCGGAAGCAGTTCGTCTACATGGCGCCGCACGATCACGCGATGAGGCTGACAGCCGAGGAAAGGGCGGAACTGGTGGCGGATGGAGCCGGGACGTACTATGTCAGCATCAGCGCTCGTGCGTGAGCTGGAGGGCATCCCGAACCCGTTCCGCAGCGGCATCACGCGGGACGCTTGGGACATGGACTGGGTGGACGTTCCGGGAATCCACGCGGACGCCTCGGCGCGCATTTTCCGTGAGACGGCGGCGGCGGAGCGCGGCGGCGGATGCGGGATTCTGCTGTTCGGCGAACCGGGCAGCGGCAAGACGCACCTGCTGAACCGCGTGAGGCGGTGGTGCCTGCAGCAGGGAGTGCTGTTTTCGGGCTTCCGCCTGCAATGCGGTCCGCAGACGCTCTGGCGGCATCTGCGGCGCGAGTTCGCCGACGATCTGCTGCACCGGCTGCCGGACGGGGCTACGCAGCTGGAGCGGCTGCTGGCGGCGGGCGGGGAACGCCTGCCGGATGCATGCAGCTTTTCGCTGGCGCACGTGCTGCAATTCTGGCGCGAGGGGCGGCACGTGCGTGAATGCGAAGCATGGCTGAGGGGGGACCGTCTGCCCGAAAGAGCACTGCAGCTGCTGGGCATCTCCGATGAAGGAGCGGACGAGGAAGAGTCAGCCGAGGACGAGGCGCGCAGGATCCTGAAGGAGCTGATCGCGCTGGGGGCGCCGTCGACGGTGCTGCTGGCGCTGGACCAGGTGGAGGCGATGCAGTCGGACTCGCAGGATCCGCGCGGGCTGGCGGCGCTCGGCTCGGCGGCAGCGGCGTTGCGCGACGAGACCTCGAACATCGTGCTCGTCACGTGCGTGCAAACGAGCTTCCTCGGCACGCTGGAAAACAGCGTGCACCGCGCCGACCTGGACCGCATGGGCGAGGTGCGCATCGAGCTGCTGCCGCTGAATCACGCCGAGGCTGACGAACTGCTGGCGGCGCGGCTTGACGCGGAGCCGCGGCTGCGAGTGCATCCTGCGCGGCAGGGCGACAGGCTGTGGCCGTTCACCGAGTACGCCGTGCGCCACCTGCTGATGCGCGGGCCATCCATTACGCCGCGGCGGCTGATCATCGCTGCGCGGGATCTGTTCGAACAGTTACAGACGGGCAAGCCTCCGGAGAAGGACCGCAACCTGACGCGTTTCCTGCAGCGGGAGCTGCGCAGCAGGATGGAGGAGATGCGTGCGAGGGCGGAGGCGCCCGGCAACGATTACCTGCAGGACGGGCTGCGGCGGCTTGCGCCGCTGGCCGGATGGCGGCTGGTGGAACCGCGTCCGGCGGGAGTGGATCTGCTGCTCGAAAAGGACGGGCGGAGGCTGGCCGTGGCCGTCTTCAATCAGAGGGGAATGCGAGGCGCGGCGCGGCGTCTGCAGAAACTGATGTCGTTTCCCGATGTCCGCCGCGTGCGCGTCGTGCGGGCGGCGGCTCAACCCGTCAGCCCGAGGGCGCCCATGACGCGGGCGGAACTGGAGAGGCTGGAAGCGGCGGGTGCGCGGATGGTGCGGCTTTCCACCGAAACGCTGGCCGCGCTGGAAGCCTGCCGCACTCTGCTGGCCGATGCTGCCGCCGGAGACCTGCACAGCGACGGGGAGACGCTGACGCGGGAGTTCGTGGAGCACTGGCTGCGGAGCGGGCTGCCTGAGGAACTGGACGGGCTGATGCGGGACCTGGAAACGGAGGCGGCGGAATCCGGCGCTAATACGCGGGCGCTGTCCGCCGATGCGCTGGTGGAGCTGATCCGGGAGTGCAAAGTGGTGGCCGTGGAAGAGGCCGCGGAAAGGCTGGGAATCCCGGCAGAGGAGGCGAGGCGCTGTGCGGATCAGGCTGCATCTATCGTGGCGTCTGTCGGGCGCCCTGCGCAGGTTCTTTTCGAGCGGCGCGGAGCGTGATTTTTTGCAGAACGCATCCATGGCGGCAGTGACCGTATCCGACATCCGCCGCGAAATCTGGCGGGCGGCGGGCGCGCCGGACTCTGACGGGGCCGGCGCTGAGGCTGGACGCCTGTTCCATCTGGTGGCCGGGGAGGCTCTGGGCGGCGAGTCGGCGGCCGCTTGGCAGCAGTGGTTCGACGAATCGCGCCTCGAGGCGGAAGACGCGGCCGGGGCTTATGCGGCGGCGTTGTACGAACACGTGCTGGGGCCGGCGCTGGAGGAGTCGGCGCGGTCGTTCGAAGACAACCCGCAGGCGCTCGTGCGGCTGTGGAACGGCGTGAAGGGATTTGCGGGCTGGCTGGTTGGCTTGTTGCGGGAATGCCGCAATCACGGGCTGATCCAATGGCAGGGACGCCGAGGCTGGCAGGGCGCGGAGAGTCTTGTGCGGACGGAGCTGCCCCTGACGTGGCGCGTGTCGCAGCCGGACTGGAAGGCGCCGGTGGAGGTGCGCGGCACGCTGGACGCGCTGTTCCGGGATCCCTCCAGCGGGCGGTGGATCGTCGTGGAATGGAAGCTCGCGTCCTCGGCCCCGGAGGCGGACGCGGCGCAGCTCTGCCTCTATCACCGCATGCTGGAAGCCAACGGCGAGAACGGCGCCGCGGCGCTGGTGAGTTTCGATCCCGGGCTGCGGCAGACGCTGTTCGACGCGGCGGGGATGCGGCAGGTGCAGGAGCGGCTGGTGCAGCTGATCGGAAAACTGGCGGGAGTAGCGGCGCCCGCCGTCCGCAGGCCGCTGGCGCCGCTGTTCGAAGAGACGGCCCCTGCGCCCCGGCACGCGACGCCGGAGCACCTGAAGCTGGCCGAGAAGGCGATTGGCGTGCTGCGCGCCCGCGGCCATGACGTCAGCCTTGGGCAGCCTGTGCTGGCGGGCCCGTCATTCCTGCAGATCCCGGTGCGGCTGGCCCCGCGCGCGAGCGTGCGCCGCGTGATGGCGGAGGCGCATGATCTGCAGGTGCAGCTCGGGCTGAAGTCCGCGCCGATTCTCCGCAAAGGCGAGGGCTGCGTTCTGCTGGAGATCCCGCGGCCGGACCGCGAGACGGTCTTCTTCAGGAACCTGAATCTCCGCGCCGCGGCGCAGTCCCGGGCGCCGCTGCTGATCGGCGTCGACCTCGCGGGAAGGCCGCACTTCGCCGACCTGGCCGACAGCCGCACGCCGCATCTGCTGGTAGCGGGCTCGACAGGCAGCGGCAAGAGCGAGTGGATGCGTGCGGCCATTGCCGCCCTGATGGCCACGCACACGCCCGCGGACCTGCGGCTGGTGCTGATCGATCCGAAGCGGACCGCGTTTCCCGGCCTGCGGCGTTCGCCGTATCTCTGGGACAGGCTGTCCGTGCTGATGCCGCCCGACGACGACATGATCGACGCCTTCGATGTACTGATCGAGGAGATGGAGTCGCGTTACCGCGGGATGGAGAAGCTGGGCGCGGCGGACCTGTCCGAATGGAAGAGCCGGGACAAGAGCGCGCCGCCGCGCATCGTGGTGCTCTGCGACGAATACGCAGACCTGGTGCAGAGCGCCGCCGGGAGGAAAGAGCTGGAGAACCGGATCGCGCGGCTGGGAGCGAAAGCGCGCGCCGCGGGCATTCATCTGGTGCTGGCGACGCAGCGGGCCAGCCGCGACGTCGTGACGGGTGTGATCAAGGCAAACCTGACGGGGCGCGTCTGCCTGCGAGTCGCGGAACCGATCGAATCCCGGCTGGTGCTGAATGCGGCGGGCGCGGAGAATCTCACCGGCCACGGCGATCTGCTGTGGAGCGCCGGAGGGGAGCCTGTGCGGCTGCAGGCGCCGCTGCTCGATGAGGAGTCGCGCAGCCGGTATTTCGTCCCGGCGGAGCGGCAGGCTGGCGGAGGAGCAGCATGAACCGGACGCTGGTGATGGGCATCCTGAATGTGACGCCCGATTCGTTCTCCGACGGCGGACGGTTCGCCACGCCGGATGAAGCCGTGGAAGAGGCGCGGCGTCTGATCGCCGAAGGCGCCGACATCATCGACGTCGGCGGCGAAAGCACGCGGCCCGGAGCGGGGCCGGTGCCGGAGGACGTGGAGCTGGAGCGCGTGCTGCCCGTGGTGGAACTGCTGGCGCTGGACCCGCGCGTGCGCGTCTCCATCGACACGATGAAGCCGCGCGTGGCCGCCGCATGCCTGAGCGCCGGCGCCACGCTGATCAACGACGTCAGCGGGCTGGCCGACCCGGAGATGGCGCGCGTGGCGGCCGCCGCCGGCGCGGGCGTGGTGATCATGCATATGCGCGGCACGCCGCAGACCATGCGGCAGCATGCGGTGTACGCGGACGTGATGGGCGAGATCATCTCGGAATTGCGGCCGCGCGTGGAGAAGGCGCGCGAGGCCGGCGTGCGCGAGATCTACGCCGATCCGGGCATCGGGTTCGCCAAGACGCCGGCGCAAAGCTTCGAAGTGCTGCGGCGGCTGGGCGAGCTGCGCGCGCTGGAATGTCCGATCCTGATCGGGCCGTCGCGCAAGTCGTTTCTCGGCGTGCTGCCAGGCATGGAGGAGATCGGCGAACGGCTGGAAGGAACCATCGCCGCGGCCGTGATCGGCGCGATGAACGGCGCGTCGATCGTGCGCGTGCACGATGTCCGGCCGGTGCGGAAAGCGCTGAGCGTCGCCGACGCGGTGCGGGGCGTGGCATGGATCAGGTGATTCTGAGCGGGGCGCGGCTGCAGGCGCGGATCGGCGTGACGGAGCAGGAGCGCGCGCAGCCGCAGGAGCTGGTGGTCGACGTCGAACTCGCCGTGGACACGCGCGAAGCCGCGCGGACGGACGACCTGCGGTTCTCGATTGATTACGCGGCAGTCTGGCGAAAGCTGGAGTCCGTGGCCGGGCTGCAGCCGTATGCGCTGGTGGAGACGCTGGCGGAGAGAATCGCGGCTGCGATTCTGGAAGAGTTCCCCGCGGAAGCCGTGCGCGTGCTGGTGCGCAAGCCGGGCGCGTTGCGAGCGGAAGGAGTGGACTGGGCGGGCGTCGGGATCACGAGGCGGCGCGGTGATTGAGGCGGGCGTCGCGCTGGGCTCGAACCTGGGAGACCGGCGGAACCATCTGCGCGAGGCGTTGCGGGAGTTGCGCGCGCTGGGGCGGCTGCGCGCGGTATCGCCGCTGTTCGAGACCGAGCCTGTCGGGTTGCGGGAGCAGCCGCCGTTTCTGAATGCCGTGGCGCTGCTCGAGACGGGGCTGGCGGCGCGCGCTCTGCTGGAGGCGCTGCTGTCGATCGAGGCGCGGCGCGGGCGTGTGCGGCGCGAGAGAGACGGTCCGCGCACGCTGGATCTCGACCTGCTGTTTTACGGGACGGAGGTGATGCGCGAAGCGGGGCTGGAAGTGCCGCACCCGCGAATGCACGAGCGGCGATTCGTGCTCGAGCCGCTTGTGGCGGTGGCACCTGGATGGCGGCATCCCGTGCTGGGACGGACAGCGCAGGAACTGCTCGCCCGGCTGGACGATCCGGCGGGCGTGGCGGAGCTGGAAGGCGCAGAGTGGGCCGCGGATCTGGTCAGTCCCTGACGAGCAGCACGGCAGCCTGCGCTTCGGCGGACCTGCCCTCGCCCACGGGGCCGACTTTCTCGGCTGTTTTGAATTTGACGGAGACCTGCGCGGGGTCGAGATCCAGCAGCGCGGCGAGGCTCGTGCGGATCGCTGCGCGGAGATCGCCGAGTTTCGGGCGCTGCAGAATCACCGTGGCGTCGACGTTGCCGATGCGGTAGCCGCGCTCCCGCACGAGCGACGCGGCATGGCGGACGAAAACGCCCGAATCGCAGTCCTTCCAGCGCGGATCGGTGTCGGGGAAGTGCATGCCGATGTCGCCGAGCGCGAGCGCGCCGAGCAGTGCGTCGGTGACGGCGTGCAGGAGGATGTCGCCGTCGGAGTGCGCGTCGAAGCCGAATTCACAGGGGACGCGGACTCCGCCGAGAATGAGCGCGCGGCCTTCGGCCAGGCGGTGGTTGTCCCAGCCGAGACCGATGCGGATGTCCATCAGCCCGCCTCCTTTTCGCGCTCGAGCGCGAGGAACAGCTCGGCGAGTTCCATGTCGGAGGGGCGCGTGATCTTGATGTTGCGGTCCGAGCCGGCGACGACGCGGATCTCGACGGTTTCCAGCCGCTCGACGAGGCTGGACTCGTCGGTGCCCGTGAAGCCGTCCTCGCGGGCTTTGGCGAACGCCTCGCGGAGAAGTTCCGTGCGGAACACCTGAGGCGTCTGGGCCAGCACCAGGCGGTCGCGGTTCAGCGTGCCGCGGACGACATGGCGGTGCACCTGCTTGACCGTGTCCACGGGAACGATGCCCACGATGGCAGCCCCGTGATGCGCCGCTTCAAGGATGACCGCGGAGATGATTTCCTGCGAGACGAACGGCCGCACGGCGTCGTGAACGGCCACCAGATCGACGTCTCCGCCGACGGAGGCCAGGGCGTTGGCGACAGACTCCTGCCGCGTCTCGCCGCCCGCGACACAGCGCACGGTCTTGTGGAACTTTTCGTGAGCGATCATCTCCTCGACCCACGGGATGTCTTCCGGCCGCAGGGCGATGACGACTTCCGTCACATGGTGCGAAGCGACGAACTTCCGCACGGTGTGGATGAGGATGGGCACGCCTTCCAGCAGCATGAACTGCTTCCTGCTGGTGCCCGTGGCTTCCGCGGCGGCGCGCATCCGGGTGCCGAGGCCGGCGGCGGGGAGGATGACGGAGACTTTCATGGCGTTTCTGGTCGGTCGATCCGCGCCCGCGCCGGATCAGGCGCGCGGGGGTGCGGCGGTCCTTTCAGCCGGGGCGGCTTCGGAGGAACGGCTGGCGCGGTCCGGGGCCGGCGCCTTGTCATACACGTGATGCAGACGCTCGTCGAACCGACCGAAGATCATCTTGCCAGCCTGCGTCTGGAGAACGCTGGTGACCGAGATGTCGATTGTCTTGGAAATCATTTTCTTGGCATTGTCGACCACGACCATCGTGCCGTCGTCGAGGTAGGCCACGCCCTGGTTGTATTCCTTGCCCTCTTTCAGAATGAAGACGCGCATGGTCTCGCCGGGCAGGACGATGGGTTTCAATGCGTTGGCCAGCTCGTTGATGTTGAGCACCTCGACGCCGTGCAGCTGCGCCACCTTGTTCAGATTGAAATCGTTGGTGATGATCTTGCAGTCGTACGTGCGGGCCAGCTCGATCAGCTTGAGGTCGACTTCGCGGATGTGCGGGTAGTCGTCCTCGAGGATCTGGACGTTGAGGTGGGCCATTTTCTGGAGGCGCTGGAGGACATCGAGGCCGCGGCGGCCGCGGTTGCGCTTCATTGAATCGGCAGAGTCGGCCACCAGCTGGAGCTCCCGCAGCACGAACTGCGGCACGACGAGCGTGCCGTCGAGAAAGCCGGTTTCGGCGATGTCGGCGATGCGGCCGTCGATGATCACGCTTGTGTCGAGGATCTTGAAGGACTGTTTCTGCGCCTTCTCGCCGCCGAACAGCCCCCCAAGGGCCGACAGGTTGAGCATGTCGCCTTTGGCGGCCCCGACGATGAGGCCGACGTACGTCATGACCAGCAGAATGAGGAGCTGGAGGAATGAAACCGTTCCGCGCGAGCCCGGAAGGGCCCAAGAGATGACGAGGGAAATGAGAAAGGCGCCCAAGATGCCCAGAACTGAACCCACTGCGGCCCCGATGAGCCGTTTCAGACTGACCTGTTTCAGCCGGATCTCAGCCAGTACGATCAGAACGCCGAGAAGCGCGCCGGTGGCGGCAGCCAGCGGGGAGGTCAGCCCGAAGGGCTGAAGGAACCAGGCCGCAGTTGCCAGAATGAGCACGAAGATCGCCCGGATCATGAGCAGGTCGTACACTGGCAACTCCTGGAAGTGAACGTCCAGCGGCTGTCGCCCCGCTGTCCGGTATGGCGCAGCGGCCGCGCAATGAGTATACCACCCCCTGCTGCAGGAACCGGTCCTTTTGCGAATGACGGCCGGATCGCGCCCGCGCCCTTATTGCGGCGTGGCGGACACGGCGCCCAGATGGGCAGGACCGAGCTGATCCATGACGCTGAGAACCACGCGGGCGTATTCCGGATTCGGGTTGTACGTGCGCAGAACCTGGCTGAGGCTCTTGTTGCGGTACAGCGGACTGTTGCCCAGGCGGCCGGCCACGTGGTAAATGCCCTCGCGGCTGGAAGCGAACCATTGATCGGAGTTGTCCCAGCCGAACATGTTGTTGTTGCGGACTGTCTTGCCGCCCGTGGATTCGACGAATGAAATGCTGGGCAGCAGACGCCAGTCCAGCCCGTTCTCGTCGGCGGCCGCGATGAAGTCGCCGGCATATTCGTGCGCCGGACAATTCCGGGTAACGAAGAACTGGCGGATGCAGAACAGGCGCGGATCCCGTGAGTCGGGTCCCGCAGGATCGGGCCTGGGGCCGGGATCGGCAGGCTGCTGGACGAGAACCAGACCCGCCATCAGAACGAGGCCGCGAGATACCTTTCGAATCATCCAGTTGAAATCCTCCACACCTGTCTGGCAAAGCGGCGCGGAGCACATGCGCACAAAACGCCCGTGCTGCCCGCGGAATGGCTTTGCTCATGCGCCGGCATCAGGGCCGGCGGCTCAATTCAGGGCGGCGGCGCCGCTCTCAGTTTCCGGCCTCTGAAATGGGCCGGTTAGGTTGCCGGTCGGGTTTGCAGGGCCCGTCCTCCTTCACTTCTCTTCAGTCGCTGCAAACCTTAGCTCTGAGGCAGCCTCGCTTGGGAGGCTTCCAGCGCGGGCGTCTGCCCGCTGCCAAACAACATCTGCCATTATACCAGAAACGCGCGCGGGCGGCTCGAATAAAAGTCCTTGATTTGCAAAGGATTGCCGGGCATAAGGAGAGCGGCCGGGCCGCTGGCGCCGCCGGCCCGGGCCGGGATCGGCCGCCGCGGCCGAACGATCCGTGGAGCAACCATGTCCGTTTCAGGACCGGATTTCCGGCCTCGCAACCGGAAACCCGTCCAGGGACGATTCTCCGCCGCGCGTATGACATCGGGCCCATCCAGAGAAGAAGGGGCGGCGCCGCCTTCGGAAGTCTGGCGGGACGCCGGGATCCCTTCTTCTGCAGGCGCGCCGGCTGCGGGGCGGTGTTGAGCCTCAGCAGATGGAGATTCTACAATGCTAAGTGAGAATCGACAGCTCTGCCCCCGGCCTGAAGCGAGCGCGGAGCTGACTCAGGCAATGCAGGTTGCAAAGGAGTGAGAGATGAAGTTCCGGCCTCTGCATGACCGTGTGCTGGCTCAGCGGATCGAAGAGGGCGAAGAGAAGATCGGCGGCATCGTAATCCCCGACACGGCGAAAGAGAAGCCGCAGAAGGCGAAGGTCGTGGCCGTCGGCGATGGCAAGGTTCTGAAAGACGGCAAGCGCGCCGCGCTGGATGTGAAGGCGGGTGACGAGGTGCTGGTGGGCAAGTGGTCCGGCACCGAAGTGAAGATCGACGGCGAAGAATATCTGGTGCTGCGGGAAGATGAAATTCTGGCGGTTCTGGGCTGAAACCGGAAGCCGCAGCGTGGAAGCGGAGAGAACAAGCCGATGACGAAGAATCGAATGTGGGCGCGCCTGGGCGCGCTGGCGGCGGGCCTCGTGCTGTGGTCGGGCGCCGCCTCTGGCCAGGTCAAGATTGGCACCGTCAACCTGCAAAAAGCGTTGCAGGACACGGCCGAGATCAAGCAGGCGGAGGCCGATCTCAAGGCGCGGTTCGGCCCGAGGCAGGAAGAACTGGCGCAACTGGAGAAAGAAATCGCCAAGCTCCAGGCGGAAGCGCAGGCCAACCAGGACAAGTACACGGAGGCGGCGATGAGCGAGCTCATCAACCGCATCCAGATCAAACAGCGTCAGTACCAGCGCAACAGCGAAGGTCTGCAGGACGCTGTGAACCGCGAGCGGCAGGACATCCTGCAGCGGGTGGGCCAGCGCTTCCAGGAAGTCCTCAAGCAGGTCGCCGACGAAAAGGGGCTGGACATCATCATCGATGCCGCCAATCTTCTGTACGCCAAGGACGCTCTGGACATCTCCGCCGAGGTCACTGCCGCCTACGACAGGAAATATCCGGTCAAGAAATAGCCTGGGCTCGCCTGAGGAGGGCGGGACATGAGCAGCTTTCTGGACACCTACGGGCAGGCTGAGGCGCGGCGCGAGCGGAAGCTGAAGCGCGCTCTCCTCGCCATCGGCGCCCTTGCCCTGCTTGGGCTCGCCGGGTATCTGTACCTGCACGATTACCGCGAAAAACGGCAGGTGGCGCTTTTCCTGAAACTCGTCGCCGAGCGGAAATACGAGGACGCCTACCGTCTGTGGGGCTGCGAGCCATCCCGTCCGTGCCGGGACTACAACATGGAAAAGTTCCTGGAGGACTGGGGGCCGAAAAGTCCCTACGGCAACGTGGCAAAGGCGCGGGTGCGGCGGACGCGTTCCTGCGAAGAGGGCGTCATCCAGATCCTTGAATACGCGCCTGGCGACGAAGTGTATCTCTACGTCGACAGGCAGAACCGGCAGATCTCTTACAGTCCCTTTGGATACTGCGTGGACGCCTCGGGCCGCAACACCAATCTGATCGACATCTTCTTCCGCTGAATGCGCGGAACGTCTGCCGCCCGCGGGGCATCAGAGAAAACGTGAGAGTGTTGCCGGCTCTGATCCTGGCGAGCCTTGCGGCCTCGGGCGCGGTTCCTGCCATGCCCGAAGGGTTCCGGGCGCTCTACAGCCTCGATTATGCTCTGGCCCTCCGGATTTTCGAGGACGAGACGCGGCAGAGGCCGGAAGATCCGGAGGCGTGGAACCACCTGGCGCAGGCCCTGCTCCATCGGGCCCTCTTTCACGCCGGCGCCATGGATTCAGCGACCTTCGGCGCGGGAAGCCCGTTCCTGAAGCGGCCGAAGGTTCCGATGCCTGGCGAGGATCAGGCGCGCTTCGACGAGGCCATCCGGAAATCGCTCTCCCTGTGCGAGGCGCGTCTCCAGAAGAATCCGCGCGACAGCGCCTGCCTCTATGCCAGCGGCGTCGCGCACGCTCACCAGGCGCAGTTCGCCCTGCTGGTGAAGAAATCGTGGCGCGAAGCGCTGCGCGAAGGCACCCGCAGCCGGCAGGCCCACGAAAAGCTGATGCAGCTCGAACCGGAACTGTCGGATGCCTTTCTGATTCCTGGCCTGCACGAATATATTGCCGGCAGCCTGCCCTGGTACGTCAAGGCGCTGGCTTTCCTCGCCGGGTACCGGGGCGACCGGCGCGAAGGCATCGAACATATGCAGCGCGCAGTCACGGGCGGGCGGAAGACCGCCGTGGAGGCGCGCGTCATGCTCGCCGTCGTTCTGCGGCGCGAGAAGGAGTTCGCCCGCGCGGCGCAACTGATGGCGGAGCTCGTGGCCGCATTCCCCGCCAACCATCTCTATCGCCGCGAAGAGATCCTGCTTCTGGCGGAAGCAGGCGACGAACAGAGAGCGCGGCTCAGGCTCCGCGAGCTCCAGGACAGCGGACTTCTGCCGGCAGAAAAGGTCGAATCCCTTTCGGCGTCCGTCGGAGAAATCCTGGCACGGCGGGCGAGAGCCCGATAGAGTGGACATGATGGAGCCGTCCAGCCGCCTGATAGCCCTGCTGAACGGGGACGAGACCGCCATGGAGCTCGATGAAGCCGCCATGGAAGTGGCGGCGCTCGACCATGGCGGCATGGCGCGCCAGGGGGTCTTCCGCCAGCTGGATCTCTGGGCGGCGAAGGTGCGCGAGCGGGCTGGTCCGAACGCCAGCGGGCCGATGCTGCTGCACGCTCTGAACTCGGTCCTGTTCGAGGAAGAGAAGCTGGAAGGCGACCGCGACGATTACTACGCCCCGGCCAACAGCTGCATCGACCTCGTGATGGCCCGGCGCAAGGGCCTGCCCATCACGCTTTCTGTCATCTGCATCGAAGTGGGGCGGCGAGCGGGCCTGCCTCTGTCCGGAGTGAACCTGCCCGCGCACTTCGTCTGCCGTTTCGATGACGCCAGCGGCGTGCGCGTGATGATCGATCCATTCGACAGGGGGCGGCTGCTGACGGAGCAGGACTGCATCGAATTCATCTCGCAGCTCACAGGAGGCGCGCAGCTGCCGCCCGTAGAGGAGCTTTTCGCGCCGGCGCCCAAGAGCCGGATCATCGCCCGCATGCTCAACAATCTGCACGGGGCCTACTGGCGGCGCGGCGACGTCGGCAAGGCGGCCGACGTCGTGCAGTGGCTCCGCCTCGCCTCGCGCGGTTGAGCTGCGCGTCCCTGCCCATTTTCCCGTTGTACAATGGCAGTGGTTCCATGGAATTGAGCGCGTACGAGCTGGAAGGAAGGCTTCGTCAGTTCAACAAACTCATCCAGGAGCTCCTCCGAGGCCGTCTGAATCGAAATACATTCCAGCCCTGGGAAATCGAGATCCTGCTGGATATCGATTCCTGCGATTTGGGCGACACGAACCGCCGCGAACTGCTGAAACGCTACCAGAAGGCCGCCAACCGGTATTTTGAGAAGGGCGGCCGCACCCTGTTGAAACTTTCGGAATATCTGGCGAAGAAACACCGTCAGCCCGTGGAATCTTCCGGAAAAACCGGCCCGGACGCATCCAGACCGGCAATGAAATAAGGGCGTATCGCACTCCTTCCGCGCGGGATGGAGCGGAATGCCAGCGTGATTTCGCCGTCATTCCGCTTCCGTTTTGGTTGAAATGAGCCCGGCTCCTGCTGCCGCACGTCCGTCGCGGCGCGGAAGCTTTCCCCGCGATCCCTGCGCCTCCGCGCGGGGGAAGCGGGCAGTCCCGTCCGCGGGCTCATCCAACCCGGAGCGCAGGACGCTGCTGTGCTACACTTTGGGCTTCGCACACAGGTCGTTGTCATGAAGGGCTGGCGCCTGCCATCTCCGCCGTTCCTCGCCGCAGCGCTTGGCGGCCTTGCTTTTACGTGGCTGTATTTCCTGCATTACCTGCCTCCTTTCCAGCGTTTTTCCGTTCCGTACGATCTTCCCGGCTATTTTTATTCCCTCCATGATTACGCGTTCCGCTCGCTGAAGGCCGGGCGCCTGCCCGAGTGGGATCCGTACATCTACTGCGGACTGAGCTTCGCCGGCAATGTGCAGGCCTCGCTGTTTTATCCGCCTCTCTGGGCCGCGTTTGCGGCCAGCGCCGGCTTCGCGCGCCTTCCCTATCTTGCGGTGGAAATCGTCGTGTTCGTCCATGTCTGGCTGGCCTGGCTGCTCGCCTATCAGTGGCTCCGCAGCCGGGGGCTGCGCGCGGAAGCGGCCATGCTGGGCGGCGCGGCCTTCGCCTTCAGCGGGTACATGATGATCCACCTGCAGCATTTCGGCATCGCCTGCGGGATGGCCTGGGTCCCTCTGGCCCTGCAGGGCATCGACGAGTCGGCCCGCAGCGGGCGCTGGCGGCCGTTATGGAAAACAGTTCTCGGAGGGGCCCTGGTTTTTCTGGCCGGTTATCCGCCTTTTTTCGTCGTCTTTTTCGTCTGTGCGTTTGTCTACGGTCTGAGAAATCCCGGGCTCGCCCTGCGCTCGGGCCTGGCGCTGCTGTTTTCACTGGCGGTGGCCGCGGTGCAACTGCTTCCGTCTCTGGAATCGACCGCACTGATGGAGCGTGAAGCCCGGTACGGGTCTGGCGAATTCACGCTGGACTGGCTATATTCCCTGCTCCTGCCTTCCTATTTCGATTTTTCCATGACGGCCCCGGTGAAGACGGGCGATTATTACTACGCCGGAGCGGCGGCTGTGCTGGGAATCGTCCTCTTTCTGTTCAGCGGCCGCTGGCGCAGCGCGGGACCCGCCCTGGCCGTGCTGTCGGTTTCGCTCATTCTGTTCACCAACCCCTGGAACCTCGTCTGGCGGGCCGTCGAGCCGGTTCCGCTGCTCAGCCATGCGCTGCGCGCCTGGTACTTCATGGGCGGCATCATGACGGCCATCGCCGTGCTGGCTGCGGAAGGACTGGACGCGGCGATGGAGCGGTTTTCCCGCAACGGACGCGCCGTGCATGCAGCATCCGCCTTCCTGCCTGCCGCTGCGGTTCTTGCGGTCCTGTGGACGGCGAAAGGATCCAATCAGCTCGCGCTCGGAGTCGGCTGGTCCGGCGCCATCGAGGTTGCGATGACGGGCGGCGCCTGTCTGCTGCTGCTCCGGTTCGCCGCGGTGCAACAGGGCTGGAAGCGCGCGGCGGCGCTCGTGGTGCTTGCGCTGCTTGCCGGATCCGACTACAGGATCCATGGCACGGCCAAGTGGTTCAACGGGAGCAAGAACGATGAAGAGGAAATGGTGCGGGAGCCGAGTCCGCCAGGCATGGTGCCTGCGGTCATGGCGCGGCTGCGCGAGGATCCCTCGATCCGCCTCGCGTCCGATGAATTCGGCCCCACCGCGCCGACTCTGCGCATCTGGCGTCTGGCGACCCTGCAGGGCTTCGATCCCTTCGTCACGAAAGAGTACAAGGAATTTCTCGCCGATTGCGCCCGCTTTGAGAGCAACTGGCTGTTTTATCCCGATCCCCGCTGCGAAGACAAATTGCGCTGGATGGGAGCGAGATATTACATCACCACGGAGCGCGCGGAGGCCTACCGCGAGCTGATCTCGCGTCCCGCGTGGCGCCGCATCTCGCCGGATGCCGATTTCTATCAGGTGTTCGAACTCGCCGATGTCCGGGCGCCAGGGCATTTCCTCGGAAACGGACAGGCCCGGAACATCGAGTGGCTCCCCGGGCGCCGCGTCTTTGAAGTGGACGCGCAGTCGGACGGCTCGTTCGTACTGGTCGAATCCTACCACCCGGGGTGGCGCGCATGGATCGATGGCAGTCCCGTCGAGTGTGCGCGCTACGCCAAAGCGTTCCTGCAGATCCCCGTGCGCGCCGGACGGCACCGCATTGAATTCGAGTTCCGTTCGCGCGGCCTCCGGCTTGGAGCCGGAATCTCGCTGCTGAGCCTGGTTGCGCTGGCCGGCCTGATGTTCTGGCCTGCAGAGCGAAGGCGTCCGGCCGCTAGCTGATGCGCCGCGCCCCGGCCGACGGCCTGCACACATGGATGGCCGGAACGAGGCCGTACTTCTGCTGGTATGCGGAAGAGAGCTGTTCGCGGAATGCCGGAACCGCGCCGTGATCCACCAGGCTCACGGTGCAGCCCCCGAACCCGCCGCCGGTCATGCGCGACCCGTAGACGCCGTCGATGGTGAGCGCGGTGTCCACAAGGAAGTCGAGCTCCTCGCAGCTCACCTCGTAGTCATGCTGCAGGGAACGGTGGCTCTCGACCATCAGGCGTCCCATCCTCTGCAGATCGCTGCGGCGGGCGGCGTCGAGAAAATCCAGCACCCGCTGGTTTTCGAGGATGACGTGGCGCGCCCGGGCGAGCGGGATCTCCGGAATCTGCCGCGAGGCGCGCTCCAGATCCGCCAGCGTCACGTCCCGCAGCGACTCGCGCCCGGGAAAATGCGAAAGCGCCTCCTGGCACTCCGCCACCCTCTGGCGGTACGCCGAGGAGCCCAGTTCGTGCTTCACCATCGTGTTTGCGACGACGATTTCCGCGCCGTCCGGGATCGGCACGGTCTGGTGCGTCACCGAGCGGCAATCCAGCAGGATCGCCTTGTGCTCCTCGCCGAAGACGGAGGCGTACTGATCCATGATGCCGCACGGCATGCCCACAAACTCCCGCTCGGCGCGCTGGCACAGCCGGGCGATTTCAAGCCCCGGAAGCTCGCGTCCGTCGAGCAGGGCGAGCGCGGAGGAGACCTCCAGCGCGGCGGAGGAGCTCAGTCCGCTGCCGGTCGGCACGGTGGCGTCGATTTCCAGTTTCATCGGCGTCAGCCCGATCCCCAGCCGGACCAGCTGCTGCGCCACGCCGAGGACGTAGTCCGCCCACGCGCCGGTCTTCCGCATTCCGGCAATGGCGTCGAGCGGAAAAATCATTTCCCTTGGATATTGTTTCGACGTGAGATGCAGCACGTTCCGGCGGGCGGGCGACGCGCGGACCGTGCAGCCCATGTCGAGCGCCATGGGCATGACGAAGCCCATGTTGTAATCGGTGTGCTCTCCGATCAGATTCACGCGTCCGGGCGCGAACCATTTCTTTACGCGCGGCGTGCGAGCCAAAGGAAGACGCCTCCGAACAGAAGAGAGAAGATTCCGAACTCGAGGTTCAGATTGCGCTCGAGCAGAGGCGCCCGGAAATCGAACGCCAGTCCCGTCACGCTCAGGATCAGCCCGAGCAGGAGGAAGAAGTAGCCGGCGGGTTTTCGCAGGTCGAGCATCGCAGGCTCCCTAGAAATAGATCAGGTTCAGCACCAGGCAGAGCCCGGCGGCCAGCAGGGCGATCATCGCCGGCCGCTTGTACCAGACGGCCGGTTCGGCCTCGTGCTTCGTCACGCCGTAGACCAGCCCGACGAGCTCTTCGTCCGGGCGGGGCTTGCCGAACAGGCTTACGGCGATCGTGGTCAGGAAGCAGACCGTCCAGGCGTTGATCGCCACCCAGAAGTTCTGCGCCATGGAGGAGGGGAACTCGTAGACCACGCCCAGCCAGCCTCCCTTGCCTTCGGCCAGGGTCAGGCTGTAGGTGAGCGCAGCGGCCGCCGTGCCGGCCACCAGTCCGGAAAAAGCTCCGTTGCCGGTGGCGCGCTTCCAGAACATGCCGAGCAGGAACGTGGCGAACAGCGGCGCGTTGACGAAGCCGAAGATCAGCTGCAGGAAATCCATCATGTTGTTGAACTGCGTCGCCAGATAGGCCGCGCCGATGGAGAGCGATGTCCCGAAGATCGTCGCCATGCGCCCCATCCACAGGTAGTGCGAATCAGGCGCATTCCTGCGGATGTAGCTCTGGTAGATGTCGTAGGTCCACACGGTGTTGAAGGCCGTCACGTTGCCCGCCATTCCGCTCATGAAGCTGGCCACCAGAGCGGTCAGCCCCACGCCCAGCATGCCGCTCGGATAGAACTGTTCCATCAGGCTGAACAGAACCTTGTCGTAGTCCGGTCCGCCGTTTTTCAGCGGCAGAGAGTAACCCGCGCCCATCTGCGCCAGCGCAGCCGCCGCCACCCCCGGCACGATGACGACGAAGGGAATGAGCATCTTGGGGAACGCGCCGACAATCGGCGTGTTGCGCGCGTCGGTCATCGTGCGCGCCGCCATGGCTCGCTGCACCACAAGGTAGTTCGTGCACCAGTAGCCGAAGCTGAGCACGAACCCGAGCCCCATGATCAGGCCGAACACTTCCACGCCCATCGGGTTGTCCGCCGGGCTCGACAGGTGCCGCCAGGTCTGCGTCATCTGCGGACTGAGCCTCGCGGTGATTCCGTCCCAGCCGCCTGCTTTCTGCACGCTGAGGATGGCCAGCGGCGCAAAGCCCGCCACGATCAGGAAGAACTGCAGCACCTCGTTGTAAATCGCGCTCGACAGCCCGCCCAGATAGGTGTAGGCGATCACGATGCCTGCCGACATCAGCACGGAAAACGTGAAGCTCCACCCGAAGATGGCCTGCAGCAGGATGCCCAGGGCGTACATGGAGATGCCCGAGCTGAAGATCGTCATGACGGCGAAGGTGATGGCGTTGAACCCGCGCGTCTTTTCATCGAACCGCAGCTTCAGGTATTCCGGCACGCTGCGCGCCTTGCTGCCGTAATAGAACGGCATCATGAAAACGCCCACGAACAGCATCGCGGGAATCGCCCCCACCCAGTAAAAGTGCGACGTCAGCATGCCGTACTTGGCGCCCGAGCCGCACATGCCGATCATCTCCAGCGCCCCCATGTTGGCGGCAAGAAAGGCCAGCGACGTGATCCAGAGCGGCAGCGAGTGGGCGCTGGTCAGGAACTCGCTGCTCGTGCGGACGCTCTTCCGCAGGAACCAGCCGATGCCGAGGACGAAGCCGAAGTACAGCACCAGGACGAGATAGTCGACGAAATGGAGGGCCATAAAAGAGACCTGCGAATCTCTTGGTATATCACATCCGCCCGCGCACCAAACGAAAAGCCCGGGACTCGCGCCCCGGGCTTTTCGCAACTGGCGGGAACCGCCGCCTGAATCAGAAGTCCAGCCGCAGTCCCATTGTGATCAGCCGTGCGCCGAGCTGGGGCGCTGTCGGGCGGCCAAAGTTGGCGTTGCCGATCGTACCCACAACGCCGCCGAAATTGGTCCGGTTGAAGGCGTTGAACGCATCGGCGCGGTAGGTGAGCGTCACCGGGTTCTTGTCGTTCTGCCACAGAGTGGTCTTCTTGACAAGGCCGATATTGTCGGAGAACGTGGGCGGCTGGCGGAAGTCCGTGTGGAAGAACGCCGCCGTGCCCAGCGTGAAGGCGGAAGCCGGCCGCCAGGCGTCGGGATTCAGCCAGCGCGTGGCCGGGTCGTTCGGATCCAGCGTCGTGCGGTCGATCCCCGTGCGGACAGGCGCGCCGGG
>Ga0209381_1002103_pt1 | contig 26845 bp, 19 predicted proteins | sample DewCreD2012metaG_FD_184111 | JGI IMG/M metagenome (GOLD analysis project Ga0209381, IMG submission 184111) | Hot spring sediment bacterial and archeal communities from British Columbia, Canada, to study Microbial Dark Matter (Phase II) - Dewar... ...
TGGGGACGAACAGATCCAGCCAGCCGTCGCGGTTGACGTCGCCATAGAACGGGCCCATGGAAGCCACGCCCTGGCCGTGTTCGCTGAACGCCAGCTCGAACTCGAGGCCGCTTTCCACGAAGGTGCCGTCGCCCCGGTTCAGGAAGAAGTAGTTCTCCATCGCGTCGTTCGACGTGAACACATCGATGAGGCCGTCGTTGTTGAAGTCCGCCGCCGTGACGCTCATGGCGCGCCCGCCCGGCTTCCACATGCCGGCTTCTTTGGTCACATCGGTGAAGGTGCCGTCGCCGTTGTTGCGGTACAGGATGCTCGGCAGGCCCTGGTAGCTCAGAGGCCCGGGATAGCCCTGGGCCGGATAGAAATCGCGGAACTTCCCGTCGTCGTACAGAAGATAGTTGGCGACGTAGACGTCCAGCAGCCCGTCGTTGTTGGAATCGAACCACACGGCGTGGATCGACCAGCGGGCGTCGTCGAGGCCGGATTCCTTCGAAATGTCAGTGAACGTGCCGTCGCCGTTGTTGCGGTAGAAAATGTTGGGCCCGTAGTTCAGGACGTACAGATCCACGTCCCCGTCGTTGTCGAAGTCGGCCGCCGAGCAGCCGGAACCGTAGACCCTGCCGGCCACGCCCGCCCTGCCGGTGACGTCTTCGAACCGGCCGTTGCCGAGGTTTCTGTACAGCCTGTTGGAGAGCTTGCCGCGCAGGTCGCGGCCGTCATTGTCGCTGACGCCTTTCGTCCAGACTCCGGTGACGAAGTAGATGTCCTGCAGGCCGTCGTTGTCGAAGTCGAAGAAACAGGCGCCGGCGCCCGTGCCCTCGACGATGTTGTCGAGCTTGTGGTCGCCGATGCTGTGGCGGAACGTGATGCCGGCCTGCTTCGTGATATCGGTGAACACCGGGCCGCGTGCGCCCGTCGCTGCGGCCAGCGCCAGCGCGGCCGCGGCGGCCGCGAGTCCGAGTCTCATCGCGAACCTCCGTTGGTGGGAATGGCAGGGGCGGCGAGCTTCACCGGCTTCCGGATCACGGCCTTCGCCTCGCGGTTCTCCGGCGTGAGTTCAGGGTCCTCGTGGCATCCGATGCAGCCGCGGTTCTCCTTCGGCCGCGTGTAGACCCACGAGGACGAGCGGACGACCTTGCCGTCGCGGTTCACCAGCTCCATCTTCAACGGCGTGTTCGGAGGCACGTCGAGATGGAACGAACCGTCATCCTCGATGCGCAGATCCCCCATTTTGAGGAGATTCGAAGGCGAGCCGGTATAGACGCGCAGCCGCCACGGCTGGCCGGGCCGGACGAGGTCCGGCCGGTCGGTCGTGAAAACGCTGAGGCAATAGAGGCGGCTCCAGCCCGCCTCCTCTTCCACCACCGAGCCGCGCCCCTCGGGGACGGGTCTGGGAAAGACGCCGCGCGGCTGCGTGGCCGAAACGCCCGGCTTCACGTACACGGGGACTCTTGTCCCGTTCGCCGGATTGAACCGGTAGATGCCGGGGGGCGAAGATGCATCCTTCTGCCACGCCACCAGGAGGCGCCCGTCCGGCAGCGGCGAGGGCGACGAATAAATGCCATCGCCCTGCCTGGTCAGAACCCGCTTTGTGTAGAGCGGACGAACCAGGTCCACCGCAGCCAGCGCGCCTTCCCCCTCGACGAACACCAGCCGGCCGTCCAGCGTGGCGGCCGGCTCGCGCGGCCGGTCGCCCGGCACATACAGGGAATAGTCCGTGCCGTCGAGGTTGACGGCCATCAGATGCGTGCGCGAACCCTGTCTCGAGGAGAACACCATCATGCCGTCGGGCAGCATCGCGGGGCTGGACTCCTCCCACGGCGTGAAGGTAATCCGCTGCCGCAGCGTCCCGTCGAACTTCACCGTGTAGAGCGCCCCGCCGCATATGAACGCCGCCTGCGGCCACGGATCAGGGATGTCCAGGCTGAAGATTTTCGATTGATAGGCAGGCTGCCGGCAGTCCGCGCTCATTCGGGTCAGTTGCCGGATGGCGCCGGTGGCCAGGGTCATCTCGAAGATCTGCCAGGGCTCGCCGGCCGTCTTCTTTCCGGCGAACAGGATGCGCTTCGCATCCCACGAAACCTGCGGATCGGCGGCGGCGTAAAACCCATGCGACAGAACGCGTGCGGTCCCTCCCGGAACGGCCAGCACCAGCCGCGGCTGTCCTCCGGCGGGCGTTTCCGTCAGGACGATGGGCGTCCGCGCCGAGGCGGCCCGGTCCGGCTGCGCGGACAGCCCCTGCACACAGAGCAGACCCGTCAGAAACAAACAGGACCTGAAACTCCCCTTTGCATTCCGCACTGAGTGTTAGTCTATGGGCAAAGCCTCGGGAATCCAATACGGGCGGGATGTTACTAGAAACCGATTAGAAAGACCTGCGCAGCGTTGTGGAAGCCCCCGGCGCTCCATCCGCCCGGGAGCTTCAGTAGGCGCCGCACTCCATCAGGGCTCGGACTTCCGCCGGATCGCTGGTTCGGCCGAGGATCAGGGCGAGACGGATGCGGGCCTTGGCGGCGTTGAGAGTGCCTGCGAACAGCACGCCGCGCTGGCGGAGATCGTGACCGCTGCCTTCGTAGCCGTAGATGTCGAGCACCCGGCCGTGCGCGCAGCGGGTGGCGATGACCACGGGAATTCCGGCGTCGATGGCGCGCTGGATGGCGGGCACGGCCTGAGGCGTGACGTTGCCGCGGCCCGTGCCTTCCACGACGATGCCCCGCGCGCCGCTCTCCCGCGCATAATCGATGAAGCGGCCGCCCGCGCCGGCGCACATCGTGATCAGGTCGACGCGCGTCTCGATGCGCGGCGCGCCGATCACGACGCGGTCGATCAGGCGGCGGCCGAAGATCACGCGGTCGACGTCCACCAGACCCAGCGGGCCGAACACGGGGCTCTGGAATGTCTCCAGTTGCTGCGTGTCGGTCTTGGTGGCCTCGCTGGCGGCATGGATCATCTGGTTCAGGACGACAAAGACGCCCTGGCCGCGGGCCTGGGGGCTGAGCACGGTGCGGATGGCGGCGGAAAGGTTGGCGGGTCCGTCGAAGCCCGGTTCGCTCACGGTCCGCATCGCGCCAACTACCGCCACCGGTTTCGGCGACGTGTGGCGCAGATCGAGCAGGTAGGCGGTCTCCTCCAGCGTGTCGGTTCCGTGCGTGACCACGGCGCCGGCGATGTCGTCGCGGGCGAGTTCCCGGCGCAGGATTTCGCTCACCTCCCACATCCGCTCCAGCGTCATGTGGGGGCCGGGGTATTGGCCGTACTCGAAGACTTCAAGCTCGGCCAGCGATTGCAGCGCCGGGTCGTGTTCGAGCAGCTCGCGCGCGCCGAGGGCAGGCACGGCGGCGCCGACAGCCGGGTCGTAGCGCATCCCGATGGTGCCGCCGGTGAACAGGATCAGAACGCGGGCCATGGCACTCCCATTGTCCCCCGCCGCCCGTGAATCTGGAGGGAGAACCTTCGGCTCCCGGCGGCACTATTCAGACGATGGCTGTCCCAGCTCCGGCAGTCGCTGCCAAACCGCCGGGCCTGTTGGCGCGGCTGGCCCGGGCCGTCTGTCCTGCCTGCGGCAGCCCCCGGGCGGTCCGCTCGCAGCGCCGGACCACAGCCGACCACATCCTGGGCGTGCTGGGCCTGCGGCCCTTCCGCTGCCCGTCCTGCCGGTGGCGATTTCATGCCTGGCCGTCCCTCCGGCTGCTGGCCGCGCCGTGCTCTGCTTCGCCAGACCGCAGCGTCCCGCGCCGTGATTGCAGCGCGAAATCCGTTTTTTAGATTGCATTTTGCCAGTTCGGCGTATACTGGGATCATGATCTGGAGGAGTTTTGTAGTACTGCTGTCCCTCGCTTCTGCGCTGCCCCTGAGCGCTGCCCCCATCACCTACACCGCCACCCTGTACGATGCCGTTCCTGTCATTGGCTCGATCAGCCAGCCGAACGGGCAAGCCAGCAACCCCGTCGGTGCGGTGTACCATTCGTTCTTCGCCAACGTTGGCGCGTCGGTGACAGTCACAGGCGCCAGGCTCTCCGGTCCATACGACATGGCGTTCTGGGTCTTCAGCGGCCTGTTTACGGATACGGCACAATTCGGAGCAAGCTTCAGCACCAGTCACCCGAACTACATCGCTTTCGGCGACGATGAGCTCCCTCCCAACATTTCCGGGCCGTTTGGCGATCCGCGGGTCATCTTCAACGCCCCTTCCACTGGCTTCTATACGGTGGCTGTCACGAACTTTGCGAGCAACGGGACGCCACCCTATGAATTCCGGTTGACGGCCACGGGAGTCAGTTCCTCCGAGATCCCCGAACCGGGGACGTGGGGGCTGATCGGATTGGGAATCGCCGCTCTGGCGCTCTTGCGGCACCGCTAGCCTGCCTCTCCGTCAGCGCCTGAGGCTCCCGGCTGAGTCTGTCTGTGCCGCTGATGCAGGCGCAAGCTCGCTTGCGGGAATCCCCTGCAAGATCAAGGACTCTGCAAGCCCCGGACGATTCCTGAATCGTGCCGAAGCATCCCATGCCCGCTCGGGCTGGGGGGAACGGAAGGTCGAACAGGCAGCCGCAACCCGGGCGGGCGGAAGGCTGGCGGGAAGGGAGGCTGCCCAGTACAACCGGCTGTTGGCGGGGCGCGATCCGGGCGCAGCTCTACGGGCTGCCGCGTCCCGGCGGCTGTCCGGATTTTCGGCGCTTCCCGCGCAGGCATTGCACCCTCGCGCAAATCCCCCTGATAAAAAATATTGATTTGTCTTCATTTCCAAGTGGCCGCATACTGCCTGTAAGTCTGGAACTCTCCCCGCCTGAGCGGAACAGCGTGGTTTAGTTCCGCATCCTCCAGACCTCAGCCCGCCGGGTTCGCAGTGTTGCCCGAGCGGCGGGCGGCATCCCACCCCAAGACAAAGAGGTACAACCAATGCGGCACGAGTGTGTCTTTCTGCTTTCCCTGTCACTGTGCGCGTTGGCGCAGACGCCTGCCAACGAACCAGCTCCAGCCGCAGCACAGCCGCCCGACACGTTTTCCTGGAGGCGGTTGCAGTTCAGCGGCTACATTGACACCTTCTATGACCTGAACTACAACCACCCGCCATCGCGCACATCCCTGCTCCAGGCGTTCAATTTCACGGCGGACAAATGGAGCCTTGCCAGCGCCACGGCGACCATCCAGTCCGCACCCTCTCCATTCGGCTTCCGGGTGGATGTCGGCATGGGACGGGTCTACGATGCCTTCTGGCTGAGCGAGACGTCGCACGACGGCTGGTCGCGCCACCTGCTGAACGCGTATGTCAGCCTGAAACCGGCGGCGTGGAAAGGCGTGCAGCTGGATGCCGGCAAGTTCGTCACGAGCGCCGGCGCCGAGCTGACCGAGAGCCATCTGAACTGGAACTACTCGCGCAGTCTGCTGTTCGCCTTCGGCCCTTACTATCACACCGGTCTGCGCGCCTCCATCCCCGTGGGCGACCGCTGGACGGTTGGCGGCGCTCTGGTGACCGGCTGGAACACGGTCCGGGACAACAACACCGGCAAGACGCTCGGCTTCACGAGCACGGGCAACTTCGGCAAGGTGTCGATTGCGAACACCTATTACACGGGACCGGAGAATACGGGAACCAACCAGGGCTGGCGCAACTTCTATGATTCCGTGGTGACAGTGAACCCTTCCAGCCGCGTCTCCATGTACTTCAACCTGGACGTGGGAAAACACCGGATGCCCACAGGGCCGTCCTCGACGTTCTGGGGCGTGGCGGGGGCCGGGCGGATCGCGGTCTCCCGGAAGTTTGCGCTGGCGCCGCGGCTTGAATATTACAGCGACCGCGACGGCTTCTGGACCGGCGCGCCCAACGCCTTCCGCGAGTTCACCCTGACGGCGGAATCGAAGCTGAACGACAACCTGATCTCTCGGCTTGAATTCCGCAAGGACTGGTCGAGGCAGCCTTTCTTCCAGCGGGAATCCGCACCGGCGCTGGTCCGTCACCAGAGCATGCTGGTTGCCGGCGTCATGATCGTCCTGACGCCCCGGCTGCTGGATTTCACCGGCGCGAAGGACAAATAGGACGCCGCGCAGCTCCGCGTCCGGGCGGGCTAGACTCAGTAGAGAGGAATTCTTCTCATGAGCGGCCCATCGCCGGATCGGATTGCCGACCTGGAGCGCGAAATCGCGCAGCTCCAGATGAAGTCGACGGGCGACCAGGCCCGCCTGGCGGAGCTGCAGGAGCAGCTGCGTTCGCTGCGCGGCGAACAGGGCATCAATCTCGCCTGGCAGCGCGTGAAGCTCGCGCGGCATCCCAAGCGCCCGCACTCGCTGGACTACATCCAGCGGATCATGCCGGACTTCACCGAGATCCACGGCGACCGCTGTTTCGGCGACGATCCGGCCATCGTCACCGGCTTCGGCACGCTTGTGGGCGGCGGACCGGCGATGATCATCGGGCAGCAGAAGGGCCGGGACACGAAACAGAAGCTGTATCGCAATTTCGGCATGCCGAAGCCGGAAGGCTACCGCAAGGCGATGCGCGCGATGGAGCTGGCGGCGAAATTCGGGCGGCCGATCATCACGTTTCTCGATACGCCCGGGGCATACCCCGGCATCGACGCCGAAGAGCGCGGGCAGGCGGAGGCGATTGCGTGGAACCTGCGCGAAATGTCGCGGCTGGGCTCGCCGGTGATCGTCGTGGTGATCGGCGAAGGCGGCTCCGGCGGCGCGCTGGCGCTCGGCATCGGCAACAAGGTGCTGATGCTCGAAAACGCCATCTACAGCGTCATCAGCCCCGAAAGCTGCGCCGCCATCATCTACCGCGACGCGAGCAAAGGCGAGCGGGCGGCTTCGGCTCTGCGGCTCACTGCGCCGGATCTGCTGAAGCTGGAGCTGATCGATGGGATCATCCCCGAGCCGGGCGAGGGCGCCCACGAGGACTACGACCGGGCGGCGCAGAACCTGCTGCAGGCCGTCAACGCATCGATCGCCGAGTTCAGCTCGATGACGCCGGAACAGCTGATCGCCCAGCGCGTGGAGAAGTTCCGCCGCATGGGCAACTTCTTCACCGAGGCGACGGCGTGAACCCGCGCAAACTGGCCCTTCTGGCGGTGGCCGGCTTCCTGCTGCTCGCTGGCATCATGACCTGGATGATGCTGTCCGGCCGGCGGCACCGCGTCGAAGTCTGCATGGAGTACCGCGGGCGCACCGTCTGCCGCACGGCCGCCGGCGCTACTCGCGAAGAAGCCGTCCGGACCGCGACGGACAACGCCTGCGCCCTCCTCGCCGGTGGGATGACCGACTCGATGCAATGCGGCCGCACGCCGCCCAAAAGCGTGCGCGATCTGGAGTAGGATCCGAGGCTCACGGACTGCTTCACTCCTGCGCCGCAGCAGCCCGCCGCGTTCAGCCCAATCCCGTCTTGACTGCAATCCGCGCCTGTGGTAACCGTAGTCCCATACTCGCCGCGTCAGCGGGGACTCTCTACCACGGGGCAAGAAATGAAGCGGCTACTCTACGCAATTCTTCCAGGTCTGGTGTGCGCGGCGGCGCTCGCGCAGACCTCGACAACCCGCATTTCCGGAACCGTTCTGGACTCCAGCGGCGCCATCGTGCCGCGGGCTTCCGTCACTCTCACCAACGATGCCACAGGCGTGAGCGAACGGCAGGAGACGACCGACGCCGGTCTGTATTCATTTCCCTCCGTGCCAGTCGGCACTTACACGCTGAAAGTGGAAGCGCCCGGCTTCCGCACGGCCATGCGCGGCGGCGTGGTCTTGCAGGTGAACACGCCCGTCACCCTTGATGTCACACTCGAGGTCGGCGCGCCCACGGAGACCGTCGTCGTCAGCGCCAGCGCGGAGCTGCTCCAGACCTCCAGCGCCACGCTGGGCAACGTCGTCGAGCAGCGCGCCATCGTGAATCTCCCGCTCAACGGGCGCAATCCTCTGACGCTGCTCATGTACGAGCGCGGCGTCACGCAGCGCTCCGGCAACACGGTCACCGTCAACGGAGCGCGCCCCACGGCCAACAACGTCACCATCGACGGCATCGAGGCCAACGAGTCTTCCTTCTCCAACCCCACGAACAACATCTTCCGCCTCAACCCGGACAACGTGCAGGAGTTCAAGGTCACCACGCTGAATCCAACCGCCGAGGAAGGGCGCAACTCGGGCGCCAACATTTCCATCGCGACGCGTTCCGGCACCAACGAGTTCCACGGCACGCTGTTCCACTATTTCCGCAACACGGCCCTCAACGCCCACGAATTCTTCGCCAAGGCGCAGGGGGCGGCCAAGCCGGTCATCCAGCTCAACCAGTACGGCTTCGAACTGGGCGGTCCCGTGCAAAAGAACCGCACCTTCTTCTTCGCGAGCTGGCAGGGCCAGAAAGTGAATTTCGCCGATCCGGTCGACAAGGCTTTCGGCGAATCCGTCGATCTGTACTCTCCCTCCGCCCTCAACGGCATCTTCCGCTACTGGGTGGCCGATCCCGTGAACCCGCTCGTGATCAACGGCCAGAGGATCGTCCAGAACGGTCCGCAGCTCGTGGATCCGGCGACGGGCCGTTACCGCGAGGGCGTGCGCGACTGCCAGGGGCCGGGAGACACCAACTGCGTCGCCTCCTTCAACATCTTCGCCGCCGATCCGCTCGGCCGCGGCATGGATTCGCTCGTCAAATCAGTTCTGGGACGCTATCCCGCGCCCAATACTTACTCGGCTGGCGACGGCCTGAACACGGGCATCTACGTGTGGAACTCGCCGTTCCGCATCCGCGGCCCCCATTACATGGTCCGCGTGGATCACCAGCTCTCCTCGAAGCACTCGCTGTTCGCCCGCTACCTCGGCGCCCGGCAGGAGACGCTGGGAGGAGATCCGCTGAACGGAAGGCCCGTTGTGCTGCCCGGCTTCCCGCCGCGGGGAGAAGTCTTCCGGCCCGCCAAGAACATCGCGATCGGCCTGCGCAGCGTGCTCTCGCCGCGCGTGGTCAACGAGCTTACGCTCGGCCTTGCGCGCTTCGAATTCCTCTTCACGCAGGGCGAGGCCAACCCGGACTTCCCCAACCAGCCTCGCTTCACTTTCAACAACTCCGACGTGGACTATACGGCCAACCCGCGCACGTACCGCGCGGTCACCACGCCGCAGATCGTCGAGAACCTGAGCATCATCAGCGGCCGCCACGTCTACCGCTTCGGCGCCAACATCCGGTTCTACCAGCACAACGACCAGCGCGGCGACGTGGGCGGCACGAGCCTTGTGCCCGCCATCTCGCTTTCTCGAACCACCCGGCCGCCCGCCGGCTTCACCCTGCCCGCCGTGGCCAGCGGAACGCGGCCGGGCATCGCCGCCGCAGACCTCAACCGCCTGCAGGGAATGATCAACGACCTGCTTGGCATCCCCGCCGGCCTCACCCAGGTCTTCCTGGGAGACCTGAAGAGCGACGCGTTCCTGCCATTCCAGACGGGCGAGAAAAGCGTCACTCTCTGGGTGCAGGGGCAGCGGCTCAAGCAGTACAACTTCTACGCGCAGGACGAGTGGCGGCTCCGCCCGAACCTGACCATGAATTACGGCGTGCGCTGGGAGATCAACATGGCCCCCACCGAAGCCGGGGGCCGCGTCTATGTGCCGGACCGCATGATCGACGGACGCGACGGTCCGGTGACATTCGTTCCAGCGAAGCGGTGGTACCAGAACAACAATCCCGGCGCGCTTGCGCCCCGTATCAGCTTCGCCTGGTCGCCGGACCGGCTGAGGGGCACCGTCTTCCGCACCGGCTACAGCATGGCGTTCGATCCGATCGGCTCGTTCATCGTCACTTCTGTGGCCACTTCGGTGCCTGGGCAGACATTCCGGTGCAGCTCGCAGTTTTCCGGCACAGGCGGCGCGCTCGTAACCACTCCCGGCTGCTCCCCGGTGCCTGACGTGCGCCTCGGCGCCGGTTTCCCGCGCGAGCTGCCCCCGCCCAGCGTCAAGCCCTCGTCGTTCCTCTCGCCCCCTGCGCAGGTCGTCACCAACGCCCCGCCCGTGCGCGTGTTCGATCAGGGCCTCCAGATGCCCACCGTGCACATGTGGAACTTCGACATCCAGCGCGAGCTGCCCGGCGGCTTCGTCGTCAGCGCCGCCTATGTCGGCCGCCGCGGCACGCGGCTCTACCGCGCCTGGGATGCCAATCAGATCGACATCACGCCCATCCTGCCTTCCTTCCTCGCCATGCGCCACAACCTGCGCCTGGGGGGAGGCTGCCGGCCTGACGGCACCCTCGCCAGCGGCGCGCCCTGCCCGGGCGCTCAGGCAGTTCCCATCATCCAGCAGGGGCTGATCACGGCCGCCTTCGCCAACAGCTCGCAGACGCAGTCGGAGCTGGCGCAGAACGCGGCAGGCAGCTTCGGCAACCGCATCGAGCAGAGCACGCTGAACGCGCGCCTGCGGCCGAATCCGCAGTTCTCCCAGATCATGTACGTCGACAACGGCGGCGACTCGAACTACCACTCCGGCCAGTTCGCCGCCCGCCGCCGTTTCGACCGCGCCGGACTGCTGCTGAACGCCGCCTACACGGTGGGCAAGTCCATAGACAACCTCTCGCTCGACCCCGTTTCGGCCACCGTCGGCGGCGGGCTCACCACCACGGCGGCGCGCACGCCGGCCGACGCCCGCAACTACCGGAACGAGCGCGCCCGCTCGGACTACGACCAGCGCCATGTCCTCAACATTGCGGGGGTCTATGAATTGCCGTTCGGCCGCGGCAGGAGCTGGCTCGGCAATGCGGGGCGAGCCCTCGATCTTCTGGTGGGCGGGTGGAGCATCTCCGGGCTGTATACGTACCAGTCCGGAGAACCGTTCACTGTCCGCTCCGGCGCGCTGACGCACAACGCCTCGGCGCAGTCCCGCGCCGCTCTGGCGCCGGGCGCATCCCTGCCCAAGGCGAAGCTTCAGGAGAAGGCGGGCGTCATCGGCCCGGTGCTGTTCCCCGACGCGAGCGCCTTCACGTTCCCGGAGCCAGGCGAGCTCGGCATCGGCCGGAACATCTTCGATGGCCCGAGCTTCCATAACCTCGACGCCTCGGTGTCCAAGCTCTTCGCCGCCACCGAGCGCATCAAGGTCACTTTCCGCGCCGAGTTCTTCAACGCGCTCAACCATCCCAATTTCCGCAATCCGCGCGATGCCAGCGTCGGCTCGCCCGCCATCACGTCCACCGTCTTCGGCCAGACCTGCTGTGTCACGCTCTCCACGGCCAGTTCTGCGACGACGAATCAGAACGGCGAAAGCTGGCGCGTCATCCAGTTCGCCCTCCGCGTTTCCTTCTGAACCGCTGTCACCCGGCGGGCCGCTCATGCCGGCCCGCCGGGCAGACGGCTGGACTGACGTTGAGGCGATCCTCCCCCGCCCGTCCCTGCAACCTCCCTCGCGCCCGGCTCCCGCCACGGATCACCCCGCGTCAGACACGGGGATTCTCCAGCTCAGGTTTTCGCCCGAGAGCACAGCCCCGTCGGTTCGCGTAATACTAATCGAAAGGGAGTGATACCGGCCCGGGCGGTGCGACAGCGGCCGGGCTGTGTTGGAGAGGAGACAACAAGGCGTATGCTTCGCGACTTCGTGCAGGCAGCCCTTGCCGCCTGCCTGGGGATCTTTCCGGCTTCTGCGGCCGTCATTTATTCCAACAGCAGTCCGTTGAGCGACAGCTTCACCAATCCCACGAACGTCAACCAGGGGCAGGCCGTCGGTTCCACCGGCTGGTACTACAACAATGTCCGCAACAACGGGGCCGTCGGCATCAGCTCGTCGCTTCCTTACGCGAGCAATGGTTCGGTGTACTTCCAGAGCCCGTCGGGCGCGGCGAAGGCGGACATCGAGTTTCTGCCCGGCGCCGTCAATGTCTCCGGCAACTATTTTTCGGGCGCCTCGCTGGGGCCGTTTTCCGCCCTGCAGAACTTTTCCTACCGGTGGTACAGGGACAGCTCGAGCACGGCGGCTTCCCATCTGCATCCCGTGCTCCGGGTTCTGCTGGATGCCGACGGGAACCTAGCCACCGCGGGCGACCGCGGCGGACTGGTCTTCGAGCGCGTTTACAACAGCGGCAGCGTGCCCGTCGATGCCTGGGTGTCCGACACGATCACTCCGTCCACCTTCCTCTGGAACTTCGGCCTTGGCATCGGCTTCGCCGCCAACATCAATTCCACGCCCTATGCCTACGACGCGACGCTGGCCGAATGGCAGGCCTATTTCCCCGATGCCGTGATTCTCGGCTTCAGCGCGGGCGTCGGAAGCGGATGGAATGGCGTGTTTTCCGGCGCCGTGGACTCCATCGCGTGGACGATCGGGGGACAGAGCTCGGCCTTCAACTTCGAGGTGGCGCCCGCCGTGGCTGACATCCCGGAACCGGGCACTCTCCTGCTGACGGCGGCTGGGGCCGCTCTGCTTTTTCTGCGCCGCAAAGCCTGAGCGAGGGCGGTTTTTCTGCCAGGGGAACAGCCGGGCTGCAGCCCGCGCCGACTCTGCCGGGCCACCTGCAACCGGCTACGGCGGGCCAGGCCAGTAAAGATGCACGAACGCGGCGGGCGTTCCGCCCGAAAACGGCTCTTCCGCCAGCAGCGTCTCGAACAACGGCGGATCGAAGTAATGCGCCGTCAGCGGAGCGGCGGCCAGGACGGACAGGGTGACCGTCAGTCTGGCAATGATCCGGTTCTGAATCACCTCCCGGACCAGCAGGACTTCCTGGTGCGCGCCGAAAGGCAGTCCGGCGGGGTTGACGGACACCGTCACCAGCGCTGGCGCCGACCCGGTGGTCTGGCTCAGCTGCACCCACGAGGCGCCATTCTGTTTTTCAAGCGCCCACGGCAGGCTCGAGCCGAAAAACTGCACCTGCTTTCCCGCGGGCGGCGCGCTGCCCGTCACGTGCTGAAAGCTGAGACCGGCGGGCGTCTGCGGAGGCGCCGCGCCGCTCACGTTGACGGCGACTGGCGCGCCCATCTGGGCCAGCGCCGCTTTCAGCACCGTCGCCGTGTTGCCGGCGTGGTCGCTGACTTCGACGAAACGCACCTCCCACGCGCCGCTCTCCGAATACTGCGGAAAGAGGCCGTTGCAGGGGATCGCCGCCGATGCCGTGCCTGCGGGCATCACGGCGGTCACGCAATCCACTCTCTGCTGCCCTGAGGGGCTGAAGAGCGCCACCACGGCCTGCCGTACGCCCGTGCCCGCATCGGAAGCGGTGACGGTTCCGGTCACCGGCGCCGCTCCGGAGGCCGTGTTGAACGACAGCGGCGACAGCGTCAGCGCGCTGAGCGATGGCGGCGTCGTGTCGCTCACCGCGGTGACTGTCAGCGTGGTTGGCAGCCCCATGCCTGTGAGCGTCTGCGTGGCGATGTACTGCGTGTTCCCCACGCGGTCGCGCAGTTCGACAAACTGCACCCGCCATGAGCCGGTTTCCATTCCCGGCGTGAACTGCCCGCTGCATGCGTAGCTTCCGTTCAGCGGGGAGCCGGACGGCGGATCTCCCGGCACAGCGTAGCAGTCCACGCGCTGCTGGCCCGAGGGGCTGTAAAACGCGATGTTGGCGAAGTACAGCCCCGAAAGATTGTCTGTGGCCGAGATGGTTCCGGTCACCGTCACGGGCGATCCGGAGAGGTTCACGGTGGAAGGGGAGAAGGAATAGGAGACCAGCGAGGGCGGCGCCGTGTCGCTTGTTCCGGTGAGCGTCAGGGTGGTCGGAAATCCCATGGCGGCCAGCTGTTCTCTGACGTATGTGGCCGTATTGCCCGCCTTGTCGGAGATGGAAAGGAACTGCAGCCGCCACTGCCCGGTTTCGATGTAGCGCGGGATCACGCCCATGCATGTGAACGTCCCCGCCGTCAGCGTGCCGGTGTAGTATCCAAGGCTGCTGTGGCAGTCCACCCTGCGATTGCCGGAAGGGCTATAGAAAGCCAGGAACGCCGCCTGCAGCCCGGACAGGATGTCCGTCGCCTGAATGCTGCCTGTCAGCAGCGTATCGGAGGAAGTGACATCCGCGGAAGCGGGGGAGAAGGAGTACGTCACCAGCACGGGCGGGATCGTGTCCTGCGCCCGGGCCGCGGGCGCCGCGCCGAGAACGAGACACGCCACCCGGCAAAGAATTCCGCGGCGGAATCGCAGGCCGCGGGATTGGATCTGCCGCGACGTGCGCATTCCTGTTTACTAGTGCCCTGAGTCGGGCGAAACTCTCACGGGAATGCGGTGAATCCGTCAGCCGGCCAGGCCCGTTTTCGCGCGCCACACCGCCGCGCGCCCCTCCGCGCGGAACTCCCACCGCACGCCCGCCCCGGCCAGAACCGCCTCTCCGCGGCGAAGTTCCAGCCGCCGCGCGCCAGCCGTTGCCGCCCCCGCGCCCTCCATCACCAGCAAGATCTCCGGTCCGCGCGTCTCCCGCACGGCCGCCTCCCCCTCCAGCAGGATCGAGCTCAGCTCGAAGTCCTCCGCCTCCGTGCGGTACACGCGCTCGTCCCCGCCATCCGGCTCTCCCTCCAGCACCTCGACGGGCCCGTCTTCGAACCGCACCACCCGCAGCAGCTCGGCCACGTCCACATGCTTCGGCGTCAGCCCGCCCCGCAGGACATTGTCCGAGTTCGCCATCAGCTCGACGGTTGTCCCCTGCAGGTATGCATGCAGCACTCCGGCGGGCTGGAACGTCCCCTGCCCCGGCCGCAGCCGCACCAGGTTGAGAAGGAAAACGGAGAAAATGCCGCGGTCGCGCCGCCCGCCGGGCAGGGGAAACTCGCGCGCGGCGCGCAGGGCCCAGTGCTCGGGCGTTTCCGGGGGCCACGGACCGGTCTTTTCCAGCCGTTCGAGCAGCCTGTCGAGCAGCTCGTCGACCCGCTCCTGCGGCAGGTGCATGATGTGCGTGTACAGCTCCCGCAGGAGCGCGGAGCGGCGCTGGCGGTCATCGCCGGCTTCGCGCAGACGCACTGCGAACTCCGGCATGACGGCGCGCGCTTCCGGCGTGCTTTCCATCCACGCGGCGATCTGTCCGAGAGGGCGGAAGCCGTGCAGCATCCAGAATTCGCTCTGCGCCGCGTGCACCTCCGGCTTGTGATTCCGGTCGCGGTAGTTGCTGTGCGTCGCGTGGATCGGCACGCCCATCGCGTTCTCCCGTTCGAATCCTTCGCGCGCCTGCTCCCGCGTAGGGTGCACCTGGATGGACAGCATCCGGCGCGCATCGAGAACCTTGAACAGGAAAGGCAGGGCAGGGCCGAAGCGGCGCAGCGCAGCCTCGCCCAGCCAGCCCTCCGGATCTTCCGCAATCAGTGCGTCCAGCGGGACTCCGCCCCGCTCCGTCTCCGCGAGCGATGGCGCCTTCGGGTGCGCGCCATACCAGAGTTCGGCGAACGGTTTTCGATCCGGATTGCTCACGCCCAGCAGAGCCGGCAGCGCCTCCGCGCCGCCCCATTCGTAGTGCTGCACTGCCGGGCGGATCTTCACCAGGCGCGGCTCACTCATCCAGCTCCTTCTCCATCCGGCGCAGGATGCCGTCCGGCTCGCGCACGCCGAGCGCGGCGATCGAGTCGGCGCGCTGCTGCGTGTCCGCCACCGCGTAGATGCGGAACTCGTCGGCGTTGCCCGAGGGGCGCAGATGCGCGATGTCGCCGTTCGAAAACCAGATCCGCAGCCCGTCGGTCGAATCCACTTTCTCGATCTCGCCGAAACCGTCTTCGCTGCGGAAAAACCGCCGGAGCAGCGCCATCACGCCCGGCACGTCGCTGCCGTCGGTCGCCTGCGGCGTCAGCTTCTCCAGAATCCGCAGCGCCTTTTCGCGCGGAAACTCGCGCAGCAGCGCGGAGCGCCCGAACCGCTGCGGCAGCCTGTCGAACAGCGCCGCGGGGGAGACTCCCTCGCGCGCCGCCGCTGCGAGCACCGTCAGGATTGGCAGAAACGCGTCGCGCGTCGGAAGCGCGTCCAGCAGCGCACCCTCGCGCCCGATCGGGCTTCCGGTGAGGAATCCGCCATTGGCTTCCCAGCCCACCACGCGCCTCCGCCCTCTGGCCGCCGCCCGCTGCATGCCCGCGATGACATAGGGAGAGCCGATCCGGGTCTTCGGCTCGAGCGCCGCCGCCAGCGGCGAGCGGTCGATCGCGTCATTGGCGCTCACCGGCACAACCACTGCATCCGCTCCCAGCTCCTGCGCCACCACGAGCCCGAGCAGATCGCCCGGATGGAACCGCGCGCGCCCGCCGCTGAAACTGACAAACAGCGGCCGGTCGCTGTCGCCGTCGGTGGAGACGATAGCGCACACCGGTCCGCGCTGCGACTCGATCTCGCGCGCCGTTTCTTCGAGCCGCGCGAGCAGCTCGTCGCTGATGTTCTCCGTGTCGATGGGCACGAAGGTCCCGCTCCGCCCCGCCGGAATCGCCTCCGCCCCCAGCGCCTCCAGCACTTCCACGAGCAGATCCCGGCCCACGGCGGAGTGCTGATAGACCACCACCCGCTGCCCGCGCAGCGGCTGGCCGCGGAAGAAGTCGAGATACCGCCTCCGGTATGCGCCGCGCGCCTCGTCCGAGATCTCCGGCAGCGGCAGCGGGCCCTCTTTCAGCATGCCGCGCTCGTTGAACGGGGACTGTTCGAAGGGTGCGCCGTACGCTTCCGCGCGGATGCGGGCCACATGCTGGCTGATCGGGCCTTCGTGTTCTTTCAGCAGCTCGCCAGCGCTCGTGTTCAGCTTGTAGCCGTTGCGGTCGAAGGGAATGTGGCTCCCGGTCACCATGATGCTGGCCCGCCGCCGGCCAAAACCGTAGTAGGCCAGTGCGGGCGTCGGGATGAACCCTTCAAACACCGGCGTGCAGCCGGCGGCCCGCACCGCCTCGCAGGCGGCCTGCAGGATCTCGCCGCGTCCGCCCTGCTCTGCTGCGAAACGAACCGAGGAAGGCCGCAGATCGGCGGCCAGAAAGACGTCTTCGCCTGCTTCGATTCCGCCCTGCGCCTTCGGCAGCGTCTTGAGAAACTCCAGCTCCGCCCGCACGTTGATCCAGATCTCGAGCTGGGTCAGATCGATGACCCGCCCCCGCCTGCCCGACGTGCCGAACCGCAGTTCGACCGGCTCGTATGTCAGGCGTTCCCGCAATGTCTTCTTCATTCCAGGCACCTCCGCCGTCCGCGCGGACAGACGGGCTCAGCCGCCCGCGCTGCGCGGACCGGCCCGCAGCCGCAGCCAGGCGCCGGCCAGCACCGCAGGCGGAAACAGCAGCAGCAGGGCTCCGAAATACCACAACGGCACGGTGCCGAGACTGGTGCCTGCCAGCACAACGCCCATCGTCTCGCCCAGCAGGATCAGGTACACGGCGTGCCGCCAGGGCCGCTCCGGGGCCAGCCGCGCGGCCACCCAGCCGCCCAGCATCGTGAACATCACCGCATAGGCCAGGCGCAGGCCCAGCATCCAGTCCGGCACGGGCAGGCCCGATCCGTCCTGGACGGAAAAAAGCCGCAACAGAATCGAGTCCGTAGCCAGAATCAGCAGCTGGATGACGAGCCATCCGCCAAAGACGGCCAGCAGACTGCGCCCCATCAGGCTGAGTGTATCGCAACGGCCCGCCGTGGCGTCGTGGCGGCCGGTGCGCCCGTTGACGGGGAGGAACCGGAAGTCTCGCATCCGCGGAGGCGCGGCGCAATCCGGGTTCCAGGTGTCCGATTCCATCCGCCGAGTCCCCCGAAAACTGATATTCTTCGCGCGGATGCGGTTGCGGATTCTGGTTGCGCGTCTTCGGGATGCGCTCGCAGGACGCTTCATTCCCGCCGCCGAGCTGCACGCCGCCCTGCTGCTGGCCTGGCTTGCGCTCAGCGCCGCCGCGGGAGTTGCGGCTCTCGCCGCGCTGGCGGCGCCGGAACAGGCCGTGCTCGAGGCGGCGGCTCGCTGCGAGACGCCGGGAGGCCATCGGGAAGCCTGCGCGCTGTGCGGCATGACGCATGCGTTTCTCGCGTTGCGGGAAGGCGATCTGGGCGGGGCCAGGAAGGCCAACGCCGCCAGCCTCCTGCTGTTTCCGTCACTGGCATTGAACGAAGCGCTGGCGGGGATCGTAGTGATTGGCAGGATGAAGCGCGGCTGGCAGGCGTCGATCCGGCCTGGCGCCGGCGTCCGCAACCGCGGGCTTTAACCCGGTCTGATGAGTGCGGCAGTGCACAGGAGGCGCTGATGCTGGTGCTGAGTCTCGTGTGGGGCATTCTGGCGGCGTTGGGCATGATCGTGGCCTTCTTTCCATGCCTCGGCAGCCTGAACTGGCTGAACATTCCGTTTTCCTTCGTCGGGCTGGTGATCAGCATTGTGGCCGTGGCCACATCGAAACAGGAGCGGAGGGGCGCAGGCATCGCCGGCATCGTGCTCTGCGGCATGGGTGTGATCTTCGGGCTGATCCGGCTGGCGTTGGGCGGCGGCGTCCTGTAGCCGGGCGCGCGGGAGCGCCATGCCGTTGCTGAGAGAATTTCCCGTTGGCGGGGCCGCGATCCGAGCTGCACCGGGCCGCTCCATGCGGGCGCTTCGCGCCCTTCAGCCGCGGCTCTCAAAGAGCGTTCGGCGCGCAACGCACAGCACACAAGCCGCCGCAGGGCGCCGCGATTTTCGTCCATGCTGATGTCCCGCAGGGCCGTAAAGCGAGGCCGGCGCCGGGCAGATCTGGCATCCGCGCACGCGGCAGTGCATCATTCGAGGTATGGCCGAACTCAAGGAAGGATCGAAAGCGCCCGACTTCACGCTGCCGGATGATGCCGGGCAGAAGGTGAAGCTCAGCGCGTTTGCAGACAAGACCGTGGTTCTGTACTTCTACCCCCGGGCGGACACGCCGGGCTGCACGAAGGAAGCATGCAGCTTCCGCGACCACCATGCGGAGATCCTGTCGCGCGGCGCGGTGGTGCTGGGCGTCTCTCCAGACGACGCGCCCGCGCTCGCGAAATTCAAACAGAAATACTCGCTTCCGTTTCCGCTGCTGGCCGATCCCGATCACAAGACCGCCGAGAAATACGGCGTCTGGGTCGAGAAGAACATGTATGGCAGGAAGACCATGGGCATCGAGCGCAGCACGTTCGTCATTCACCACGGCAAGATTGCGAAGATCTTCCGCAAGGTGAAAGTGGACGGGCACACGGAAGAAGTGTTGCAGGCGCTGGATTCTCTCACAGCCTGAGCCCAGCTCAGCTTTCTTTCAGCTCGACGATCGTCGCGCCGGCGCCGCCTTCCGAGGGCGAGGCCGGGTAGAACTTTTCCACGTGCGGGTGGGCGCGGCACAGCTCCTGCACGGCGCGTTTCAGCACCCCCATGCCGTGGCCGTGCACGACGCGCACGCGGGTGACGCCGGCCAGGAAGGCGTCGTCAAGGAACTTGTCCACCTCCTCGCGCGCATCATCGGCAGTCCTGCCGATCACGTTGATCTCGCGCGTCAACGTGTCCCAGCGCGGACCGGCGCTGAGCGTGACACCAGCGGGCAGCTTCGCGCCGCCGGGCGCGGGCGGCAGCACTTCCGTCACGTCCTCCCGCGCGGCCTGCATGCGCAGGAAGCCGACGTCCACTTCGAGCCTTCCATCGGCGAGCACCTTGCGCACGTGCGCCGGCTGGCTGACGCCGCGGAGCCGCACGCGTGCGCCCTCGCGGATCTCGCCCTGAGGGGCCGCCTTTTTCGGTTCCGGTTCGCGCAACGCCTGCACGCTGTCCTCGAACTCGCGCCGCACGCGCGCCGCCTGCCGCAGCGCCTTTTCCGCCTGCCGGCGCTGTTCGGGCGCGGAAAGCACGCTCGAGATCAGATCCTGCGCCTCTTTTGCAAACCGCTTCCGCGCCGCCTCCGCGGCCTCCTCGATTTCGCGCAGCCGCGCCTTCTCGCGCCGCTCCATCTGTTCGAGCAGCCGCCGCTCGCGCTCTTCGAATTCCGCTTTCCTGCGCTCGATCTCCGCCAGCCGCTCGTTGGCTTCGGCGAGCCGCGCCTCCAGTTGCCGCAGCAGCTCGCCCATCTGCCGGTCGCGGTCGCTCATCGCCGCGCGCGCCCGTTCGATGAGGCGCGCGGGAAGGCCGAGCCGCGCGGCGATGTCGAGCCCGGCGGACTTGCCGGGCGCGCCTGTTGTCAGAACGTAGGTCGGCTCCAGGGTCTGCTCGTCGAAGCCCATTGCCGCGTTCAGCACGCCGGAAGCCGTCGCGCCGAAAACCTTGAGCGCGGCCAGATGCGTGGAGGCGAGCGTGAACGCCCCGCGCCGGTGGAAGTCTTCGATCACCGCCACGCCAAGCGCGCCGCCCTCTTCGGGATCGGTGGCGCGGCCGAGTTCGTCGAGCAGCACGAGCGATCCCGAGGTGGCGAGCCCGATCATCTCCTTCAGCCGTTCGACGTGCGCACTGAAGCTCGACAGGCTCTGCTCCAGGCTCTGGTTGTCGCCGATGTCGGCCAGCACGTCATCGAACCATGGGAACACGGCGCGCGCCGCGGGCACGGGCACGCCGCTCTGCGCCATCAGCGCCAGCAGCCCGGCGCACTTGAGCGCCACGGTCTTGCCGCCCGTGTTCGGTCCGCTGATCAGAAGCGTGCGGGTCGAACCATCGAGCGCGAACGAGAGCGGCACCACGCGCCGCCGCTGCCGCCGCAGGATGTCTTCGAGCAGCGGATGGCGCGCTTCCGCGAATTCGAACCGCGGCTCCTCGTCGGGCGAAAACTCGGGAATCGTGCAATCGAAGTCGAGCGCGAAGCGGGCGCGGGCGAAGGCGAAATCGAGCGCGGCCAGCGCCTCCACCGCTTCGTGCGCTTCGCCCGAGTGCCGGCGCAGTTCCGCCGTCAGCTCGCGCAGGATGCGGTGGATCTCGCGCTGCTCTTCCTCGGTCAGCCGGACGAGTTCGTTGTTCTGCTCGATCGTCTCCAATGGCTCCAGAAACAGCGTGTGTCCGCTGCCGCTGGCGGCGTGCACGACGCCGGGCAGTTTCCGCTTCGCGCCCGGCACGATGGGCACGACGAAGCGGTCGTTGCGGATGGTGACGAACTCCTCCTGCAACAGTCCGTCTTCGTGGTGAGACCGCAGGAAGCGCTCGAGCGATTCCTGGATGAGGCGCCGCTGCCGCTCGACGTCGCGGCGGATGCGCTCGAGCTCGGGGCTCGCATCATCGGCGATGGAGCCATCCGGAAGGATCTTGCCCTGCACGGCGCGCAGCGCCTGCCGGAAGTCGGCGATGCGCGCGGCGCGCGCAGCCAGCCGGGGACACAGCGCGGCGGCTGGCGCCAGAGCCTGCCGCACGGCCGAGGCGCGTTCCAGCACGACGGCGAGCGCGTGGATTTCCAGCGGGTCGAGCACGGCGCCTTCGATGCGGAGCCTGGCCTCGGCGGCGGCGACATCCGGCAGCCCGTCGAAGCGCAGCGGCGCGGCCGCAAGACGCCGTCCCAGCGCGGGCTTCTGCGATTCGCGAAGCCAGGCCATCGCTTCCGCGGCCTCGGCCAGCGCGTCTTCAGCAGCGCTGCGGTCCGGAAGAGGCGCCATCTGCTCAAGCAGCCTGCGGCCGCCGGGAGAAGCGACGTAGCGGCCCAGCAGCTGCCGCAGCCCGCCGTATTCGAGCAGTTCCAGGCTGCGCTCGTTCACAGCTCCATCTCCTGCCAGATCGCGCGCGCCTTTTCGATGACGGGCGGCGTTCCGGGAGCCATCTGCAGGCCGTGCAGTTCTTCCAGCCGCACCCAGCGCGCATCGGCCACATCGCTGCCCCAGGCGAGCGTGCCTCCGGCGGGGCGGCACAGGTAATCAATGATCACGTAATGGAATTCCGTGCGGCCTTCGGCGTCCGGAATGATCCGTTCGAAGATGGCCGCGACGGTCAGCGGCTCGACGACGAGGCCGGTCTCCTCGAGCACTTCGCGGCGCAGCGCCTGATCGAGCCGCTCGCCTGCCTCCACCAGCCCGCCGGGCAGCGTCCAGAGGCCTTTCAGCGGCTCCTGGCCGCGCTCGATCAACAGCACGCTGCCGCCGTCGAAGACGACAGCGCCCACGCCCAGCAGCGGACGGGCGGGATAGCGGCGCGAGCTCATGGCTGGCGTTCCGCCTGCGCGCCGCGCGCCACCAGATAGAGGGCCGTCTTCGCGGCCACATAGATCTCTCCCGTGGACGGATGCACGGCGAGGTTGGCGGCACGCTCCGGCATCCGGATCTTTTCGATCAGCACGCCCTTCGGCGAGTGGATCTCAAGAAAATCTCCGGCGGCGATCAGCAGGTTGCCTTCCCTGTCCGTTCTGATGCCGAGCGGGATGCTGCCGGTCTTCGCAACCAGCACCCTGGGGTTGGACGCAGCTCCTGATCGCGCCACGTCGAACAACCGCACCAGCCGCTCATCGGCGAACGCCACGTACAACGCTCTTCCATCGGGCGAGAGCGCAATGCCCGCAGGACGGGACTCGCTGCGGTAGACAACCGCGAGTTCGCCTTTGGGGGACAGATGGAAGACGCCATGGAACGGAAGCTGACGCTGATCCTGCGCCGAGCCGAATGCAGGGTCGGTGAAATAGAGGTGGTCGCCCGCCCGGATGGCCAGATCGTTCGGGCCGTTCAACGGCTTGCCCTCGAACTGATCGGCGAGCACTGTGAGCTTGCCGTCGGCTTCGATGCGGACCACGCGGCGGGCCTGCGATTCGCAAATCACCAGGCGGCCTTTGGAATCGAACGCCAGCCCGGCGGCGCCGCCAGAGGGCTTGCGCGCGCTCGCGACAGGCCTGCCGAACTCGATGCGGAGAATGCGATCCTCCGGCGGATCGGCCACCAGCAGCGAGCCGGTCTGCTCGATGGCGATGCCGTCGGCGTAGCGGAAGCCGCCGGCCACCCGCTGGATCAGGTGCCTGCCGGACTCCTGGGCCAAGGCCGGAAGCAGGAACACCAGAGCCAGCGCGGCGCACCTCACGCTCTCATTGTAGGGGGTCAGCCGTATTCGAAGCCTGCCAGGGCGAAGACGTACTCGGGCCGTTCGGCAATGGCGGGGCCGCGGCGCATGCGGACGAGGCGGCGCACGGGCTGGAAGCCGAGGCTCTCCGCGAGTTCCAGGGCGGCGGGATTCGCCGTGGGGACATCCCAGAAGCAGGGGCCGGAGAGGCCGCAATGCAGGATGATTTCCCGCGCTTCAGCCACGGTGCGCGCGGCGACCGGCCCGATGTAGGCCGCCACGCGTCCAGGCCGCGCATCGCCCGTCTTTTCGAGCAGGCGGCGGCGGTCCGCCCCGAAGGCCAGCCTGTCCAGCTCCCAGTCGAACTCCGGCCGGCGCGGTTCGGCCGGGGGCAGAGTTCCGCTCCGCCGCTGCACCTCATATTCGTCTTCGAAGCCCAGTCTTGCGTAGACGGGGCGGCCCATTTCCGTCGCATCGAGCTTGACGGTGCGGATGCCGCGCGCGTCACAGAATTCGAGGCAGCGCCGCATCAGCAGCGTGGCGAACCCGCGGCCGCGGTACTCGGGCAGCGTGAGCACCATGCCGATCCAGGCCAGGGCCTCTCCGTATGCGATCACCGTGGCGGAGGCGACGATCGCTCCGTCCGCCTCGATGCCGAAGCAACCCCGGGGCTCAAGTGCCAGAAGGCGGCGCCAGTCGTCTTCCGTCTGGTTCCAGCCGGCGGCGGCGGAGAGCCGGAGCAGATCGGGCAGGTGCGTCTCGGACAGGAACACGAACATCGCAGATTCTGCCCTCCGGTACTGACATTTCTGTTGACTCCCATTCGAGCCTTGAATAATATTAATGGCACCCGGGGCATGAGGTAGTCGAGAGCGGGCGAATCCGAAACAGGCTTAGTGGCTTCCCGTCCTCTCCCCGGGCAGTCCAGAAGACAGGAAAAGAGGGACATCTCGCGATGCAGCAGATGATCAACGCAGTGAGGGCCAGGCTGGGGGCTGCCGTGATTGCAGCCGTTCTGCTCGCCGTATGCAGCCAGCCTGCCGCCTCGCAGATTCTATACGGCTCCCTGACCGGAAACGTGACCGACCCGAGCGGCGCCGCCGTGGTCGGCGCTACGGTCACGATCACGCAAACGGCAACCAATCAATCCCGCACGACCACGACGAACGATGCGGGCATCTACAATTTCCCGACGATCCCCGGCGGCACGTACGAGGTCAGAGTGCAGGCGCAGGGCTTCCGCACGCTGATCCGGAAAGACGTCACGGTGTCGACCAACGCGGTGGCGCGCGTGGATGCGCAGCTTGAACTGGGCGCGGTGTCCGAATCGATCCAGGTGACGGGCGAAGCGGCGCTTCTGCAGACCGACCGCGCCGAGGTGCGCCAGGAACTGCCCAGCGTCGTGCTGCTGAACACGCCGATCCCGCCCGGGCGGAACTACCAGCAGCTGTTCAACCTGCTGCCGGGCTTCACGCCGCCCCGCAACGCGCACTCGGTGCCGTCGAATCCGTCGCGCTCGCTTCAGTTCGAAGTGAACGGCACGGTGGCGGCTTCGAACAACATCCGCCTGGACGGCGCGACGCAGTACAACATCTGGCTGCCGCACATCACGGCTTACGTGCCGGCGCTTGAGTCGATCGAAACCGTCAACGTCGTGACCAACGCTTTTGACGCGGAGCAGGGTCTGGCCGGCGGCGCCGCCATCAACGTGCAGATCAAGAGCGGCACGAACGACCTCCACGGCTCGGCGTTCTGGTATCACGACAACAACCGCACGAAGGCCCGGCCGTTCTTCCTGCCGTTCGATCAGGACAAGCCGAAGCGCGTGTTCAATCAGAACGGCGGCACGGTGGGCGGGCCCATCAGGAAGGACAAGCTGTTCTACTTCGTGAGCTACGAAGGAACCTATGACCGCCAGTTCGCCGGCGGCCTGTCGACAGTGCCGACGCCGCTGATGAAGCGGGGCGACATGAGCGAATCGCCGCGCATCGTCTACGATCCTCAGACCGGCGACGATCAGGGACGCAACCGCACGCCGTTCCCGAATCAGATCATTCCCGAGTCCCGCTGGGATCCGATCACGCGGAAGCTCCTGCCGCTGATTCCCAATCCGACTGCGGCGGGGCAGTTCACGGACAACTATTACTCGCAGGGCAATTACCTGTTCGACCGGCACACGATCGACACCAAGATGAACTGGAACATCAGCGACCGCATGACTTCGTACGTGCGGTTCAGCTGGCTCGACTACTCGATGACCGCTCCCACGCGGTTCGGCCGGGAGCTGCTGGGATCGGCCCTGGCGGGCGGCAATCCGGGCGCCGGTTACGGCAACACCTACAGCGTCACAGCCGCCTACACCTATACGATCACGCCGACCTTCGTCATCGACACGAATTTCGGCTACACGCTGATGGATACCAACGTGGAGCAGTACGGCATCGAGCGCAACATCGGCCAGGAGCTGGGCATCCCGGGCACCAACGGCACGCGGCGCATCGAGGGCGGCTGGCCGGGCTTCGGGATCAGCGGCTTCACCACGTTCGGCCTGGCCGACAACTACATGCCTTACTTCCGCAGCGACCCGCAGTTCCAGTGGGTGGGCAACGGCAACTGGACCCGCGGCAAGCACAATATCCGATTCGGCGCGGAACTCAGCTGGCAGCGCCTGAACCACTCCCAGCCGGAGTTCTATGGCGGAAGCTGGGGCGCCTCGGGCGGCTTTGGTTTCGGCGGCGGCCCGACGACGCTGAACGGCGGCCCGGCCTCGAACCAGTGGAACGCCATGGGCGCGTTCCTGCTTGGCACGGCCACCCAGATCGGAAAGATCTACCAGTGGCCTGACGAGTACAACACGCGCACGTCGATGCAGAGCCTGTACGTCCGCGACCAGTGGCAGGTGAACCGGCGCCTGACGCTGAATTTCGGCACGCGCTGGAACTACTTCCCCATGCCGACTCGCGCCGACCGCGGCCTCGAGCGTTACTTCTTCCCCGGCGATCCGAACTACGCCGACAAGGTGATGGTCTGCGGCATCGGCCAGACGCCGAAGGACTGCGGCGTCTCCGTGAGCAAGAGGCTGTTTGCGCCAACCGTCGGCATCGCCTACCGGCTCAACGACCGCACCGTCGTCCGCACCGGCTACGGCATCAATACCGACCCCTGGAACATCGCGCGCGCCATGCGCACCAACCACCCGCTGCTGACGGCGCAGACGGTGAACGCGCCGAACGCGTTCTGGTGGGCGGGGCTGCTGAAAGACGGCATTCCGGTGATCAACCCGCCGAACCTTGGCAACGGGATCGTGGACCTGCCGCGCAACGTCGTGTTCAACACGCTGGACAGCAACTTCGTCCGCGGCTACATCCAGAGCTGGAACTTCACCATCCAGCGCGAGCTGCCGCTGAAGCTGGTGGCCAGCGCCGGTTACGTGGCGACGCGCATGACGGGCTTCCTCGGCTACGAGGAACGCAACTACGGCCGGGTTGGCGGGGGCGCCGCCAGCCGCGTCTACTTCCCGCAGACGCAGCGCAACGTCTCGCTCGCCGTGGTCAACCGGCTGGGCAACAGCGCGTACGACTCGCTCCAGGTGACGGTGGACCGGCGCTTCAGCGAAGGGTTCCAGATCAACACGGCCTACACGTGGTCGAAGTGCATCTCGCTGGCCGGCTACGGCAACAGCGGGGACCGCGTGGAGATCAAGATCCCCGAGTACTACCGGCTGAACCGCTCTCAGTGCGGCATCCACACGCCGCACCGCTTCACCGCCAACGGCATCTGGCAGCTTCCCTTCGGCCAGGGCAAGCGGTGGGCGCAGAACGGCGCGGCAGCGGCCATCCTCGGCGGCTGGCAGATCAACGGCGCGCTGATGCTGCAGAGCGGCAACCCGTTCACGGTGTCCAGCTCCGGCGCCTCGCTCAACGCTCCTGAAAGCAGCCAGCGCGCCGACTGGATCGGCGGCAACGAGAAACCGCGCAAGCTCGGCGGCGTCGGCCGCGGCATCCCGTTCTACGACTGGCGGCAGTGGGCGCCGGTCACCGAGCCGCGCTTCGGCACGGCC
>Ga0209381_1002108_pt1 | contig 26767 bp, 23 predicted proteins | sample DewCreD2012metaG_FD_184111 | JGI IMG/M metagenome (GOLD analysis project Ga0209381, IMG submission 184111) | Hot spring sediment bacterial and archeal communities from British Columbia, Canada, to study Microbial Dark Matter (Phase II) - Dewar... ...
GTGGCCACGGATGCGATTTATCCGCCCACCTATCAGTGGCGGCGCAACGGCCAGCCGATCGCCAACGCCACCAGCACCGTGTACTCCTTCGTCACCTCGACCAACGACAACGGGGCGACGTTCGACTGCGTGGTGACGCTGTCGCAGTACGGATCGGTGACCAGCCAGGTGGCCGCGGTGTCGGTGTTGACCGACACCGTCTTCGTGCCGGGCCAACTGAAGGTGGAGCACTTCCCGGGTGCCGGGTTTGACGCGGTGCTCTACGGCAACGTGGGCTTGGCGCCGGTGATCACGAACTGGACGATCTTCGAGTCGCCCACCAACATGGCCGACAACTACACGCGTCGGGTGAGCGGGTTCTTCATCCCGCCGCAGACCGGCGACTATGTGTTCTTCATCAGTTCGGATGACGAGAGCCGGCTGTTCATCAGCACCAACAGCGATCAGCCGGCGGCCAAGGTGTGGGTAGCGCATCAGCCCAGTTGGAACGACGCTCGAATGTGGGTGTCTGGCGATAATGCCACTCAGCGTCGTTCGGACCAGTTCACGCCGGACGGTGGGGCCAATTATCCGTATGCCCAAGGCATCCGCTTGGAAGCCGGTCGGCGTTATTACATCGAGGCGATCCAGCGAGAAGGCGGCGGTGGGGACAACCTGGCCGTCACCTTCAAGCTGATGAATGAGAATGATCCGCTGGATGGGGATGCGCCGCGCCTGACCGGGAATGTGATCGGGTACATGGCCGAGCCTGCGCCGGTGGAGCCGCCGGTGCTGACGGTGGGGCGGCAGGGCAACAACGTGGTGATCTCGTGGAGTCCGGCCGGTGGGCGGCTGGAGAGCAGTCGGGTGCTCGGGCCGGAAGCGGTTTGGACGACGGAAACGACGGCCAATCCGGCGGTGATTCCGATCACGGACACGAACAAGTACTTCCGGGTGGTGCGGTAGGCGCGGCGGGTAAGCCGGTCTCCCAAGCCAGCCGGTAACAGGTTACGCGGGGTCGGGTCGGCGAGAAGCGGACCCGGCCCCGGTCGTTTTCCGCGGGCATTGCTGACCGCCGAATGAGGCAGTGGCGGGGATTTCTCCAGCCTCCGGTGCGTGAGCCGCATTCGATGTCGCGTTTTGCAAGCACGCTCTGAAATCTCTGGTCGCGCTGCGCAGTGGCACGGTTCGGGGGGCTCGAAGGGGTCGGGTCCTGTTTGCGGCAAATACGTCGGAGGCGCGGCTGGTCGACTCGAGCGAGTCAAGTTTTGCCATCTCCAGGGAAGGCTACATGCGGGATTTCCGTGCCGTGCAGCGGTGATGGATCAAGGCCCTCGCAGGGATGGGACCGGGCCGGCCCGGAACCAGGCCTCCGTGTACACCGGCAAAAAATGTTGCAAGATGGCCAATCACCGCGAAGCAGTCTCGAGCAAGCCGTCGCAAACTGCTGGCGCAACGTGGTTCTGGCATCCGAGTGCAAGGGTGCCGCCGCTGGGGAGTTGCGAGTGTCCGGGAAGATCGCCGGCAGCCATCTGCGGGGTTTGAGAGAGGGGTTCAGCTGCGGCGATGGTGCATGGGGTTGCATGGGGCCCGGCGCTCGAGGGTAGCGGCCGGTAGGGGTTCAGCGGGTGCCAGAACCACTCTTTTTCTCTGCAGAGCTCGAAGGTCCCGGTTCCTCATGTCCGAAGCCCCGGGCGCTCCGCGCAAGCGCGCGGGCAGAACCCGGCCTTACAGCCTGCGGGACGCTTCGGGTGGTTTCGGATCACAAGATGGACAACCTCCTTTCTTGCCGACTGCGAGCCGAAAGGGGCTGCGATGTCGGAAAAGGGTCGGGGCGATTCAGGGGACGGCAAAGGGGGATACGTGGTGGGGACGGCGCGTCCGAAGACCGCATTCCACCAGCGCGAGCAAGCCGCGCCGGACAGCCCGCGGATCATGGAGGAGAAAAAGGCGACTACGGGGCAAAAGTCCGGCCGGACGGATGCAACCTCCTCAGAGGGATCCGTCGTTTTCCGCGTGCGCCGGGCCGTTTGCCTCTGAAGGCCCGGTTTTGCCACCCCTGCCATATGGGTGGCACGACCCTCTTCTCGTGGTTGGATCGTTTTGTCTCCGAGGCGTCCTGTTCGCGACCTCCGCAGGCTGGTCTCCGTCGGTGGTGTGAAAAGCGGGTCGAACCGAACGAGCGGACGGTCCACTCGGGGATCCGTGGCCTCCGAGAGCCCCTCCTGCCAGGCTTGACAACTCCTCCACGAGCCGCGTCTGAAGCTGGTGTGTGGCCAACCCTGTGCCCCCGATCACGTCCGGACCAGTGCCTCCGGCGGGTGAGATCCCTGACGGACGGGGAATCCATGTCAGGAACCCAGGTTGGCCTGACGGGCTTTACCAAGAGCCGCGGTCGAGGCCGTTCTATTGTCCTCGGGTTCCGGCCCAGGCACCCCTCAACGGGTGCAAGGACGGGACTTGCGAAGCGAGAACTGTGCCTCATGCTCCGCGAAGTGAGCGACAGGAGATTGTGTCGGCAAAGCCTCAGCCGCCGAGTCTCTTCAGCTCCGCGTAAGTGGGGTCTGAGGTTGGCCCCTCGCTGCGCGCGGTGGGTCGAGCCCCGGCAGCCTGCGACATGCCAAGCTCGGGACTTTCGCTTCTTTCCGGTTGCGACCAGAATGCACCCATGCCTTTGCCAGTGCGCGTCTGCGGGTCCGGCGGGATTGCTCTGGGAATCGTCGTGACATGGGTTTGTGGCGTGGATTGGAGCCTCGGCGCAGCAACCTCCGCGGGCCCGGAAGCCCCGACTGCCGGTCCTGCGCCCACAACTTGGACCACCGAGCAGGATCACAGGCACATGCTGGAGCAGCTCGGAATCCGACGGTTGCGTCCCGGACCGAGTGCCCGTGTCGGCCTGCCCAACTCCGCCAACTACGATCCCGCCAGGGCCAATCCGTTCCCGGAGCTCCCTGATCCCCTGCGGTTGAACGACGGGCGCAGGGTGACCTCGGCCGAAATGTGGTGGCAACTGCGCCGACCGGAAATCGTCGAGGCATTCGAGCGCGAAATTTACGGTCGGGTGCCGAAGGATGTGCCTCCGGTTCGGTGGCAGATCACCACCCAGGCCACGGATCGCCTCGTGGGGAACGTTCCGGTGCTGGCCCGGCGGCTGGTGGGGACCGTGGACAACAGCGCCTGTCCCGACATCGAAGTCAATATCCAGCTCACCGTGGTGACGCCGCTGCACGCCGCCGAGCCTGTTCCCGTACTCATCATGTTCGGGGCGTTCGGATGGGACGGGTTTCCACGGCGACCCGAGGAAACTGGGCCAGCCTCCAGCCGGCTCGCGCCCGCCGGGCCCCGGGCCACGGATCCGCCCTCCACTGAACAATTGATTGCCGCCGGGTGGGGCTACGCGGTTCTCAATCCCACCAGCATTCAACCTGATCACGGCGCAGGCTTGACCCGTGGCATCATCGGTTTGGTCAATCGCGGTCGCCCGCGCAAACCGGACGACTGGGGGGCCTTGCGCGCATGGGCCTGGGGCGCCGCTCGGGCGCTGGACTACCTGGAGACGGATCCGACCGTGGACTGGCGCAAGGTGGGCATCGAAGGGGTCTCGCGCTACGGCAAGGCCGCGCTGGTGGCGCTGGCGTTCGAGCCGCGGTTTGCCATGGGACTGATCGGTTCTTCCGGGGCCGGGGGCGCCAAGCTGCTGCGGCGCAATTTCGGGGAAACCATCGAAAACCTTGCCTCGTCGGCGGAGTATCACTGGTTCGCGGGCAACTTTTTGAAGTACGCGGCAGCCGAGGCGGACTTCGGATTCCGCAACGCAGGGGATCTGCCCGTGGATGCCCATCAACTCATTGCGCTGTGTGCCCCGCGTCTGGTGTTTCTCAGTTACGGCATTCCGGAAAAAGGCGACGCCTTGTGGCTGGATCAGCAGGGCAGTTTCATGGCCGCGGTGGCGGCCGGCCCGGTGTTTCGGCTTTTGGGGGTCCCGGACCTGGGTGTCACCGACGACTACCGCACCGCGCAAATGCCACCGGTGAATCACGGTTTGCTGGACGGGCACCTGGCCTGGCGCCAACACGATGGCGGGCATGAAACCCGCTCGAACATGAAGCACTTCATCGCCTGGGCCAATCGATGGCTTTCCCAACGGGGCGGACCTGCGGTTCGGTGATCCCGTCTTTCCTTTCGGGATGGCGTTCCCCATCGTGCTCCGTGCCGGCTAGGCGCGCGCCGCGATGCCAACGTGGTGCCCCCGGGCCACTGCGGCTGTCCGAACTGCGGACGGCAGAATCAGGCGGCCGAGGGCGATCCTGAAGACAGCTACGGACACAGGTCCGGGCCCGCGGGTCATCCACGGGCTGGACGTGCGGCGGGGCGGCCCGGTGCAGGGGCGCGCCGCAGATGTTCCGGCAGGCCCGCCTGCACGTCGGATGTTCGTCGACTTGTCGGTCGGCGGTCCGGCGGGTGCATCCGTGTTCCAGTCGGCAATGCCTCGGGCAGTACTCGGAGCGCTGCAGCCTTCCGAGCCCGCCGCGTGTCATCATTCATCGACGGATCGCCCCTGGGCCGAAGAGGAAGCGTTGGACCGGGTGAGATCCCGGAGCAGCGCATCCATCTTGCGTTGGACCGATTCATCCATCCGGATCAGGGGCGGCCAGGGCCGCTTGAACCCTTCCCCGGGCAGTTTGCGGGTGGCGTCGATCCCCAGCTTGGTGCCAATGCCCAGCTCGCTGGTGGCGTGATCGAGGACATCGGCCGGGCCCCGGGTAAAGATGCAATCCCGGTGCGGGTCGGTATTGGCGCAGAGGCGGAACAGCACCTCCCGGGTGTCGTGTACGTTCACGTCGTCGTCCACAACCACGATGTACTTGGTGAACATCATTTGGCCCATGCCCCAGAGCCCGTGCATGATTTTGTACGCCTGCATCGGGTAGGTTTTTTTGATGCTGACAAACACGAGGTTGTGGAACACGCCCTCGGCGGGTAGGGCAATGTCCACGATCTCCGGGAAATTCATTTTGAGCACGGGCAGGAACAGTTTCACGGAGGCGCTGCCCATGTAAAAGTCCTCCATGGGCGGGATGCCCACGATGGTGGCGGGATAGACAGCGTCCTTGCGGTGCGTGATGGCGGTAATGTGAAACACGGGGTACGGCTCGGGCAGCGAGTAGAATCCCGTGTGATCGCCAAATGGACCCTCCTCGCGAAGCGGCTCCCGTGGGTCCACGTAGCCTTCCAGGACCAGATCTGCGTTGGCCGGCACTTCGAGATCGCAGGTTAGGCACGGGACCAGTTCCACCGATTTTTTGCGCAAATACCCTGCCAGGAGGAACTCGTCCAGGCCGTCCGGCAGGGGCGCAGTGGCGGCGAAGGTGTAGACCGGGTCGCCGCCCAAAAAAACCGCCACGGGCATGCGCCGACCCTGTTCGTAGTAGCGCCGTCCGTGCCGGGCCGCGACTTTTTGCAACTGCCAGTGCATGCCGGTGGTGCGGTCGTCGTAAACCTGCATGCGATACATCCCGACATTGCGTTCCCCGGTGTCCGGATCCCGCGTAACCACGCAGGGCAGCGTGATGAACCGGCCGGCGTCCAAGGGCCAGCATTTGAGAATCGGCAGGTCCAGCAAAGTCGGGACGGGTGCGGTTCGGGCTGCTTCGGGATCCGCAAGAATGTCCGGGGCTTTGGGCCAGGGTTCGCTTCGCGGCGGCGGCGGTTCGAACTTGTGGACCACTTCCTGGCAGGGGCCGTCTTTGACTCGACGGGGCTTGGCGTGACGCAGGTCCAGCGCCTGCCCGAGCAGGCGAATCGCCTCGCGGAAGGACAAGGGGGGCTTGGCCTTCAGAAGGGCACCCAATTCGGCGGCCACCGCGTCCACACTTTCCGCGCCCAGGGCCAGGGCCATGCGTTTCCATGAGCCCAGCGTGTTGATGGCCACGGGAAAGGAAGAAACCTGCCCTTGGACGGTGGGCTGTTCGATGAGCAGCGCCCTGCCTCCTTCGGGGGCTTTCATTTGGCGATCGGCCAGCGCCGTGATTTCCAGCTCCGTCGCCACCGGCTGGCGAATTCGAATCAACTCTCCTTCGGCTTCCAGGCGGGCAAGAAACTCTCGGAATGAATCATACGCCATGGCGCCAACCTAGGGGGCAAGGGTCGACCACACAAGCGCCCGTGGCGGAGTCGGGTGCGAAGGTTGCGTCGGGTTTCCCGCCTGCGGCTATTGTGCTCGGTCCGAGATGGCCCAGGGAGTCGGCGCCGGGTTTGAATGTCGAATCGCGCCACCGATTCCCTCGTTTGCAAAAACTTTTGCCGCAGCACCTCCATGGTGTCGCGGGACCCGGTCGAGCAGCGCACAGCAGGAACGCGGAGACGATCCCGAGGTTGAGCGGCGCCCTTCCCGTTTTCCACCGGACCACCCGTTCGAGGGCCTTGCGGATCCCTGAAGATTCGCGGTGGATCGCCGTTTTACACCGGGCCGGAGCCTCGAAGGCCGGTGGCGGTCTCATGCCCGGGTGCGACACCCTGGGGCGCGAGCGGCGCATTCCCCGCGCAATCGGACGCGAGCCCGGTCGCCGGCACGCACTCCGCCGGCGGCGCCCCCTGTTTTCAGGCCGTGACCAGCGTGCCGACCTTCTCTCCCAGCACCACCCTGCGGAGGTTGTGAGGTTTGAACAGGTCGAACACGATGATCGGCATCTTGTTGTCCATGCAGAGGGTGAAGGCGGTCGAGTCCATCACCTTGAGCTGCCGTTGCAGGGCCTCGAGGTAGGTGATCTGATCGAACCGGCGGGCGTCGGGATACACGAGGGGATCGCGATCGTAGATGCCGTCCACCTTGGTGGCCTTGAGGATCACCTCGGCCCCGATTTCGTTGGCGCGCAGGGCCGCGGCGGTGTCGGTGGAAAAGTAGGGATTGCCGGTGCCGCCCCCGAAGATGACCACGCGCCCCTTCTCCAGGTGCCGCACCGCCCGGCGGCGAATAAACGGCTCGGCGATCTGGTGCATGGTGATGGCGCTTTGCACCCGGGTGGGCACGCCGAGTTGCTCCAGGGCATCTTGCAACGCCAGGGCATTGATGACCGTGGCCAACATGCCCATGTAATCGGCGGTGGCCCGTTCGATACCCTTCTGGCTGCCGGCGACGCCCCGAAAAATGTTACCGCCGCCCAATACGACCACGACCTGCACGCCCAGGTCCCGGACTTCCCGGATCTGTTCGGCCATTTCGTGGACCGCCGCCGGGTCAATGCCCTGGCCCTCGGCCCCGCCCAGGGCCTCGCCACTCAACTTCAGCAGAATGCGTCGATAGCGTGGTTTTTGGCGACGTTTCATGCGCTTGCCTGCCCCCGGTTGCATCGAGCCAACCCCATGGGTGCCCGCCGTTTTAGCAGGGTCCCCGTCGTGCGTCAAACGGAAGCCCCGAACGGTCTGCGCGGCGCGGGGCCCTCGCGAGGCTCATTTTCGCGTGGGCCGGGCTGGGAAGCGCCGAGGATGGCCAGGGGGCAGTGCAGGAAAACAGCGCATCTCTGTGCCGGCGAAGCAGCTGCGAACGACGCCGCCCCCGGCCGCTTGCCGTGTCACAACCTGAGAAACCTGTGACACTCAACGAGAACGGGAACTCCGCTCGTTCGTTTTGTCTTGCCCCGCGGCGGGAGTCTCGAGCCTCCATGGATCCGCAGCTTCTTCACTGGCCGACCCCACCGCAGTGATGGGCAGCGTGCCGGTCGGGAGCAGGCACGGGGGGACCAAAACGCTCGTGCCCGGCGTTGGACCGTCAAGGAAAGGTGGATTTCTCCGGAGCTTGGCCGCTCGGCTGCAGAATCAGCCGCGTGCGCGAGCCGGTTCGGCGGTGAATCATCTCCAGCTCGATGACCTCCCAGCGTCCTTCGATCTTGCGAAATACCCGGGGCAGGAACTCCTTCACCACCCTCCCCTGGCGGTCCTGAGCTTCTGCATACACCAGGCCGCCCGTGTCGCGATCGAACCAGGCGCGGACGCGCTGGTAACCCGTGGCCGGCCCGGTGGGGTCCTCGCTTTCCAAGACGTCACAAAACTGGCCGCGGCGCATTTCGGAGCGGATCAGCCGCTGCTGCGGCCAGTACAAGAAATGCATGCCCAGGTCTGCCAGCCAAAAGTCCGTGCCCGCAAATGGTTCCATCAAGGCTTCGACCGGAACAGCTTGGCCGGCAGCCGGCAGGGATTCTCCCGGGCCGGCCTCGGCCAAAAAGTATCGGGGAGGACTGTCGGGGAAACGCTCGATCCAGAGACGCAGCCGGCGTCCCTCTCGGGAGGGACCGGCTTCGTAGAGGGAGCTCCATCCCTGTGCAGTGGGGTAAAGCGCAATGAGCACGGGCAATTCGATCGGGAGACCGGCGCCCCGGGGCGGGCGCGTCACAAACGTGCCCTGGTTGGTTCGGGCTTCGGTGGGCACCATCGCCAACACGCGCTGGACCAGGGCCCGACCGGCGGTCTCCGCGGACGAATCGGGGCCGGCCGGGGCCGGGCGGGTTCCGAGGATCAAGGCCGCTGCGGCCAGCCAGGGGAGGGCTCGGGACCGGCGTGTTGTCGGGTTCATGGGTTGCGAAACACTCGCGGGAGCACCTCCGAGACGTGTCGCACAAAGTGAGCTCGAAGTTGTCGCCGAACCTCGGCAGGCATTTCGTCCCAGTCGTTGCGGTTGGCTTCGGGCAGGATGACGTGCCGCAATCCGTGTCGGACGGCCGCCAGGAGTTTTTCCTTGATACCCCCGACGCGCAGCACTCGTCCGCGCAAAGTGATCTCTCCGGTCAGCCCCAGGTCGGATCGCACGGGGCGTTGTTGCCAGAGCGAAGCGAGAGCAACCAGCACGGCCAATCCGGCACTTGGTCCGTCCTTGGGGGTGGCCCCTGCGGGCACGTGAACGTGAAGGTCTTCCCGGTCGTGGGCCACCGGGGCCAGGCCGAGCGGCTCGGCCTGACTGCGCAAGTAACTCAGCGCGGTCCGCACGCTCTCCTTCATGACCTCGCCCAGCGATCCGGTCAGCAGCAGCTCCCCTTTCCCGGGCATGCGGGTGGCCTCGATGAACAACACCTCTCCTCCGTAAGGGGTCCAGGCCAGGGCCAGGGCAATGCCGCAGTCCCGGATCCCTTCGGCCGGTTCGTCCGGGAACCGGGGTGCCCCGAGGTAGGCCGGCAGATCGTCCGGCTCGATTCGCACCCGGGATCCGGCCGCGCCGGCGCGGCCCTGACCCAGCCGCCGCGTGGCCTTGCGGGCCAGGGCTGCCAGGTCGCGCTCCAGTTGGCGCACACCGGCTTCGCGAGTGTATTCACGGATCAGACGCCGCAGGGTGGGCGTGGGCACAATGACTTCGCGCGGGCGAAGGGCATGCTCGCGCAGTTGGCGCGGCCACAAATGACGCCGCGCAATGTGGAGCTTTTCGGACTCGGTGTAGCTGGGCAACTCGATGACCTCGAGTCGGTCGCGCAGAGCGGGTGGCACGGGCTCCAGCCAGTTTGCCGTCGTCAAAAACAGCACCCGCGACAGGTCGAACGGCAGGTCCAAATAGTGATCCACAAAGGCATGGTTCTGCGCGGGGTCCAATACCTCCAGCAGGGCCGAAGCGGGATCGCCGCGCACGTCGGTGCCCAGTTTGTCCAGCTCATCCAAGACAATCACGGGGTTTCGGCTTTCCACCCGGCGCAGGGCCTGGAGGATGCGGCCCGGCAGGGCACCCACGTAGGTGCGACGATGACCGCGGATCTCGGCCTCGTCGCGTACGCCGCCCAGCGAGAGACGCGCGAACTTGCGGCCCAGGGCCCGCGCCACACTTTGGCCCAGGGAGGTTTTCCCGGTGCCGGGAGGCCCCACCAGACACAGGATGGGCCCTTTTAATTCGCGGCGGCGCTGGATGACGGCGATAAATTCGAGCAACCGTTCCTTCACCTTCTCCAGCCCGTAATGATCTTCGTCCAGAACCCGGGCGGCCCGATCCAGATCGAGATTGTCTTCCGTGACGCGTTGCCAGGGCAGCGCCAGGATCCAGTCCAGGTAACTCCGCGCCACGGCGTACTCGGGGGACGCCGGCGTCATTTGCTCCAGTCGGGTCAGCTCCTGTTGGGCAACCTGTCGCGCCTCGTCGGGCAGAGCGACCTGGTCCAGCCGGGCGCGCAGGGCGCGGAGGTCGGGCGATCCTCCTTCCTCCTCGCCCAGTTCGCGTCGGATGACCCGCAGCTGCTCCCGCAGGAAGTAATCGCGTTGGGACTTGGAGATCGAGGAAGCGACCTCGGCCTGAATCTTGGAACTCAGAGAGAGGACCTCCCGTTCGCGGTGCAGAAGCGGCAGCAGCAGGTCCAGCCGTTCACGCACCGAGGAGGCCTCGAGAAGCTTTTGCCGCTCCTCGAGCCCCAGGTTCAAATGCGCCGCCACTAGGTCGGTAAAATGCCCCGGATCCTCCGTGTTCAATGCCAGAGCCTTGACCTGCTCCGTCAGGGCCGGGGACATCTCGCTGATGTGTTGGAACTCCGCCTGGGCATTGCGGAAACGCGCCAGGGTTTCCACCGAGTCGTCCTTTTGATCGCGGCGCAACTCGTAACGCACCACGAGGTACGGCTTTTCGCGAACGGCCTCCCGGAGACCGATCCGCCACAGGCCTTCGACCAGCACGCGGGCCGTGCCGTCCGGGAACTTCAACATTTTCAACAGCCGCGCCGCGCAGCCCACCGGATGAAGATCCTCCAGCCGCGGATTCTCCACGTCCGGCTTTCGCTGGAGGGCCACGCCCAACAACCGGTCTCCGGCCACCACGTCATCAATAAGGCGAATGCTCGCCTCTGACTCCACCATCAGCGGGGTGACCATCCCGGGGAAAATCACGATGTCCGACAGCCCCAGGATGGGCAGGGTTTCCGGCAAAACGCGGGAGGAAATGCGAGGAGGGGCTCCTGTACTGCTGGCAACGTCCAGGATGCTGACGAATTCAGTGTCCGGCGATTCCGGCGAATGGGGCATCGGTGGGGATCAGAAGGCTCCGGCGGTGGGCCGGCTCAATCCGCAGACGGCCGGGGGCCGACCCTCAGGCGTTTTTTGCCCGGGCCGGGCGGGCGGGCCAGCGGTACATCGATGCGCAGGAACCCGTTCACGTAAATCGCCTTGGCACGATCCAGATCGTAACATTCCGGCAGCTCCAACACCCGCTCGAACGGCCCATACGTGATCTCCATGATGAGAAAATTACATCGGGCCGCCCGACAGCTGTCCGGCCGGTGCCCGCGGATGCAAAGGCGGTTGCCCTCCACGGTGATCTCCAAATTCTCGCTGGACATCCCGGCCAGCTCAACCTTGATGACGAGCCCGTCTTCGGTGGTGTACAGGTCCGTGTTGGGTTGCCAGTGCGCTTGTTCTGCCGGATCGCGGCTTGTCAGTGCGGATCGCCCCAGTAAATGCACGGATGAACTCATTTTGCCCATGTCTCCCTTGTCTTCCGTCGCGCGCCGTTGAGGTGTTGCGAATGGAAACGTCAGCCAAACCGGATGGTTACGCGGGGCCGCTCTCCTTTGCGGGCGTGGTAATGAATCGTGCCCGCCCGGCCGGCGGAGGCACCCCCACGGCAACCGCAGCCGATCGCCCGCGCCCCGGACCCGCGACGCCGTCGCCACAGGCGCCAACCCATCCAAACCGCGGTGGCGGCCACGATGCCAAGTGAGGCTGCCTGCTGCCAGTCCACGATGCCAACATAACGCTTGCCTGCCAACCCGCAACCGAGAACTCCAACCAGAATTTCGAGCCTGAGTTCATTCCCAACGATTCTTGGGCGCTCCGCGAAACGCGTTCGGGACCGCGTCTGCGCCGGATGCATGGTGCGCCGGTTTTGAACCTTGGATCTCACCCCCCGGATCTCGCTGCCCCCGGGTGGAGCTGCTCGAGCGGGTTCGCGCCAGAGGGTTGTGTCATTTCCGGACACTGCATCCGGGACTTCGGGGGTCGGTTTGGGCACGGGCGCCGTTCGTTCATGGGCCCGGCCAAGACTCGGCATTCTGTCATTTTTCCGGGACAAGCCGCGGACAATTGGAGCGGGTGTGGCGAAATCGGGCCACGAGCGAGGGGGCGCCGGTGGTGCGGCAGGGGAGGTACTGGTACGGGGAGGCGGTGGTGAACAGCCGGACCGACGGGGTGTGGGTGGTGGTGACGAACCTGGGGGTGGTGCGGGGTAATCCGGACCGGGTGCAGTGGGAGGTGCGGTCGGACTTTGTGGCACAGACTCCCGAAACCCTGATCTATGACGGGGATGGCAACCTTGTGCGGGACGGGCGGTGGATGTACAGTTGGGACGCGGAGAACCGGTTGGTGCGGGTGATGAGCTACGGGGCCACAGACCGGGCCAGTTGGCGTCGGGTGGACTGGGCGTACGATGCGCTGGGCCGGCGGATCCGGCAGACGAGCTACGTGCTGAGCAACGGGGTTTGGGTGGCGACGGAGGACCTGAAATTCGTGAGCGATCCGGTGTGGTTCGGCCGGCACATTGCAGAACTGAATGCCACGAACCATGCCGTGGTGCGCAGCTACGTGTGGGGCCTGGACCTGAGCGAGACGCTGGACGGTGCCGGTGGCGTGGGCGGATTGCTGTGGGTGCGGCTGGCCGGTGGTCCGGCCTCGGGTGCGCATTTTGTCTCCTACGACGGCAACGGGAACGTATGGCAGTTGGTTTCCGCCGGCACCGGCACGGAGACAGCGCGCTATGAATATGGTCCCTTCGGCGAGCCCTTGCGCGCCACCGGCCCCGCGGCTCCCCTCAACCCTTTCCGCTTTAGCACGAAAAGGACGGATCCGGGCACGGGGCTGGTCTTATACGAATATCGGGTCTACTCACCCAGCATGGGCCGCTGGACATGCATGGACCCCATCAATGAACGTGGGTCCGAGCTAATCAACAGCACTCGTGCCGTTGTGGGTCTCGACGAGGAGAACCACCTCTATGCGTGCGTTCACAACAATCCAGTGATTACGTTTGATCCGTTCGGACTGTATTTGCCACCTCAAGCATGGCCGCAACCACCACCCTTGCCCCCGAGTCCTCCAGACGATTGGTACGATCCTCTCCAAGCAGCCGCCTGTTTCTGCAAGAACTACCGCGACATGAGGAAGGCGAACACCATCGGAGCCGACAAGTACTTCCATTGTCTGGCCCACTGCTGCTCGGCCAAAAAGGGCGCGAAACAGACTGCTGCCATAATCGGGCTGGCTCGGGAACTCTGTGACATCTGCCGAAACAAAAGCGACAACCTCCTGAAAGAGTTTCTGGATTCGATGTCGGACATGGAAGCCAACCAACACGGTTTGAATTGCCCCAAGGACAAGTCCTGCAAGGACTGGTGTGCAAAGTATCGGCCAAAGGGCCTGGACCCGAAGTATTGAGGCACATGCAACGAGTGATTGCTTTGTTATTTGCTGCCGTTGCGACCATTGGAGCCTGCATTTCTGCCTGTTTCAAAGGTTCCTGTTTCAATGCGCTGGAAGCTGCGCTGACAAACCGTTTGGGGTCCACGCATTGTGTGCTGGGCTCCACGTTGGCCAACTGGACGAACGTTCTTGGAAGCCCTTCGGTTGTAATGCAGGAGGACGGTGTAAACACCTTTTTCTATTGGCCAAATCAGGGCGTCGCTGTGTTTTGCCATCCCCTGTACCGGGGGCAGTACACGCGGAGGGAACAACCCAATTGGGTTGTGACGTCCATCTTGATCCCTCTGGAAACAAACGTTCATCCGAGAATTCCGCCGGTGAAATTGGACACGCGGATAGTGTTCACGAAACTGCTATTCGATCGCGAAGAGGTCACTCGGAAGGGATGGACGAAGCTCCCGAAGGTTGAAGCCTTCGAGGAAGCTGGAGCCTTGGAGTCATTGAAGATCGAGAAGCCGGACAGTTTGTTCGGAGACTACGATTGAACGGGGGCTGTGGGGCACAAGCGGTGTAAGTAATGTGGCTGGCCTTAACCAGCGCGGGAAAAGGTCGGCCACCGGCAACGCTGTGGTGGATGGCAAGAGCGGAAGTAAAATGGAGGAGCAAGCGGGGCTAATTGCTGCATGGCCGGGAGCGGCGGGCTTCTCCCCGAAGCGTGCGGAGAGAATTGGTGCAGGGGCAGCCACTGTGGTTTCAAGGGGTTGGCAGGCATGGTGGGTTTTGCGAGCCGGTCCACGCCGGTGGGTGCCGCCGTATGTGGCGGTGTCGGGGGAGGCAGGGACGAATGCGACGGTGACGCTGTGGTGGGGCACCAATGAATGGGCGCCGGTGGTGCAGCAGGGGAGGTACTGGTACGGGGAGGCGCAGGTGAAAAATCGGACCGGCGGGGTGTGGGTGGTGGTGACGAACCTGGGGGTGGTGCGGGGTAATCCGGACCGGGTGCAGTCGGAGGTGCGGTCGGACTTTGTGGCACAGACTCCCGAAACCCTGATCTATGACGCGGACGGCAACCTTGTTCGGGACGGGCGGTGGATGTACAGTTGGGACGCGGAGAACCGACTGGTGCGAGTGATGAGCTATGGGGCCACAGACCGGGCCGGTTGGCGTCGGGTGGACTGGGCGTACGATGCACTGGGCCGACGCATCCGACAGACGAGCCACGTGCTGAGCAACGGGGTTTGGGTGGTGACGGAGGACCTGAAATTCGTGAGCGATCCGGCGTGGTTCGGCCGGCACATTGCAGAGCTGAACGCAACGAACCTCGCGCTCGTCCGGAGCTACGTCTGGGGCCTGGACCTGAGCGAGACTCTGGACGGCGCGGGTGGAGTCGGCGGCCTGCTCTGGGTTCGAATCGCCAGCGGCCCGGGCGTGGGGACGCATTTTGTGACCTACGATGGCAACGGCAACGTCTGGCAGTTGGTTTCTGCTACCACCGGCACCGAGACTGCCCGCTACGAATACGGCCCGTTCGGCGAACTCCTCCGCACCACCGGCCCTGCCGCCGTGTCGAATCCCTTCCGCTTCAGCACCAAACGCACAGACACCGCAACGGGACTGGTGCTCTACGAATACCGCGTTTACTCGGCCACCAGAGGGAGGTGGATCAGCCGCGATCCGATCGAGGAAAGGGGTGACGTGAATCCTTATGGGTTCGCCAGCAACGCTCCCGCTGACGAAGTTGACAGGCTTGGGCTGGTGCCGCGGCGCTTGCTTACTAAGGTGCACTAAAGTATGTGAAAGATTCCGGCGACTGCGGGATGGCCGCGTGCCCGACGGCGGTATTGTGTGTTGCGGTGGGGTTAAACACATTTGCACATGGGCCGCAGATGTGGAGCCAAATCCTCGGGTGAAGGATATCTTAAGACGGTGTATCTGGGAACACGAACGCATACACTTGGCGAAGAGCCGCTGCCCCGAGTGTGATTGTGGCGTGACTCGCGTGAAAGACAGGTACATGGGTGAATTGTGCGCAGAGGAAGTTGTGGCCCACACCGTGTCGAAGGTCTGCTATGAGGCGGCCTTGCCGGAATGCGGTACGGACGAGGACTGCGCGCAGAAAATCAGACGCCGGATCCAGAAGGCCGAGCACATGATCCAGGTGTACGAATATTACTGCACGTTGTACCCATCGAACCGGTCGAAGCGATGAGCTGGGGCGTAGTACTAGTGTTGACTGCTGCCGCTGGAGTGCTGTGCGCCTGTCGTGTTTCCGAAGGACAGAAAGCAGGACCCCCAGTTGAAGTTGAGAAAGACTGTATTGTGCTTATCCCAAGAGACGCGACACCGAGGCTGATAGCGGAGGAAGTTCTGGGAATGGCATGCGAGTATATAAACAGCAGCCAGCCGCAACTTCGGGGAGCGAAGTGTGTTTTCGTCCTGTTTGCCAGTGAGCCGAATACAGCGGCCGGTGCAGACGAATGGCTGTTACTCTTCAGGTGGCAGCCATGGTCCGTGTATATGGAGTATTTAGTTGTCGTGAATGACAGGACCCGGGAGATCAGGATCTATCGGTGAGGCACGGATGGCCTAGCCGTGTGTCGAGGAAGATGTATGCGAAGTTGAGCGTCACATGAGAACTGCTCTTGCAGGTGATCGTCGAGCCCCGCAAGCCCAGGGTGTGTTTCTGTTGGTTCTGCAGGCCAGCACCGTAATAGCGGTCAAGAAATGTCTGTGGACGATCATTCAGAGCGTTGGCGCCGCGCTTGAGGTTACTGCCCTGCGGCGCTGGCAAAGCCTGGGTAGCACGCGAAGGAGGCAAAGGGGCGGCGTGCAGCAGCCCGCAGAGGTAAACAGCAAGAAGAAGAAAAGGGCAGTCAGCGGAGGGGAAATGTCGAGCCATGGGCGAGGGGCAAGCGCGGCGGCCGTGTCTCCCCGTAGAGCAGGTTTCCTGAGTCGCGGGGACTGGCTTGTTGTCGACCGAAGAAGTGGAGCTCAGAGGCTGCGCGTTCTCTTGGGGAACGGTGACGGCGCAGCATCGATGATGCGTTCGTATCTGTCCTTTCCACTAGTACTCCTTGGTCACAAACGCAACAAATTGTGCTAGAATGGTTTCATGCGAACCGCCCATCCGGGTCCAAGCCCGCAGGAAAAGCGCTTCGCGGCCTATTGGGAGGGCTTGGCCAGGGCCGCGGGGCATCGGGACCGGGAAGCGCCGCTGAAGGACTACTGCCGCGGCCTGCTGCTGCCCGGCCAGCGGCAGTCGATCGAGCCCATGGCGGCCCGGCTCCATCCCGACCGCGTGCAGCCCACCCGGCAGTCCCTGCACGATCGGGTGGCCCAAGCGGCCTGGAGCGACCAGGCCCTGCTGGACGCCGTCACCCGGTAGGTGTTGCCGGCCATGAGCCACAAGCAACCCATCGTGGCCTGGATCGTCGACGACACCGGCATTCCGAAGAAGGGCCGGCATTCGGTCGGGGTGGCGCGGCAGTCCTGCGCCCAGTTGGGCAAACAGGACAACTGCCAGGGGGCGGTGTCGCTGTCGGTGGCCACCTGGGAGGCGAGCCTGCCGGTGGCCTCGCGTTTGTATCTGCCCAAGGAGTGGACCGAGGACCGCGCCCGGCGCCGGAAGGCCGGAGTGCCCGGGGAGGTGCAGTTCCAGACCCAGCCCGAGATCGCGATCGATCTGTCGGCTGGCTGATCCGGCAGCTTCGGTGCTGCCCTTTGTGCGGGGTGAGACGTTCATGACCCAGTAGTGTTAGTGGCCTGCGGGCTTTTGCGTCGGTTGGAGATCTAGGCATTTCTGTGTATTCTGCGTGATCTGTGGGCTAAGAGGAATGCTCTGTGGACTAGCGTCGGAATCTCGAGGTGGTCTGTGGGCTGTGGCGTCACGAGACTTCAATGCGGGCAGCGGCTCTGGTGCGTGGATGGCAGACTCAAGCCGCATGGTGGTGGAGGGTGTATTGCGCCGGCGGGGTGGAGGTGGGATGATAAGGCTGGGGGTGGTGCGGGGCAGTCCGGACCCAGGTGCAGTCGGAGGTGCGCTCGGACTTCGGGGCGCAGAGTCCGGAGCCCCTGGTGTATGACGGGGATGGGAACCTTGTACGGGATGGGCGGTGGGTGTACAGTTGGGACGCGGAGAACCGGTTGGTGCGCGTGATGAACTACGGGGCGGCGGATCGGGCCGGTTGGCGTCGGGTGGATTGGGCGTACGATGCGCTGGGCCGGCGCATCCGACAGACGAGCTACGTGCTGAGCAACGGGGTCTGGGTGGTGACCGAGGATCTCAGATTTGTGAGCGATCCGGTCTGGTTCGGCCGGCACATTGCAGAACTGAATGCCACGAACCATGCCGTGGTGCGCAGCTATGTGTGGGCCCTGGACCTAAGCGAGACGCTGGACGGTGCCGGTGGCGTGGGCGGTCTGCTCTGGGTGCGGATGGCGAGCGGTCCGGCCTCGGGGACGCAGTTTGTGACCTACGACAGCAACGGCAATGTCTGGCAGTTGGTCTCTGCTTCCACCGGCACGGCGACCGCCCGCTACGAGTACGGTCCCTTCGGCGAACCCCTCCGCACCACCGGTCTTGCCGGCGCTTCTAACCCCTTCCGCTTCAGTGGCAAACGCAGCGACCCGGCCAGGGGGCTGGTACTTTTTGAGTATCGGGCGTATAGTGCACGTACGGGCTGCTGGCTCAGCGGTGACCCGATGGAGAACGACGAAAGCCTCAATGCGTATAACGCTACTCTAGACTCCCTCGCGGACTATGAAGGTCGCGATGGCCAGAAGCCGAGGAAACCACGCCCCCCAAAGCTACCTAACCCCCTAAAGCGGGCCGCATATTGCGCAGCCGAGTGTGCAGCAAAGCATGGCGTAGAAAAGATTGGCAAGTGGATTCACGCTCAGTTCTACTGCGGCAAACTCGGTGACGAGTGTCTCGATAAGGGTGGGCTCCCTGGCGTCCAGGATGTGTTCACTGGGGATTTGGGAATTGGCCGCGACCTTTGGTATAAATTTGTTGGTTGTTTTATTGACTGCATGGGTGGATCGCATTATGGCATAGTAGCGCAGCTTGGAGCCGGGAGATTCACGTGTAATGACAAGTCCAGAAGGGTCGATTGGGAGTTCGAGCTCCTTCTGAGCGTTATCATCAATGGTAAAGGTTATGTTGTGCATCAGGAGAGGATTAATGGGAGTTGTGGTACTAGACAGTACATGATCTGCTGTGTAGTATGTGGCTGAATGACATAAACAGAGTCCGAATCGCTACTGTTGGAATCTGCCTTGCGGCTTTCATTGCTGCCGGTTGCCGCACTCCGAGGGATGAGGCGGCATTGTTTCGCCGTAAGAACCCTGAAGAGGCCAAGCACTATGAGGTGTTGGAGCCGGCGTCCCTGCATGTATTACGCACTCATGAGCACCGGGCGCTCGGATATATGCGGGCGCTTGTTTCTGGTGTAGAGCGGCGAAAGGATCGGCCGGAGGAACTCGAGGAATACCTGCGGCGCGTCAGGGAGAAGCTCGCAGCGCTTGAACAACTGGTATCGAGTGAATATGAAACAATCAGAAAGCTATTGGAAAAGGAGGGGGGGACAGTGTACTATTACGAATTGCGCCGCATGGAGGAAGGCGACGGTGAAACCCGCATCGTTGTCGATAGTGGCTTGATGGTTATAAAGGACGGAAGGATTGTTTATCGTGCTTCTCTGTGATTACATAGGCAGAGTCCGTTACCGCTTGACGTTCAATGAGCGTTGGATGTTTCGGTGATTGGGTTCGTTGCGAGACGATGCGTTTCATTGGTGTTCTTCTTGACTCTCGGCTCAAGAGATCAAATTGCCGCACGAGGGCGCTATGTGCGCTCTGTTGATCGCGCTCTTGTGGGTTCAGAGTCTCTGGAGCGGGGTATCATGGCAGTTCGCCGCGGACTCGGACAGCCGAAGTCGGGCATTCGGAGAAGATCATGCGCCTCTGGCGCAAAGTGCTCCCCTGGTTGAGTGCGCGCGGGGCCGCGATAGCTGGTCGGTGGCCACCCCGGCGTCTCAGTCTACCCGAGGAGGGCTTTCCGCGGCTTTCTCTAATCCGGTGACCGGACCATTGGCGCGGTTGGTTGGTCTTGCGTCAGTGCGCCTGAGGCACCTGAGGGTAGGGTTACACGCGAATGTTGGCCAAAGACCCGGGGCTGAAACTTAGCACATGACACGTAGTCCTCCTGGGAGGGGCCTGTACCGACTCATTGGGTCTAGCCGCCTTCCTCGGTGGGCATCGATTGGACTGCAGCCCCTGCAGCGGCACCAGCACCTTGGCCGCGGTGGCTGTGCTGGTTGAAGTGGTTGAGCTGGGCCGGCTCAAGCGGCGTCAGACCGCCTCCTTAGCTGGCCTGCCGCCTTATCTGCGCCAAAGCTGTCCACGGGAGGGGGCGCATCTCAGTTTCTTGCAGAGTGGTGTAAGCTTGCGGCATGAAAACAAACTGCCTTGAGTCTGTTTCCAGTTCGGCGTCCCTTCCCGTCCCATGCGAACTGCTGGCGGTGCTGGCCGCGCGGGCGGCGTGCGCGTTGGAGCGTTCCATGCAACAGTTGGTCCAAGCCAGCGACCAAAACCTGGGCCATCTGGAAGTGCAGGCCGCCCACGACGTCCGAGAACTGCTCCGGCAGGCGGTCGCACGGGGTACGCAAACCAATGCCGACGCCACCCCGCCGACCTGTCCGGTGTGCGGCCAGCCCCTCAGGCGTCTGTCCTCCGGTCACGCCCGCACCTTCAAGTGCCGCTTCGGGTTCATCCCCGTCCAGCGCACCCGGGGCTACTGCAAGCGCTGCAAGAAGGGGCGCACCCCCGCCGACACCGCCCTCGGGCTGGAGGCCAGCGCCGTGCTGGAGCACTTGACGGGCCTCTGCCTGCCGCGCGCCACCCTCGACCGTGAAGCCAAGCGCCAGGGCCAACGTGCCCAAGCGCTGCGGCGCGGGTTGGGCCAGGCGGCCGGGGCGCTGGTCCTTGGGGACGGGGCGGTGTGGCTGTGGCGGCTGTCCGACGACCGCTGGCCGCAGGCGCGCCAGCGGCTGGACTTCTCCCATGCCGTGCAGCATCTGGCGGCGGTGGGCCGGGCGCTCGTCGGCAAGGACAAGGCGAAACTGACGGCCTGGTTCCAGCCATTGGTGCGACAACGCAAGCACGAATCCTCCGTGAAAGTAATTCGACAACTGGAAGAAGCCCTGGCCGCCCTGCCCGGCGGCGCCCGTGCGACCGCGGTGGCCAGGGAAGTGGCCTACTTCCGGGAACAGCAGGGGCGGATGGATGATCGGGCGGTCCGGCGGGCGGGCGAACCCATCGGGAGCGACCTGGTGGAAGCGACCTGTGGCCAGGATCAATGCCGCTTCAAACGCCCGGGCCAGTTCTGGAGTCCGCGGGGCGATGAAGCGCTGCTCTGTCTGGAGACCTTCTGGCGCAATCGTCGGTGGTCATTGCTCTTCCCCCACTCTGCCTTCCACCCTGCAAAAAACTCATATGCGCCCCACGGGAGGGCCCGTGCGGGATCGGTGTGGTGCTGTGCGCCTTTATAGGCCTGGCTGGGTGGCGGCGGAGGCCGCAGGGTGCTTTCTCTGTGGGGATTTCAGGACCTCGCGGCTTCCGATGCATACCCCGATGAGTCCTTTCTGCGTGCTCTGCGTGATCTGTGGGCCAAAAAATCCAGTGCTGTCTACGCCTGAAAGGGAATTTCTGCGTGCACAGCGGCCGGTTGAATCGGCGGATTTGCGTGCATGGGTGGCGTTCTGCACGAATGGCAAATTCTGGCCGCGTGGCGGTGGAGGGAACTGGGCATGGGCGGCGGGTGGGTGGTGGTGACGAACTTGGGGGTGGTGCGGGGCAATCCGGACCGGGTGCAGTCGGAGGTGCGGGGGGGCTTTGTAGCGCAGAGTCCCGAAACCCTGATCTACGACGCGGACGGCAACCTTGTACGGGACGGGCGGTGGGTGTACAGTTGGGACGCGGAGAACCGGCCGGTGCGGGTGATGAGCTACGGGGCCAGCGATCGGGCCGGTTGGGGGCGGGTGGACTGGGCGTACGATGCGCTGGGCCGGCGCATCCGGCAGACGAGCTACGTGCTGAGCAACGGGGTTTGGGTGGTGACGGAGGACCTGAAATTCGTGAGCGATCCGGTCTGGTTCGGCCGGCATGTGGCAGAGTTGAACGCGACGAACCACGCGCTGCTGCGGAGCTACGTCTGGGGCTTGGACCCGAGCGAGACGCTGGACGGCGCCGGTGGCGTGGGCGGCTTGCTCTGGGTTCGGATGGCGAGCGGTCCGGCCTCGGGTGCGCATTTTGTGACCTGCGACGGCAACGGGAATGTCTGGCAGTTGGTCTCTGCTACCACCGGCATGGAGACGGCGCGCTACGAATACGGCCCCTTCGGCGAACCCCTCCGCACCACCGGCCCCGCTGCTTCCTCCCACCCCTTCCGCTTCAGCACCAAGCGGACGGATGCGCACAGCGGTTTGGTCCTTTATGAGTATCGTACTTACAACGCGGGCTTGGGGAGGTGGTTAAACAGGGACCCTGTCAGGGAATGGGGAGGTCTCAATCTCTATGGCTACGCGGAGAATTCCCCGGTGAAGCGTTATGACCTCTTGGGCCTTACCATCCCTGGCCTGTGCGCAGAGGCTTATCCGCCGTACTGTCCCTGCAAATGCATTAGTGTCACGGTGACCTTTTCGCCCGGGAACGACCAGTTTGAGTGGGGATGGGTCATTAATCTTGATGGGTCTTTGCGCTTTGGGAACAACATGCGCGTCGTCTGGAAGGTCCAAGGGCCAGCCTCCCGATGCAAGTACGTGCAGCGGGAAACTGGAGCCTTTCGGTGGTACAACCTCAGCAAGCCGACACAGCCCCCGAAAGATGCCATGTGGTCAGCCAGCCATGAAGTTGCAGACAGTCACGGCACCTGTAGATGGGGCCGGCGCGAGTACACCGACAGCATTGGTGCCACCTTCATATCGCCAGCGGATGATGGGTACTGGATTTCCGCGGTGGTGACTCCACCATCGATCACACTTGAATGCGTGTCGTCGGATGGAACGAAGCTGGTCCACCAACTGGAGGTTCCACCGCCTCCCGATCCTGGAAGGTTCCCTCCTCTCTAACTGTTGGAAATGATTCCACGCTTACCACTTGCTTTTGTCGGCAGCTGTATTGCGGTGCTTGGCCTAGTGTTCGTGGTGATGTCAGGCGTCCGCTATGAAGCGGCCCGCCGCGGGGATTTCTTTAGAGTGGGTAACGTCACGGACGTGGCGCAGACACTTGTCGAGCTAAAAACGCAAGCATCATTCGAAGCTGAGGTGGTGCACACTTTCGTACGCGAATCCACCAACATCGCGGCGGAACACGGGCTCACCAACCACAGTCCGCTAATTACAAATCTCTACGGGATAGTATTTCGTGTCCCTGACGGTCGCGAACGTACGGTAGCTGGAATGAATGCGCCAAGTAACGGCATAAGTTGTATAAAGCAACTGCAACCAGGGAAACGATACAGGTTTCCAGATGTATTCCTGCAATAAGGCCCAAGTCTGCGTTTGTGCCAGATGGGCGGGGAGATGTAGCGTAGCGCGGGCGGGCTAGAGCGTGGCTTGTTCGTTCAGCATCCTGTGCTGGATAGCTGGTGCCTGTGTTCGCAGGCAAAGGCAGCGACGGCGGAGGGTGCATCGGCTGGGCTGCTGTGTTCCGCTAGCGCTGAAGGCGCAATGGGCTGAGGGGACGTCGGATTCCAGCGAGGTGGCTGTGCTACGCAGGGCGAGAATCTTTAGACCACTTGCAGGTCGAACGGTAGCGGCGTGGATTGGCGGTGTCGGGGGAGTTGGCGGCGAATGCGACGGTGACGCTGTGGTGGGGGACCAACGAATGGGCGCCGGTGGTACGACAGGGGCGGTATTGGTACGGGGAGGCGCAGGTGAACAATCGGACCGGCGGGGTGTGGGTGGTGGTGACGAACCTGGGGTGGTGCGGGGCCATCCGGACCGGGTGCAATCGGAGATGCGGGGGGACTTTGTGGCGCAGAGCGCTGAAAGCTTGGTGTACGATGGGGATGGCAACCTTGTACGGGACGGGCGGTGGATGTACAGTTGGGACGCGGAGAACCGGCTGGTGCGGGTGATGAGCTACGGGGCCAGCGACCGGGCCAGTTGGCGTCGGGTGGACTGGGCGTACGATGCGCTGGGCCGGCGCACGAGGCAGACCAGCTACGTGCTGAGCAACGGGGTTTGGGTGGTGACGGAGGACCTGAAATCCGTGAGCGATCCGGTGCTTTTCGGCCGACACGTGGTCGAGCTGAACACGACGAACGACGCGCTGGTGCGCAGCTACGTGTGGAGCCTTGGCCTCAGCGAGACGCTGGACGGTGAGGTGGGTGGTCTGCTCTGGGTGCGGCTGGCGAGCAGTCCGGCCTCGGGGAGGCAGGTTGTGACCTACGAGGGCAACGGGAACGCCTGGCGGTTGTTGTCCGCGGCCGCCGGCACCGAGACCGGCCGTTACGAATAAGGTCCGTGTGGCGAGTCGATTCGCGCCACCGGTCTCATGCCCAAGGAGAACCCGCTTCGGTCCTCGACCAAGCACACTTGTTCTACGAGTGACGTAGTGCAGTATGAATTCCGTGGTTACCCTTGCACCGTTGTCCATGGGTTAACCAAAGATCCTGTCGGCGAGGGCCGAGGGGATGTGAATCGTTACGCATTCATTGCGCGGGTTCCGAGGAAGCATATCGATATTCTCGGCCAACATCGAGGCTGCAAGTTAGGGACAATGAAATGGAGATGTTCTGCAAATATTGCCATGGGAATCTATCGTGCATGGGATGCTTCAGGCGTTGTCGAGAAGTGCGATGGTTGCTCTACCGCAAGCATTGAGGCCGGAGTGGAAGTGGGGGTGGGGAAAGGTTCCGGAGGCAAGTTGCCGCCACTGTCGATATACCGTGAGGTGACCCGATCGGGGTGTATTATGGAAGTGATGCGATCGTCTCGCTGGCTCAACAACAAACGCACGCAAATACGACCGTCACGTGGTGTTCTGGTGAAATGTCTGGTGGTGGCAAGGGTTATCTGCTCGACGAGGACCGTGGGCCGAATGGTGGGATGTCAGTTGTTGGTGGTGGACCAGTCGGGCTCGGCGTCGAACTGAAAGTCTCAGGTGATGCCACCGGAAGTATTGCAGCAAACGCCGAGGCGTGACTCGACATCATCCCAGCCGTGACGAGGGCGGGTGTTTACGTCATCGGTTCCGCGACGCGCGATGTCAAACGTGGCGCGGTCCTTGCGTGGACGCGCCAGATCGATCCGTGGACTCCGCCTGGCTGGCAGGAGCCTGGGGGTGTGACGGGTCTCTTGTTGACGGGCCTCTGGGATTCCCAAAGCAACGTCCTGGACGAAGTGTGAGCCTAGGGTAAATAGGAAGACCACAAGCCGACGAAGAGCATAACGTGGACTGCGATCCTGGTGTGCGTCGGCCTTTTCTTGGCCGGGCTGTTGATCGGAGTCGATGACGTAGACGCACGCGAGTGTCGCCAAATGGCTGCGATCCTTTGTATTGGGTTGTGTTGTTCCGCGCCTGCCATGCGTTTCAGGGAGTTCCTCGCGCGGTCCGTGAGAAAGGGGTGGTGGGTTTCATGCATGGCCGGACGGGCAGAGCCAGACCATTGCGATCCGTCCCCACGTGGCTGTGGCTGGCAATTGGGGCAGCATATCTCTCATTTGCACGTGGCGAGTGTGTTGGGACGATCTCGAACGGCTCTGCCTCACTCTGGACTGGATGTGTTGCAGCAGGATGTGGTGTCGGCCTGTGATGTGGGTTCGGTGTGTGTATGGCGTGGGAACGTCGTTCGGCCAAACGCAAGGAGACGGCTTTTGTCCGGAGCCGGTGAGAAGGAACGTCGGAAAGCCCCAGGCTGGGACAAAGTCTGTGTGCCAGCCGGCCTGCTGCACAGGGCCGTATACGGCGTTTTTGGTGTGACCGGCGAGTCGGTTGGACGGTTCAGAGCAACGGGACTGCTCGAGCCGGAGCGAGCCTGCGGTCGTTGAGCCGGTGCTTCAGGAGGATGAGCAGTGTGCGCATCGCCGCTGTCAGGCCGCCTTGGCGGGTTTTGCTGCTACACACAGCGACGGATACAAGGTGCGCATCCGGCGGTGGGCCCGCGCCACTACCAGGGCTGCCGCGGAGAGCGCGCGTCCCACCGGCGCCCGGCCGGCCACTGATGCGGTCCCGGCCGTCCCATGGGCCGCGTCGGCGGGAAAGAAGCGGGAGAGCGGTTAACCGAGCGGCCTCCAAGGGGCCGGTCTTGGGCGAGGGCCCCGGGCTTGGACGAAATGGCGCACCCGGGCGGGGTTGAGCACGGTGACGCGCATGCCGGGCTGGTGGAGGGCGGCCCGCAGGGACCGTTTCCAGCCGCCGGCGGCCTCGCAGAGGACGTGCGCGGCGGGGTCGCCGCTGAGCAACTGGACCAGGCGGCGATGGCTGGCCGGGGCGTTGGGCAGGTCGTAGAGGCAACCGGCCCAGGGGAGCTGCGGGTTTTCCAGGGCGAAGGTCGAGACCTGCGGAGAGGGTGTTCATGGTGTTTCCGCTCCTTCTTGCCGATGCGAGCTGGCCCGGTGGGGCCGCTCTGGGAACGGTTCGAGCTGGGAACACGGGCATCGGCGGTTCCAGCTGCGACTGGGTGGCGTCAAGGACTCCGCCAGGTTTGCGCGAACGGGTCGGCCCCCCGGCCTTCCCGCCCGCGGGCGGAAAGGCCGCTTCGATGGCCCCTTGACACTGCTCCGGACAAGGGTACCAAGGAAGCCAGACCCAGACACACCCCGGGCAAGCTCCATAGCGCTCCTGAACTTGCGGCCCTCATCCAACTCCGGTGCCTCGCAGACCAGAGATCCGCGATCCGGCAGGCTGGAACCCCGCGCCACCCAAAGACCGGCAGAGGGGAGAGCCTGCAGACCACGCAGAAGTCATCGGCCAGCCGCCGTGGCGACGCGGCGGATCATGGAAGGGTCCGCCGGCTGCCGCGGGCGGCTACGGAGTGGAGTGCCCACAGAGCACGCGGAAAACGCAGATGGAAGGTGATTGACCGACTTGCGTCGGTGCCGGCCCGGCTTGGATCCGCCGACTTACGTCGGCGGCTACAGAGTTTGAGAGCCCACAGAACACGCACAGCATACAGAAGGGGATTGACAGACGAATCGACAAAGCGGGCACGAAGCGGCCTGGGTGCGGTCCCGCCGACTTGGGTCGGTGGCCACGGATCGGCCCACAGAGCATGCAGAATACGCAGAAAAGGATCGTGATCGGAACGAGCGGGAAGGGCTTGAAACCTTCGAGGGACGGCGGGCAGGGGGTCGCTCTTTGGTGGTCCGGCTGTGCGGGGGCCATCGGGCCCGGGCGTGGCAACCGAAGGTGGCCG
>Ga0209381_1002110_pt1 | contig 26737 bp, 23 predicted proteins | sample DewCreD2012metaG_FD_184111 | JGI IMG/M metagenome (GOLD analysis project Ga0209381, IMG submission 184111) | Hot spring sediment bacterial and archeal communities from British Columbia, Canada, to study Microbial Dark Matter (Phase II) - Dewar... ...
AGGAGGGATGGCGTTTCCTGCAGCTTGCTTCCATAAGGCGACGGGAAACCGCCAGTCCTTGACGGAAGGCGATCCCGCCGCCCCAGCCCCCTTGCCGCGCATCACCCGCCCTCCGCCGGGCACCACCCATCCTCCGTCGGCATTTGCCCGGGGGAGCTACGATCAGATATGCCCAAACACCACGCTATCTGAAAACCAAGCTGTTTCCTCCCGCCAAATCCTCAAAAATGCCGCCGCCTCGTGCTTTCCACACTATCCCCATAGGGCGCGCTGCCAATCAAAATCCCGTCGCTCCAACCCCAAGATGACCTTCGTTAACGTCGGAAGAATCCAGCAGGCCTTCTTTCCACGCACGGCTGCCGAAAGGACACAAAGGGCCGTTCCAGCCTTTGGGACCTGGCGGCTTAGCTTTTCGCGGTGCGCAAGAGCCAGTTGAAAAAGGGTGTCTAGTCCGTGCAGAGCGTTCGGGTTGCCCACGAGAACTTCTTCCAGCCGGTGCAAAACTCGACCAGGAAGGCCTTCTCGATCCTGTTGGTTCTCATGTTCCCAGCCTTCGAGGATTTGTTCGGGGACCGTTCTCCCGAAACGACGCGCTGCAAAATCAGCCACTCCCTTGATAAATGCCCGCACACAGTCTTCGTTCTTGGGCATTGAATGCCAGATAATATTTCGCAGCTTCTTAAAGGTTTCCATGTCCACGGAGAGGTGTTTTTCTCTAAAAAGCAGGAAATTTCTTGTGGCATAGTAAACGCTCAACGGAGAACCAATCCAATCCCCTAAGGAAGCCCCACCCTTGTGATAAACGATGGACTTGGGGTGAAAAGCCACTCGCCATCCCGAACGGTTCAACCTCAAGCAAAGATCGTTGTCTTCGAAATAAAGAAAGAAGGACTCGTCAAAGCCTCCGCATTCTTCCAACGCTTGCCTAGACAATAAAACGCTGGCACCCGAAACGAAGCTCTTGAAGTCGACTTTATCCGTGTTCCTACATTGAGATGTCGACACACCCCCATAGTACACCCTGTCACCATCGAACTGCACTCGCTCAGGGTGGTGAAAGTCGTACAGTTTAGAACCCACGGCCCCAACACGCATGCCGGCTTTCAAAGCGTGCAGGAAAAATTCCACGGTTTTCCACAAGGCCAGGGGATGAACGACGGTGTCATTGTTGAGAATCCAAACAAAGTCCGCCCCCGAAGCCAGCGCGCGTGCAATGCCAGCGTTACATCCGCCAGCAAATCCTAAATTTTCTGGACTTTCCAAAAGCACGACGTGACTCTGAAACGGCACGCCGCGATTGGGGCTTTGCCCGGGTTTCGATCTTTCGTGCGGCACACCATTGGAGCGCAGCCACTTTCGAAGCTCTCGCACTTCGTTTTCTTTCGATGCATTATCGACCACAATGGTCTGAAACGGCTTATAATAAAGCCCGAATTCGGGACGGAATCCCATGGCCTCGTGGTACCCGTAAAGAGATTTCAGACACTCGATGGTGTCGGAGGTTCCATTGTAATTGAGCAAGACGATGGAAACCCTGGGAAGGGCTCGGTGGTAGTCGGGCCTTACTGAGTTAGCCCATCGGCGGTTCAATAAAATGAGATTCTCCGCGGAATGGTCAAACCGTCCTTCGGTGACGGACTCAAAGTGGGTCAAAACACTTTTCGGCGTGTAGACGACACGCCACCCGTTTTGTCTCACCTTGAAACACAAGTCCACGTCTTCGCAGTCGTTCATATAACCTTCATCAAAGCCTCGTACCTGTTCGAAAACATCTCTTCGAATAAGCAGACACGCCCCCGTAACGGCCTGAAAATCTCTCTGGATATTGGCTGGGGGAAAATCCTGTGGGCGCCCTCGGTGGAGATGCCCCGGACTGATCGGTGCGGGCGCATCGGCGATTACCATGCCTGCATGCTGAATCCTCCCATCAGGATAAAGGAGCTTAGGGCCCACAACGCCCACCCGTGGCTCCCTTCTCAAAACCTCCACCATGGGTTCCAGCCATCCCCGACGGACGATCGTGTCGTTATTCAGAAAAAGCAGCAACGATCCTCGAGCCACGGCGCTCCCTTGATTGCACGCCCTGGCAAAGCCCACGTTGTGCTTATTTCGAATGACCCGGATGCCATAGTTTGCTTGCGCCCAGGCCAGAAAGTCCGGCGTTTCGTCCGTGGAGCCGTTGTCGACGACAATCACTTCAAAAGAAACGGAAGACGCGTCGGCATACAAGGACCGTAGGCACTGCTTGGTATAGTCCAGTCGACCATATACAGGAAGGACGATGCTCACGAGCACCGAGCACGATTTCATCGCGTTGGCCCGCCGTTCAGCACATTTGCTGTTTTCAGAATCCCCCACTTTTGTTATATTTTCTGATTGGGTTGAGAAATCCGTGTGACAACACTCCCGACTGTGCCATTTTTAATCTCCAGCGAACCAGGTCGTCTCATGCCATAAAGTTTCTTAGCACGCACCGTACCATGTTTGACGTGCCCTGCCGTCGCCACATTGGCCCAGAAGCGGGCTCCTTTCGCAACGGAACGCTTTATGGCACGTGGATGATCCTCGAAGAATCCAGGCAAAACTATTCTACCGAAGCATACAGCACTGTTTCGTGTAAGGATGCATGATGGTGTCCGATATAAAATATATAATCTCGACAGATTGAGTAAATCAACTTAGGAAGGGCGAACAAATCATCAGGCTTATGGTACAAGCATACCGCCAGCTTCGGTCTATTTCGCAGTATAGTCGTGATCGCCCCTTCAATGGCTTCTCGCTCGGATCCCTCCACATCGAGTTTGATAAAATCAACTCTCGTGATGCGATTACGAATCACAAAGTCATCAATTGAAACAACGTCGCACTTTACCGCGTTATTAGTATGGCCATTAGTAACATGCGTGCCTAGTCCTAGCAACTCAAAGTAAAGAGTGTCTTTATGTTTCCATAAGCCTAAGGGTATCATCCGATAGTTTTCATGAGAGCATTTTTCACGTATTTTAACAGTAGCATTCGAGAATCCAACGGGATCGGGATCAAAACCATAAATCGTCCCCTTCTCGCCGACAGCATGAGAAAACTTTATTTGCGCGGAGATTTCTTCAGAAACGCCTCCATCGATGATAATATCTCCGGGTTTGGGCTGAACGCATGGATGAAAATACTCTGGATAATTGGACACGCGAATGTATCCGACATTTCCTGTTTCAATGGCTCTGATTCTCGCTGCAAACGTCTTTTTGCTTTCCTCGTCCGCAAGAATACCAAAGACGAACTCCAAATCGTCTTTGTTATTTTTGTAGTACCCAGGAATATGAGCAGTGGTTGGATGTGAATTATACGGGATGGGCATAATGTTGTAGAAACATTCATATCCGACTTGCCTAAGAACAAAAGCACAAGTGGCAAGAAAGTGATAAGTAAACTCGTGATGAAAGTGAACAACCTCATGCGACACGCGACTCTCGAGTTCCTTTATGTCAAACACGTCGATATGCGTGTGCTTCTTCTTAAATTTCTCGATATTTTCATTAGTTCCATTCTCTTGGTAGTCTATCACATACACTGTTGTCATTTTATCCACGAGGTAATCTGGAATGTGTAGTATTGCCGAAGAACGACACACAATGGCAATGTTTTGTGCTATCGGGAATGCCGTTGGGCGCAACAAGGGTGTGTTTTTAATATAATCCAATAAATCCATAAATGCCCTCCATTGCCATCGAAAAACATTTTCAAGTTTCGTGGCCAGGATTTGCCTTCACACCGTGCCCCTCTTTTTCAGGGCTCGTCCCTCAGCCACTCGCCGCCTATGCCCTTTGTCTTTGGGCAAGACGTCACCATCCATTTTCATGGCCCTCACCATAGCCTCTCTTTCGCCCGCATCCCACCGGTCTCCAGGGATTGAACGGGCATGGAGCTTCCAACTTCCACAACATGCATCCAGCATGCCAGTTCTGCTTCCGACTGTGGTACACGCCGGCTCCACAATTCAGATCCTACCACCGTCAGGCAGGACGATTTTACGAACCGCCCCGAGGAGCCAAGGGGCCTGGCAGCGATTTTTCGTCCAGTCAGAAAATCAAAAAGAATCGCGCCTGGCAGCGTTTCCCCAGAAAAGGTATGAACCGTTCCCAGAGGATACTGCCGTGTCGTCAAGGAAGTCCTGACCCGCCATTGACGAGCTGATCGCGCGAGGAGACGGATGGGTTCCGCAAAAGATGAGCCGCGGAAGGAGGCCGCCGGGATGAGACTTGTTGCAGGAAAGGAAGCCATTGGCTAAAAAACTTTCTAAGGAAGAAAAAAAGCGCAGGGAGATGCGCGTTTCAACCCAACGCCTTCAATGGGCTTCCATGACGGAAAAGGCCTGCGGGTTTGAGTCGAAAAAGACAGCCCACCCGAAAAGGCAACGCCTCGCCTGGAGCGGCTGTCATGTTTGGAGTCAGTATGTCAATCTTATGACATCTATCTTGCCACCAACATCATTCGAGGAGAAAGGCTGTATGCCGCGGACCCCCACGCGGCCGATGAATACGATTGATTTCTTGCCCTGGTGGGCAGCATAAAGGATTCTGCCCTTTTATCTCCCTTTCCCCTGTTTCCCTTCAACTGTCATCTCCCTTATGGTAGTATTGCCGTACCCACAAGATTAGGTTCGGGGTAAGGCATGGGAAGCTACGATGCGGCGGTCAAGGTCATTTTGAGCCATTGCCGGCAGGCTGCCCTGGAATATTTTCTGGGCCTTGAGGTGGTGGAATCCGAGATCGTGGAGTTACCTCAGGAGACCGCGAGCCTGCGACGAAGCGATTTTCCCATTCGGGTGCGACCCCCCGAGGGACGTCTTTTTATTGTCCTTTTGGAAGTACAAAGCCGCTGGGAGCCCGAGCTTCCTCTGCGGCTTTTGGAATACGACGCACGGTATCGACTCAAAACGGGCTTGTCGGTTCTTCCCGCTATCTTGCTCCTCACTCCCATTGGAGCCGTCGTGGAGCGCTTCGAAGATGAAGGGCTTTCGTATGCCTTTTGAGTCATTTCCTTTGCGGCCATGGAGGCACGGGATCTTTTGAGAACCGGCAATCCTTGTCTTTTTCCTTTTGTTGCCTTGATGAAAGGGGGCGTTGACCTCTTTGATGAGGCCGAGCGGGCCCTGACCGATTCCATGCCGGCCGGGCCAGACAGGGCGGATCTTTTAACCGGAATGGCCCTTTTGTCCGGGCTTGTCTCCAAAGAACTACCCCAACGGCTTTTACGTCGACGGAGGGATATCATGATGGAGTCCGTGGCCTACGAGATGATCAAAAAAGAGGGCTACGATGAGGGGATGCAGCAGGGCATCCAGCAGGGCATTCAGCAGGGCATCCAGCAGGGCATGCTGGCGGACGCCCGAGAGATGCTGCTTGAGGCTCTGGCTGAGCGTTTCGGCCCGGTTCCCCACGACATCGAAGATGTGATCACGGCCTTGGAATCGCGTCGTCAGCTCAAAGAACTGTTGCGCTCAGCCCTACGTGTTAACAACATCCATGAGTTTCGAGAGCTGCTGACGTCCGGCCTCTGACCTCTCCTGGGTCGAAAAACCGCTGATGTGGGCTTTGGAACAGCGAAGAGCGCCTTCTGGGCGGAAACGGGTTTTGGTCCTCACATCCACTTTTCCTCGATGGCCGGGGGATACCGAGCCTCGATTCGTCTATGACCTGTGCCTGAAGCTCGCCGAATCCTTTGAGATGCATGTGGTCGCTCCCCACACTGACGGCGCCGAAAGGCTGGAACGTTGGAATGGCCTTCATGTGCATCGGTTTCAGTACTTCCCCGAGCAATGGCAATCTTTGGCCTACGAAGGGGGTATGCTCACGAAACTTCGCAAAAACCCTTTGATTGCCGTGCAGGTCCCCTTTTTTCTTGGAAGTCAGATCCTTTTGGTTCGACGCCTTCTAGAACGTCTATCTTTTGACGCCGTGCACGCCCATTGGATTCTGCCGCAAGGGCTCTGCGCCGTGCTGGCCCAGGCGGGAAGGCGCCGTAAGGTTCCTATCCTCTGCACCAGCCACGGCGGGGATCTTTTCGGACTGCGAGGAGCTCTTTTTGATGCCCTTCGCCGTTGGGTTCTCAGCCGGTCGGCCGCCGTGACCGTCGTAAGCCGCGCCATGGCCGAAAGGATGCGCACATCCGGCATCACCACGCCCTGTCAGGTGATTCCCATGGGAACGGACCTCAAAACCCTTTTTACTCCGGATCCACGCACGCCGCGCCGAACGGCCACGGTGCTCTTCGTGGGACGGCTGGTGGAAAAAAAGGGGGTGCGCTACCTGATCCAAGCCTTTGGCCATGTTCGCCGTCGCCTTCCCGAGGCAGAGCTCTGGATTGTGGGTTCCGGCCCCGATAAAGCGTTTTTAAAAAAGCAGGCCGCTTCCATCGCCCCCGTTCGTTCCTTGGACTGGCGCGAAGAGCGTGTCCCTTGCGTGGATTTTCCGGTCTGCCCGGGCGCCATCACCTTCTTCGGCCCGGTGCCGCACGGCGAGCTACCGTACTTTTATCGCACCGCCACGGTCACGGTGGTCCCTTCCGTGGTGGCCCAAAGCGGCGATCAGGAAGGCCTGGGGCTCGTCCTGGTGGAAGCCATGGGCTGCGGCTGCCCCGTCATCGCCTCCGACCTTCCCGCCATCCGCGACGTCATCCGCCCCGGCGAAACAGGCCTCGTGGTGCCGCCGAAGGAAAGCCGGCCGCTTGCCGAAGCCATCGGCACGGCATTGAGTCAACCGGCATTACGGCAAAAGCTTTCGAACGATGCCCGACGATGGGCTCTCGAAGCTTTGGATTGGACGACGATCGAAGAAAAGTACAGGAATACACTGACCGAAGTGATGCAGCGGAGCCGCTGATGAGGGAAAAACCATCGAAAACATCTCGGTGCTGAGGCCGCTTATCAGCACGAGGGTTTTTGCAACACACCGAGGAAGACATGAGCCCAGCGCGCGTCCCCGAGCCCGCCGTCTGGTTTCCAACGATCCGTGCCGGAAGCGGCACGGATGTTTTTACGGAACGCCTCTGCGCGGGACTTCGGGCCCGCGGCATCCGCGCCGAAATCACGTGGCTGCCCCTTCGGGCGGAATACGCCCCCTGGACCGTGCCCGTGCCCAAACCACCCGACTGGGCCAATGTGGTCCACGTCAATAGCTGGTTTCCGCTGCGCTTTTTACCGCGGTCGCTACCTATCATTGTCACGACACACCACAACGTCCATGATCCTCTCCTGAGGCCGTACCTCAGCCTAGCTCAACGCCTCTATCACCGCTTCTGGATTAAAGTCGTCGAGGCGGCTATCCTTGATCGAGCTACGCGCGTTGTGGCGGTCAGCCGGTTCACGGCCGCTTCCATATCGAAGACGTTCGGTATCAAATGCGTTCAGGTCATTTACAATGGCATCGACCTGGACGGGCCGTTTCAGCCTGAATGGAACTCGTCTCCTCACCGTCCGTTCCGCCTAATTTATCTGGGGAACTGGTCCAAGCGAAAAGGTTCAGATCTCCTAGGTCCCATTATGAAAGAGCTGGGAAGAAATTTTGAGCTTCGGTATACTGGGGGCCAAAAAGGCAAGGCACCCCAAAAACTTCCGAGCAATTGTATGTCTTTCGAAACACTCACCTCCTCAGAAGATGTGGCTCGAGCTTTGCGGCACTCCGACGCCATGCTGTTTCCAAGTCGTTTGGAAGGCTTTGGCCTTGCCCCTCTTGAAGCCATGGCTTGCGGATTACCCGTGATCGCGACGCACGGCTCCGCTTTACCCGAGGTGATCGAGCATGGTGTCACCGGCTTGCTCTGCCCACAGAACGACATCCGAGCCTTTGCAGAAGCTGCGCGCACACTTGCTACGAAGTGGGATTTATGGGCTCAAATGAGCCGGAATGCCCGACTGCGTGCCGAACGGCTGTTCGACTTAAATCGAATGATTGATGGCTATCTGGAGCTATACCGCATCACCAATACACTACTGTAAGGTTTCTGGCGGAATTGCAATTTTTTTCCTATGGGTTAACAAGTGCCAAGGAGAAAAAACTAAAATGAGGCAATCTTCTTCCTTGAGCTTAGATTCTTGTTTAATCCCGCATTTCGGGCAACCTTCTCCAAATGCCATACCACAACCGTCACCTTTTCCCCCACTTCCAAAAACACCTTTAGTTTCCATACTAATGCCAAATTACAATTACGCTCGGTATATTCCGAAGGCCATTCAGAGCGTTCTGGACCAGACATATAGCCACTGGGAACTTATTGTAAGTGATGATGGTTCAACCGACAATTCGCTTGATGTTATTGCAAACTTCCTTAGAAAATATCCCAGGATAAAGCTTATACAGAAACCGAATGCCGGTGTTGCCTCTGCCATCAATCAAGCCTTTTACCAATCAGCGGGTAACATCATTTGCTTTCTTGACTCAGACGACGTTTTTGCACCTGAAAAATTGGCAACCATCGTTTCACAATTCCAATGTGATCCATGCTTAGGATATGTAACCCATAAGATGCAATTCATTGATGCTAACGGCGTGAAAGGCCACATTTTTCCCTTAGCGTGCGAACACGGATACCTTCGAGACAAAATATATGCACGTGGCGGCTTCATTCAATTACCACCATCCAGCGCCATTTGTCTTCGTAAGGAATTAGCCGACATTATTTTCCCTATTGACGAGACACACTTCAGACAGCTTGCCGATGCCTATATTTATACGTTAGCGGGGCTATTGACTAAAACAGCGTGCCTAAACGATGTCCTTTCCTTTTACAGAGTTCATGGATCTAACCTAACCCATAAAGATACTTTACATGTTGATTCAATACTTCATACCAGAAACAATATTTTACATTATCTGACTGGAGTCAACAACAAATTGCATCATATGGGATATTCCCCAATCGATATAATGAAAAATAGCTACCTTCACACCCTTGAGACACGCCTTGCACTATGCCAGAACAATCTAAATTCCCGCGAGGCTTTTACGCTAATCGTCAAGTTTATCCACTCTCGCATGTGTGACAGATATCTCAAAGCAAGAGAAAGAGCATATGCATTTTTATACGTTGTTTTAATCTTTTTCCCCCAGAAACTTAGATCAATCCTTTTGATGAAGGCTCTTAAACTACGCAGAGATGCCCTAAGAACGTTTTTCTCGAGATAATATCCTTAATTCGGTGCGGTTTTTATATTGGGCGATACATTTTCACAAATCGTATCTATAGATTTTGCTCGCACCCTTCCGTGTTTTTTATGGATAAGCAGCCATGAAAGGGACAATACAATCTAATAAACCTCGAATTCTTCTTGTAGTAACTGATTTAGGGCCTGGTGGTTCTCAGGCAATGAATATTTACCTGGCTAGAGAGCTCAGCAATCGAGGATGGATCGTTGACATTGCCGTTTTGTTTGATCGCTGGAGGGTCCTTGGAGAGAATTTATGTAATAATCTCAATATCACAATATTAGGACGCGCCCGTTTTCCTCACAAAATTATGTTGCCATTACGATTGCTACCCATGGCTCGAAAAGTTGACGTGGTTCTGGGGGGGGCAGAACAGGCTTCCACCACCTATGCATGGCTCGCAGCGTTCTGTGCTGGCAAACCTTTCGTTGCATGGACTCACAGTTGTCTTCACTTGCATCTAGGTTCTGTGAGCAGAATAGATCGATTCATCATAAGGACTTTGTATCGAGAAACTCGGTATGTGGTTTTTACCTCAGCTGGGGCACGAGACTCTCTATTAATTTGTTTAGGCGAAAAACCCCCTCACGCCGCCTGGCATGTGGTCGAAAATTTCCTTCCGAAAACCTCAATAACTCCCGAAGCCAAGGCAATAGACCCGCTCCTGCTATCCAGGCCAGTCATCCTCGGCGTAGGACGGCTCGCAAAGGAAAAAGCCTTTGACCGACTTATCCGCGCACACGCGAAGTTGCTGAAAATGGGTCTAGACCAGCACTTAGTCATTCTTGGCGAGGGCCCAAAACGAACAGAGCTTCTTCGTAAAGCTCAACGGCTAGGGGTCGCCGCGACCACTTTTCTCCCGGGACATGTGCCAAATGTCCCTGATTGGTTGGAGCACGCTACCATTTTTGCCCTATGCTCAAAGTATGAGGGCCTCCCCCTTGTCATACTTGAAGCCATGGCTGCTGGCACCCCGATCGTGGCAATGGATTGCCCTTCGGGACCCCGGGAGATGCTTCAAGACGGTTATGCAGGCCTGCTCGTCCCTGAAGGGGACGAAACGGCCTTCACAGAGGCTTTGGCTGCTTTGTTGACGTCCCCTGAGCTCCGCGCCCGCTACTCCGAACGGGGGAAGCAAAGGGCAGCGTACTATTGTCCTGAACGTATCGTTCCCCAATGGGAATCTCTTTTCAAGGAAATAGCTGGGTCGTAATGTTTAACTCTTAGTCTCAGTGGGTCATGAATAAAGGCAAGGCGCCATCCATCAATAAATCCCTTTACAGGTACCCAACTTTCATTTCTTAGAGCCCGTATGGCGGCTCGACAGGACAGATAAAGAAACCTACCAATGAATGCGGCTAGGAAATCCCATGTACTCGCTGAAAGCTTGCGCACTAGGATCCAATGGCCTGCAACTACGCGCGCTTCATAAAAAAGACTTCCCATCTGGCTACTTGCTGAACCCTCATGCCTGACCCAGGCTGAACCCACAAAAGCGATTTCCTCAGGCTTCAAATTCCAGCCAAGCATAACATCTTCACCATACATAAAAAAGTCTTCATCAAACAAAGGAAGGCTAATCCGATTTAAGGGCAGGAGAAAAGCACAACCATTTGGGTACTCGAAGCTCCCGGGCAGTTTTGAAGTTGTAATCGCTCCTGTCCACCGGTGATAATATCGCTTATGAATTACACCAGAATTTTGTCGAACTTCAGAATATGCAATTCTTGCCTTAGGGTGTTTCTTAAGAGCATGTTTTAGGGCGCGAATCCCACCGGGAAGAATCACCGCATCATTATTAATGATTAAAACGTAAGCTCCAGGGTTTTTACATTGTATTTCGCACAATGCCCTATTGACCCCCGCAGCAAATCCGTAATTAATGGGGCTTTCGTGCACTATTACGCGGCTCTCTCCGCAGAAAGCTTTCTTGAGTATCCCGGCCGATTGTCCTAGATCTTCGGAATTGTCCCAAACCCACACTTGCTGCGCACCAGCTTTGACCAAACTCAACACACATTGCCGGGTTCGCGCTGGATCGCGATAGTTTAGGGTAAGCCCAATTACAGGACTGCATCGGGCCATGCTCTCGATCACACCCCTCGCATTCAGAACAACCAGTCTTAAATCCCTGAAAGTGCTCCATCCCTTATGGAATCCGCGATACCCTGGAAAACCCAACGCGCGTACCGCCCCACTTGATAGATGCCGCACTCCTCAAGGGCTTTCAGTGCCTTCTCCCTCCATTTCGAGCCAGGCCAAGACCAAGTGTAGGCGACATCAATCCAGGTTGGGTCGACCACCTCCGCTTTCTCAATCCAACCCCAGTCTTGCAGTTCCTGTACGATCATGTGGCATATCTTATCTATTTCTCCTTCGGACGGCCTCATCTTCTCTCGGTAGGCCTTCTCCACGTAGATGCTTACCCGATCGCTCCGTCCCCGTGAAAAGCTTGGCAGAAAAGAGGGGTCCACATTGCTGTAAAAGCCCACCCGGTGGAAGCCGACACTGCTCTTCGGAATGTAGAGCCAATGCTCCTCAGGGCAATGAGGCCCCTTCACGCCTCCAATATTGGCCACCAGCACAGCCGTTGCCGGGTCAGGGCGCTCATCCACTTGAAGCCCAGCCATTTCCATCATCCGGTTCAGCGGAAGTGTCGAGATGATTTCCTCGTAACCTTGAGAATATCCATCTTCGAAGTAGACCACCTTTTCCCTAACATCTATTTGCACCACTCGCTTCCCATAGTGAATTTTACAGCGCTCGGCGAGCCGCAGGGTCAGAATATTCAATCCTTCTTCTGGATAAATAAAAGTTACATTATAACCGACCTGTTGAACGTCATCAAAAGCTCCGCGGATGAGCAAGGTCGGATTGATAGGGGTCTTGTAGGCATCCTGCGGGGCAATCTCTCGATAAAGTCCTGCTGTATAGAGCTCGTGAAAAGGTTCGAAAAACAGGTCACAAAGGGTGGGGCCGAAGGTCGCCTTAAGCCAATCGCACATCGTGCCCATCCCGCCATTCGAGTATTGCCCAGCATTTATCAATTCTTGAAGCACCTGAGCCGCTACTTCCTGACCAAGGTAGCGCAGATTATGTTGTAACGGATAGGGCACTATCAGCCTCTTATTAGGAAAGTAGACAGCAGAGCGCCGTACATAGGACTTCACCGGGGTCAGCCGGCGGATGAATCGCAATACCAGAGGATCCCCGCCAAAAATCCAGTGCCCACCACCGATTTCAAAACGGTACGCTTCGCCGTCTTCTGGTAAAGTCTGCAGGCGCTCTTGAGAGCCCGGCCGGATATAATAGGAGGAACATATACCGCCTGGCCGCTCCTGCGCCTCATACACGGGCAACCCCGAGGCATAGCCAGCAGCCAGGCCTGTCATGCCAGCACCGAGGATTAGCACATTGTTTTTGTTCATGGCCGAACCATCTTTCCCCACAGAGTGCAGTTCTTGTATATCAAAAATATTGACATTGCCAGTGTGACAAAGATCTCGCTAATCAATACCGAAATGGCCATACCTGCAGCCTGCCATGGAGGAACTAACAAGACCGCCAGAGAGACATTGAGTAAACCCGCGGCGAAAAGAATCAATGTGAACCCTCGGTCCATACCGAATGGAACCATAAGCTGAATACCAAGAACATTGCTTACAGCAACAAGAAAAGGCAGAAAAGAAATAATCTTAATTGCAACGATCGAAGGCCTGTACTGTGCCCCCAATAATATACCGACAATCAAAGGAGCAGTAAGAAAAATCAACAACGAAAGGCCAAAGCCAGCTCCTCCCATTAAAAATAACATTCTACGGCCCCAAAATAGTGTCTCTTCTTTTGATTCAGCGGCCAGTTTACTGAACCGCGGATAGGCCGCTTGCGACACCGGTGTGAGAATCCCAAGCATTGCTTTTACAATCTTTTCAGCCACGCTATAATAGCCCACCACGGTGTGGTTCGTCAGTATTCCTAAGATGAAAGGGTTTCCCGCAGTGTATAGGCCGACTGAAGCCATGGAGAGAAAAAGAACCCATCCTTCTTTCAGCGCCTCCCATATTCCCGCCCGCGTCACCGAAACACATTTCAAGCTGAATATCCGCACCGCTGTCATTGCCCCAACCAACCCTGCGGTCAGAGAACCAGCGCCTATTAGGGCAGCATACACCACGGTATCCTCTGGCCGATCCACTAGGGTAAAGACGCCCGCTAAGACAGCGATTCTCATCCCCAGATTAATTACCGATATCGCCACCATCCGTTCCATTCCCTGAAAAAGCCAGGAGGGAAACAGCGCGTTACCTAAAACAGTTCCGTAGAGTGCCAAGAGTAGAGTGTAAACTTCTCTCAGCTTTGGAAGAGCGGCAGTGAGCAAAAGAAGTATACCCAGCCCCAGTAAGCTCAGCAGTCCCTTGGCAGCCCACACATGACAGGCAATGCGGTTCATAACTTCGTGATCATCCCGGCACACTGAGATCTTCCGGGTAGCCGACCAGTTAAAGCCGTATTCTACAAACAGCATTAGGTAATTGACAAACCCCTGCGCAAAAGCCACGGCACCGTAGCCTGCCGGTCCGAGTACCCGCACTAGGTAAGGGACAGTAATAAGCGGCACGATGTAGTTGGCAAATTCGATCAGGTACAACGAAGCCGCATTGCGGGCGACGGTGCTTCGAAGGCCGGTGCGTATGGACTGGGATACGCCGCTCCGGCCTCGGCTTTGCACAAAAACTTCAGGCTTCATGTAGAAAAACCGCCTGTGATGTATTCTATGTGATTACGTGAGAGCACACATAACACAATTGTACTAGTGTGTCTGGTAAGTTATTGTACTTGTAAGGTTATACATTTCTAGAACCATCCTACAGAATGACGACTGAAATGCCAAAAGCATTTGAGGCTCTATGGTCACAGTCAACGCAAGCACAGCGCCGTAGGCCCCATAGGCTTCAACTCCTAACATGCGAGCGACGATCCCGATTCTCGTCGAGGCCGTCGCGTGCTCTTTCCAAGGCAAAGCTCCTGACGTCTCATGGATTTAGAGGCCACCTGAACACTTACCGTTGAAAACTCCAAACATCTACCAAAAAGAAAAATTGTATTTTCCCAGCCCGCCAAGGCCAGCCACCGCCATTTTGCTCGTCTCTCGCTGGGCGGCCTCTTAGCCCTTCTTCAGCCGATAAACGAGAGTCGGCACCAGGAAATGGAAGCTTCGAAAAAGCCAGGGCGGGATTTTTGCGGTCACCTGAGCGAAAGATGCCCAACCAATTTCCACGCAAAACGTTTCATGCAGCGCTGCCTGAGCCAGATTCTCGTAGTGGAAGCCCGCATCTTTTAGGTGCCGCTCGAGAGTACGCAGCGAAAGGGGTTCACAATCGTAATAGTCGCCTTTCTTCATGGCTCGCACATAGTCATGCCGCATGGACCGAGGCAGCCAACTCAAAAAAGGCAGTCGATAATGGGGCTCAATAAACATCCAGCGATTCGGCGTCGCCAGGTAACCGATACCGTCAGGCTTCATGACCCGGTACATTTCGCTCAAATGATGCCTTTGATCCCCAGTGTCTCCTACGTGCTCTATCACGTGATTCGATATGATCACATCAAAAAGAGCGTCCGAAAACGGAAGCTTTGTGTCGTGTACGAGTTTAAATTCAAAACCATCCCTGACCACTCGCTGATCAACCACATCCACGGCCGTCACATCGAAGCGAAGGGTCGAATGGCTGGCGAAATAATGGGCAATAACCCCAGATCCCGTTCCGATTTCCAGCAATTTCAGGGGCTCACGTTTTTCGGAAAGATCAAGCAGCCGTTCTATCTTCAGCGCCTTTCGTCTGCGCGAAGGAAGGTCGAGAACCGCATGAGTCTTTGTTTTCGTGACCCGGTCCATAGAACCTGCAATAAGTTTGGTAAAAAGCACCCTATTTCATAGCAATGAACGACGTTTTTACTCTTTCAGCCGCCGTTTTCCACGCGGTCGTAGCGGAGTTGGGTGATCTGTTCGCTGATGAGGCCCAGCATGAAGAGGAGCACTGAGGTGATGAAAAGCAGGGCCGACATGTTCGTGAAGCGATGGACCGTGAAATAGGTGTAGGCATAGTTGGCCAACCCCAGGAGGAAAAAGGAGCCGCTCACCGGTAGAAAAATGCGCAGGGGAGAAAACAGGGTGGTGATCTTGAGAATGATCAGGAGAAAGCGCGTGCCGTCCCGAAGGGGCTTGATCTTGCTCGAGCCGCTGCGGCGGCGGGCTTGAATGGGCACGTAGCACACCGATCGGCCGCTTCGAAGATAGGCCAGGGTCAAGGTCGTCGGATAGGAAAAGGTATTGGGCAACAAATAAAGATACCGCAGGACCGTTTCGCGGTGCACCACCCGGTAGCCCGACGTCAGATCCTTGACGGGAAATTTCGTGGCGTAGCGGGCCAGCATGTTGTAGGCGGCGTTGGCCACGCGGCGAAACCCATTGGCGTGGCTTCGGGGGTCTCGAGCCCCCACGACCATGTCGTAGGTTTGGGCCGCTTCGAGCAGGCGCGGAAGATCGTTGGGATCGTGCTGGCCGTCCCCGTCCATGAGCACCACCTTGTCTCGGGAAGCCAGGCGGATGCCGGTTTTGACGGCGGCTCCGTTTCCCATGTTGTAGGGGTGCGACCACACGTAGGCTCCCGCCCGGCGGGCTTCTTCGGCCGTCCTGTCGCCGGAACCGTCGTCCACGACAATCACTTCGGCTTCGGGAAGCCGTTCGTGAATTTTGCTGACGGTCCCCGCGATGGCCGCCTCTTCATAATAGGCCGGGATCACCACGGACACATCCGATCCCCGTTCCACCTGAACGTCTCCTTGTTTCCCACGTCTTTATGCACGCACGGTTCCCATAGCACAAATCGGGCCGAAACGGCGGAACTTTCTGCGGCAGGTCGGCCCCCCACGGGTTCGTTTTGACTCACGCGAAAGCCTATGTTAGGAGCGTGCCCGAAAGTCGGCACTCCTCTGGGAGGTTGTCCGAGAAGGCTCTTAAGGCGTCGTTCGCGGGGAACACCGCACGGGACAATGAGGCGTCGCGGCTAAAGCCGCTCCTACAAAAATGCGATCTCGGAAAACATCCAGAGCGCAGTAAAGATTCGCGGCTAAAGCCGGTCCTACAAAACGCGTTTCGGACAAACGCCCAGGGCACGTCTTGCCGGCGATTCTAACCACATCCATGGAGCTCTTTTTATGGCGCAGCAGCCTTCACGTATTCCTCGAAAGGGCTACCTTTGTGTGGTGACGGCGGCCATCTTTTGGGCCGTTTCCGGGTCGGCCGGAAAATACCTTTTCAACCACGGGGTCACCCCTTACCAAGTGGTCCAGATGCGGGTCACCCTGGCCGCCGCCCTCCTTTTCTTGTGGCTTTTGGCTCGAGACCGCCGTCGGCTTCGCATCGAGCCGCGCGACATCGCCTATTTTGCGATCCTGGGGGTGACCGGCCTCGCCATGGTGCAGTTTACGTACTTTTACACCATCAGCAAGATCAAGGTGGCTGCGGCCATTCTTTTGGAATACCTGGCTCCCGTTTTCATTGCCATTTATGCCGTAACCATCGCCAAAGAAAAGCTTACCTGGCCCACCGCGGCGGCCGTCACTCTGGCCACGCTGGGCTGTTACCTGGTGGTGGGAGGCTACAATCTCGATCTCTTCGCCATGAACAAAGTCGGGCTGCTGAGCGGGCTCGCGTCAGCCGTCAGCTTCGCCTGGTATTCCGTTTACGGCGAAATCGGCATGCGCCGCTACAGCCCCTGGACGGTCCTCTTCTACGCCTTCCTTTTCGCCGCCCTGTTTTGGAACATCGCCCACCCCCCTCTGGAAGCCTTCCGCCATCCCTACCGACTGGTGGATTGGGCGTGGATCCTTTACATCGCCGTCTTCGGAACCCTGATTCCCTTCGGTCTCTACCTTTACGGCATCAACCTCATCCGCTCCACACGGGCCAGCATCACAGCCACCCTGGAACCCATCACGGCGGCCGTTGTCTCCTACCTCTTCCTCGGTGAAACCCTGGAAAAACTGCAAATGGCCGGCGGCCTTTTCGTCATCGGCGCTGTCATTTTGTTGCAGATTCGTCAGGAATTTGACGATTCCACGCCGGAGCTTGTTCGGTCCAGGCTTTCGGAGTCGGGAAAGTCTTCATCGTGAGGGCATCATCATGGGCCGGATCGTGACTTTGATGACCGATTTCGGGCTTGAGGACGGCTATGTGGCCGCCATGAAGGGGGTGATTCTCTCCCTTGTCCCCGACGCGGTGCTCGTCGACATCACCCATGCCATCCCCCCGCAGGACATTCGATGGGGCGCCTACATTTTGAAAAGCTGCTACGCCGATTTTCCTTCGGGGACCATTCACACGGCCGTCGTCGATCCCGGCGTCGGGACCGAGCGACGGCCTGTGGCCGTCAGGACGCCGCACTTTGTCTTCATCGGGCCGGACAACGGTCTTTTTTCCTTTGTCCTCGCCAAGGAACAAACCTATGAAGCCCGCGTTCTGGAAAATCCGGCGGTCCGAAGGCCCATGGTGAGCGCCACCTTTCACGGCCGGGATATTTTTGCGCCCGCCGCCGCGCACCTGGCCGCCGGTTTTCCTTTTGCCTCCTTGGGACCCGAAATCAAGCCCGTCGATCCCGCGTGGCCCGCTCCACAGCCGACCTCGAACGGCATCACGGGGACGGTTCTCGGCTGGGATCGTTTCGGCAACATCGTGACAGACATTGAGCGGGAAGACCTCGCCCCCCTTGAAAAAGGCGGCCCGCTCCATGTGTTTTTGGGTTCACAGCCCATTCGGCGGTTCGGCCGAACCTACGCCGATGTCCCTCCCGGCCACGCTTTGGCCCTCATCGGCAGTTCCAATCACCTGGAAATCGCCGTCAACCAAGGAAACGCGGCGGAGCGGTTTTCCGCGACGCGGGGCCAGCGCGTCGAGGTGATATTTCTTTGAAGTTTCGTGTCGCGCCTGCCGATCTTTTCATCAGAAGGCCCAAAGCCCACTGCAAAAAACGCTGCGAACCGACCGCGCCATCTCTTTACGAAACGGGTGGGCATTCTTATCGTTTTGGTGCGAAAGACAATTTATCCCAAGGAGGCGACCATGGTGAAAGATAGAGTGCTGTCGGCGGAATTCGATTTCCTGAAGGGAAGCGACATCTCCAAGGAGGGGCTGTCCTCGGCTGGCGTGATCGATGCATCCACGCCCAATCCTCGACCTGTGGAAAGTGAGGCGTCGGCTCATGCGGAAAACGATCTCCGGGACAAGAAACTCCAGGAAAAAATCGACCGAAGCATGGATGCCATCAAACAGTTCATTCGAAGCATCGACGTCAACGCTCTTTAAGATTTCGGCCATCCCGCTTCGGCGCGTTCATGCCCCTCCGTCCATATCGGGCGGGAGGGGCTTTTTTACGAGCTCGCTCTCCGACCTTGTTGCCGCGAAGAGCGTGTGGTAGAAGCGCCGGGAGGTCGCATGGGGCGGCCTCACCGGCCGCGCTTTTTCGGGCACAACATCGGCAGTGAGGCTCTTTTCGGAGGGCGCAGCGATGGATACCCTTTCGGCCGTCGGCCTCGGCGTCTTGCAAGGGCTGACGGAATTTCTTCCTGTGAGCAGTTCCGGCCATCTGGTGATCGGCCAACACCTCCTGGGCTGGCAGGAACCCAACCTGTTCTTCGACGTGTGCCTCCATGTGGGGACCTTTCTGGCCGTCGTCGTCGTGTTTCGGCGCGACATCGCCTTGCTCGTTCATGGCGGTCTAGGCTGGCTGCGCCGTCCCTTGGGAGGAAATCCCTATGATCGCGATGAATCGCGTCGGCTGTTTGAACTGGTCCTTTTCGGCACCATTCCCACCGTCATCATCGGCTTTGCCTTCAAAGACGTTTTCGAGAGCCTTTTTGCGTCCGTGCGCGCCGTCGGCTTCAGCCTTCTCATCACCGGAACCCTTTTGTGGCTCACGCGACGAACGGCTTCCTTTCGCGGATGGGGGCCGTTCGACATTCGCTTTCGGCACGCCGTGCTCGTCGGCATTGCCCAGGCCTTGGCCATTACGCCGGGCATTTCCCGTTCGGGAACGACCATCGCTGTGGCGTTGTTTCTTGGGTTTCAGAGAGAGTGGGCCGGGCGGTTTTCTTTCTTGCTTTTCGTTCCCGCCGTCATGGGGGCCATCACTTTGGAACTGGTGAAGCTTCGGGGTGTGCCGGATCCTTTCTGGCCTGTGGTGTGGGGCACGGCGGCGGCGGCCGTGACGGGTTACGTGGCGCTGCGGTTTCTTCTGGCGGTGGTGCGGCACGGGCGGTTTCATGTTTTTGCGCCCTATTGCTGGGCGCTGGGAATCGTCTGTCTCGCCGCGACGTTTTTTCGGTGATGACGACCATGTCGGCACTGTTTCATGATCTTGTGACCTGGGTGGTGGCGTGGGCGCATACGCCCTACGCTTCGGCGGCGTTGGCTCTGTTGGCCTTTGCCGAATCGAGTTTCTTTCCCATCCCGCCCGATGTGCTTTTGATTTCGCTGTGCCTCATCGACCCGGACCGTTCCTTCGGATATGCGGCGCTGTGCACCGGATCGTCTGTGCTCGGGGGGCTGTTCGGATACGCCATCGGCCGATACGGCGGCCGGCCCATTTTGGAACGGTTCATGAGCGCTTCCAAGATCCAGGCGGTGGAACGCTATTACCAGCGCTACGACGTGTGGGCCGTGGGGATTGCGGGGTTTACGCCCATTCCGTACAAGGTGTTTACCGTGAGTGCCGGGACCTTCTTGCTGGATGTCAAGCGGTTCATCCTGGCGTCTTTGGTGGGGCGCGGCGGCCGGTTTTTTCTCGTGGCGGCCCTTTTTTATTTCTTCGGGGAACCCATCGGGGAATTCGTGAAAGCGTCTTTGAACTGGTTGTCCGTGGTTTTCGCCGTGTTGTTGGTGGGCGGGTTCGCCCTGATCCATTATTGGTCCAAGCGCTCCGGGGCGGTTCGGCCGCCCAAGGTGTGAGATGGCCCGCCCCATTGGGGCTCGAGAAGGAAAAGGGGAGCCCGGGTCCCCTCCGCTAAAGGTTGGCGATGCTTCACCCCTCTGGGGTTTGATGGAAGACGGGGAGGTCGATTTTCCGGGTCCCGGGGCTACGCCCCGGGCTGGAATCCTCGGCCCCTTCGGGGCCGTTCGAAGCCGCCGCCGTAGGTTGGGGTGAACCGTAGGTTGGGGTGAGCGTAGCGAACCCCAACACAAAACGCCCCAGGACCACCGCCGTAGGCTGGGGTGAGCACAGCCGCCGTCGCCGCATCTGTAGGTTGGGGTGAGCCCTGCGAACCCCAACACCAAACACCCCTCGGGAGTGATGCATTGTGGGAAGGGCACTGGTTGTCGCCGTCATCGTCTTCGGGTTGTGGACCGCCTGGGCGGGGAATGCCGCTGCCTCCGACCCCGTGGACGGCGATTGGCTCATCGTGCACCTGGGGGCCGAACCGGGAACGCTCAATCCCATCACGGCCACGGACGCCTATGCCGGCCGGGTGAACGACTACATTTACGAATCGCTTCTTCGGCGCGATCCCAAGACCCTGGAACTGGTCCCCGTGCTGGCCGAATCGTGGGACATATCCGAAGACCGCCTGACCTACACGTTCCATCTTCGAAAAGACGTCCGCTGGCAGGACGGCACGCCCTTTACGGCCCGAGACGTGCTCTATTCTTTCGAACGGATCAACGACCCCGCCGTGGATGCCGCCCATCTTCGCAATTACTACCGGGATATCGAAAAACTGGACGTCCTGGACGATTACACCCTCCGCTACCGCTACCGCATGCCTTACTTCCGGGCCCTGGAGTTCTGCGGGGGCATTCCCATCGTCCCGGCCCATCTTTTCAAGGCCGCAGACGATTTCAACCAGCATTCCATCGGCCGAAGCCCGCTGGGCACCGGCCCGTATCGGTTCGTGCGCTGGGACACGGGAAAGGAAATCGTTCTGGAACGTAACGAGGCCTACTGGGGGACCAAGCCGCGCCTCAAGCGGATCGTCTTCAAGATCATCACGGACAACACCGTCGCCTTGCATGTGCTCAAAAAGGGCGGGCTGGACCTCATGAGCCTGCGGCCCATCCAGTGGGTGAAGCAGACCGGCAGCGCCCGGTTCCAGGAACGGTTTCAGAAGCTCAAGTATTACCTTCCCAGTTACACCTACATCGGCTGGAACCAGCGCAAACCCTATTTCGACGACCGCCGGGTGCGTCAGGCCATGACCCTGCTGCTGGACCGGGAGATGATCCTGCAGCGGTTGCTGTTCGGCTTGGGCACCGTGGTGAGCGGGACCTTTTACGTCAACAGCCCGGAATACAACAAGGCCGTCACCCCCTACCCCTACGACCCCGACCGGGCTCGAGCGCTCCTCAAGGAAGCCGGCTGGGAGGACCACGACGGGGACGGCATTCTGGATCGGAACGGCATCCCCTTTCGGTTCGAATTCCTCATTTCCGCCGGGTCCCTCTTCGCCGAGCAGCTGGCCACGATCCTGCAGCAGAACCTGAAAAACGTCGGGATCGTCGTGACCATTCGAAAACTGGAATGGGCGGTCTTTATCCAAAGGATTCAGTCCCACGATTTCGACGCGTGCACGCTGGGCTGGAGTCTCGGCTGGGAAACGGATCCGTACCAGCTGTGGCATTCCTCCCAGGCTGACAAGGGATCCAATTTCGTGGGTTTTCAAAACGCCGAGGCGGATCGGCTTATCGAAGAGGCACGGCGCGAATTCGACCCCGTAAAGCGCCGCGCTCTGTACCACCGGTTCCATGAAATCCTCCACGAAGAACAGCCCTATACGTTCCTTTTCACCCTGGAGGCCATGGTGGCGGTGGACCGACGCTTTGAAAACGTGAGCGTCTATCCCATGGGCCTGGAGCCGCGGGAATGGTGGGTGCCGCTGGAAAAACAGCGGTACCATTGAACATCCCTCGTCGCGGGAATCGGGTTGAGAGGGCGGCCATGCGGGCGTATCTTCTGAAACGACTGCTTCAGATGATCCCCACACTTCTCGGGATCACTTTCATCACCTTTTGTATTATCCAGCTGGCGCCGGGCAATCCCGCCATGCTGAAACTCCAGATGGCGTCCCAAGGCGAAATGGCCGATACGGCCTACGCCAAACAAATCATCGAACAGACGAAAAAACTCTACGGTTTGGATAAGCCTCTTCCCGTACAGTACGCCCTCTGGGTCAAACGCGTGTTCACGCTGGATTTCGGCACATCCTTTAAAGACCACCGCCGGGTCCTGGACAAAATCGCCGAACGGCTGCCCGTGACGATCCAAATCAATGTGTTGTCCATTTTTTTGGTTTATCTCATCGCCATTCCCTTCGGGGTCTATTCGGCCACCCATCCGGACACCCTGTCCGACAGAACCCTCACCCTGCTTTTTTTCTTCCTGTACTCCCTGCCCAATTTCTGGGTGGCCGTGCTGCTCATTATGCTCTTCGGTGGGGGCGAATTCTGGGACGTCTTTCCCGTCTACGGCATTTCTTCCATCAACGCCGAAAGCTGGCCGCTGTGGCGCCAAATGCTCGACCGGCTGTGGCACCTGGCCCTGCCGGTGGCCTGCCTCACCTACGGCGGATTTGCCTATCTTTCGCGACTCACTCGGGCCGAACTCCTGGAAGTCATCCGCGAAGACTACGTGCGCACGGCACGGGCCAAGGGCTTAAGCGAACGGGTGGTGATTTTTAAGCACGCGTTTCGAAACGCTCTGCTTCCCATCGTCACCTTGCTGGCGTTTCTGCTGCCGGCCATGTTCGGCGGCAGCGTGATCATCGAGAGCATCTTTTCCATTCCCGGCATGGGACAATTGGGCTTTGAAGCCGTCTTGTCGCGCGATTACCCGGTGATCATGGCTATCACGACCATTTCGGCCCTGCTCACCCTCATCGGGTTGCTGCTCTCGGATATCTTGTACGCCGTGCTGGATCCTCGGATTCAGCTGGAATGATTGCCTTTCGGGAAGGAATTTCATGGTCGGCCGCAGGCTGAAAGATTCGCCCATGAGCCCGTCGTTTCAACCGACGGCGTCCGTGTCGTATTGGAAAACCGTCTGGCGCCACTTCAAGAAAAAGCGTACGGCGGTGGCAGGCCTGTGGGTGACGCTCTTTCTTACGCTCGTCGCCGTCTTGGCCCCCGTTTTGGCCAACGACCGGCCCATCGCGGCCTTCTGGAACGGCCGCCTGGTTTTTCCCGTCTTCGACGAAGGGCTTCGGCCGGAAAACGGCACCTGGAAGGATCTGTGGAACCCGAACGTCTTCCTGTTTCAGCGCCCTCTAAACGCTCCCGGATCGTGGGCTCTGTGGCCGCCCGTTCCTTATTCCCCGTCGGAATACGATCTTCTGGAAAACCTGTCCCCTCCCAGCCGAAAGCACTGGTTCGGGACCGACGATCGCGGCCGGGACGTGTTGAGCCGCATGATCCACGGGGCACGGATTTCCCTTTCCGTCGGGTTTGTGGCCGTCGGGATCGCCCTCATCATCGGGATCATCCTGGGCGGACTGGCCGGCTATTTCGGCGGGTGGGTGGACGGCGTCATCAGCCGGCTCATCGAAATCCTGCTCACCATTCCCACCTTCTTTCTCATCATCGCCATCATCGCCTTCCTGCCGCCGAGCATTTACACCATCATGGCGGTTATCGGCCTGACAGGCTGGACGGGGGTGGCGCGGTTTGTGCGCGCCGAATTCTTCAAGCTCAAGCGGCTGGACTTCATCCAGGCTTCCGCGGCTTTGGGCGCAAGCCACGGGCGGATCATTTTTTTGCACATGCTTCCCAACGCCATGGCGCCTGTCTTGGTATCGGCCGTCTTCGGCATCGCCGGGGCCATCCTGACGGAATCGAGCCTGAGTTTTCTCGGTTTCGGTGTGCCGCCTCCCACGCCCAGCTGGGGGGACATTTTAAGTCAGAGTCGCGATTACATCGAATTCGCCTGGTGGTTGACCACCTTTCCGGGTCTTGCCATCTTTTTGGGCATCACGTCCTATAACCTCGTAGGAGAGGGTCTCCGGGACGCCATGGACCCGAAACTTTTCGGATGACGGAGGAGAAGAGACGATGCCCGTGAGCGTGCCCTTGGAATCTCCGTTGGTCTTTACGGTGAGCGAACTCAGCGCCCGCATCAAGGGCCTGCTGGAAGCCAATTTTCCTTACGTGTGGGTCCGGGGGGAGATTTCCAACCTGAGGGTCCCCGCTTCGGGCCATGCCTATTTCACGCTCAAGGACGAAAAGAGCCAAATCCGCGCGGTGATGTTCCGCCCGGCCCTGGGGCAGCTGAAATTTCGTCCCGAAGACGGCATGGCTGTCCTGTGTCAAGGGCGGCTTACGGTTTACGAACCCCAGGGGGTGTATCAAATCATCGTGGACGTCCTGGAACCCCAGGGCCGTGGCGCGTTGCAGGTGGCCTTTGAACAGCTCAAGGAAAAACTCCGGAAGGAAGGCCTCTTCGCCCAAGAGCGCAAACGGCCTCTTCCCCTTCGCCCGCAACGGGTCGCCGTGGTCACGTCTTCGACGGGAGCCGCCATTCGGGACATTTTGAAGGTGTTTCAGCGATGCCCTTATCCTTTGACGGTCACCGTGCTGGCGGTCCGGGTGCAGGGGGACGAAGCGGCGCGGGATATCGCTCGGGCTTTGGAAACCGTATCTGCCCTGCACAAGGATTTCGCCTGGGATGTGGTCCTTGTGGGACGGGGCGGCGGAAGCCTTGAGGACCTTTGGCCTTTCAACGAGGAAACGACGGCGCGGGCCATCGCGGCCTGTTCCGTGCCTGTGATTTCCGCCGTGGGCCATGAAATCGATGTGACCATCTCGGACATGGTAGCGGATTGGCGAGCGCCCACACCCACGGCGGCGGCCCAGTGGGTGGTGGGGCAGCTCGAGGAGGTGGAGCGGCGCTTGGACGACCGGTCCAAGCGGCTTCGCGCCGCCTTTGTCTCGCGGGTGGATCGGCTGCGCACCCAGCTCTCCCGGCTGGAAGGGCGCCTCATCGATCCACGCCGCCGTTTGATCGACTGGCGTCTGGGCGTGGATGACCGCCTGGATCGGCTCGTTCGGGCCATGCAGATTCGGCTCCACCTGTGGCGCATGCGGGCCGCCCACGCGGCGAAACGGCTGCAGCGGGTGCATCCGGAAAAAACGCTGGCCGATCTGCGAGGGCGGCTGGAAAGCCTTTCCCGCCGCATGGTGGAGCTGGAAAGCCGGGATCTGGAACGACGCCGCCTGCACCTCAACGCGGCGGCGGCCCGGCTGGAATCCCTCAGCCCTTTGGCGATCCTCGCTCGAGGCTATTCCTTGACCTGGAAGCTTCCCGAGGAAACCCTCGTTCGCCGAGCGGCTGACGTGCAGCCGGGAGACCGCCTGCGCATCCGCGTGGCGGAAGGGGAGCTCACCGCCCGGGTGACGGAGACGGCCGATTCCTGAACCCTGATCCACACGACGTGGACGGCCTTCGGATGAACCCCAAGAAGGCCTGCGGCCCAGAAAAAAGAAAGGATGCGGCGATGGTCGGCGCTGACGCCCACAGCAAGACGGGGAAGAAGAAAAAGACGGACACTTTTGAAGACGCCATGAAACGCCTGGAAGAGATTGTGGAAAAGCTGGAAAAGGGGGATCTGCCTCTAGAAGAGGCCATGTCGGCCTTTGGTGAAGGCGTGGAGCTTGTGCGTTTCTGCCATGAAAAGCTGGAGGAGGCGGAAAAAAAGGTGCAGCTTCTCGTGCAGGGGGAAGACGGCCGGTGGATCGCCGCCCCCTTTGACAAGCCCGATCCAGGCGGCGAGAACGGCTAGGAGCGTGTCCGAAAATGCCGTTATGACTTCACGGCCTTTCATTAAAATGCACCACAGAGACGCAGAGGGCGCAGAGCTTTCTTTTTTGCGCCGCGCCGCGGAGATGCCGGCGCGGCACAAGAAGCACCCTTCGGGAAGCTTTCCGTCACCCCCCAGGGGACACCCCTTTCCGTTTTCGGACAGGCTCCTAGGAGCCTGTCCGAAAATGCCTTTGGCAGGATTCTTGGGAAAGATTGGTGAAGGCCTGCGGCAAGGTGACGGCTGAAGCTGTTTCCACAAAATGCGGTGTCCTTTCGGCAGCATTGTGACAGCTTGCGTGCGGGGCAGTCGCCCCGAAGGGGCGAAACATCATAGCCCGGGGCGTAGCCCCGGGGCGGAGCGCCCATTGAAGTGAGAATATAAGCCCCGAAGGGGCGAAACACATTGCTTAAGGATCCACCCCCTGGCATGGGGATGGCTCATCGGGGGTTGGGTTAGGCCCCTGCGGGGCTTAAGAATTGGTAAAAATGGGACCGATCTGCTTATCCCAGGGCGAGGCCCTGGGCTGACATCCTGGGCCCCTTCGGGGCGCGGTCCGCTGAAGCTCGGGGTGGTCGATCCGAAGGGGCAAAACACACGGCTTAAGGAGCTAGCCCATCGCATGGGGATGGCTCATCGGGGGTTGGGTTACGCCCCTGCGGGGCTTAAGAATTGGTAAAAATGGGACCGATCTGCTT
>Ga0209381_1002125_pt1 | contig 26599 bp, 18 predicted proteins | sample DewCreD2012metaG_FD_184111 | JGI IMG/M metagenome (GOLD analysis project Ga0209381, IMG submission 184111) | Hot spring sediment bacterial and archeal communities from British Columbia, Canada, to study Microbial Dark Matter (Phase II) - Dewar... ...
CCGATGCACAGGGGTGCCACGCCCGGCCGTCGATCGCGCCGCTAACGATGGCTCGACTTCCGCCCGACGACGCTCCCGTCGCCGACACTCTCCTTCTACGCACCACCCGAAACAGGGAAGACTCCAGGAAAAGGTTGCGGCCGGGAGATGATTGTTCGCCCCTTGCCTCTTCCAATTCCGCCCGCTATCGCGAAAATGCCGCCCCTGTTTGGTCGGACGGCAAGGAGTGCGTCGTCATGCAGTGGCTCATCGCGCTGTTCAAGGATACCTCAACGGTCGCTCACGCGGTCCTGATCCTGGGCCTGGTCGCCGCCATCGGCCTGGCACTCGGGACCATCAAGGTCCGCGGGGTAGGCCTCGGCGTCGCCGGGGTCCTGTTTGCCGGCCTCATCTTCGGACACTACGGCTTCACCCTCGAACACTCCGTCCTCGACTTCGCCCGCGAGTTCGGCCTGATCCTTTTCGTCTACACTATCGGCATGCAGGTCGGACCGGGCTTCATCGCCTCCCTCCGCCGCCAGGGGTTGCCCCTGAATCTCATGGCGGGCGGCATCGTCCTCATCGGCGTCATTATCACCATCGTCATCGCCTACACCCGCTTCGACCCCGCCGATCGACCCGTCGCCGTCGGCATCTTCTCCGGCGCCACCACCAATACCCCGAGCCTCGGTGCCGCCCGACAGGCGCTGAAGGACGTCCCGAATGTCGCCCCGGCCACCGCCGATCGCCTCGGCATGGCCTATGCCATGGCCTATCCCTTCGGAATCATCGGCATCATTCTGGCCATGCTCGTCATCCGCGCTGTCTTCCGCATCGACCCCCACAGCGAGGCCGAAATGCTCGCCGCCATGCAGCGGGCCGGCGCCTCCAGGCTCGAAACCATGAATCTCGAGCTGCGCAATCCCAACCTTGACGGCCTCCAGCTGCGCGACATTCCCACCCTTGGCCAGTCGGGCGTGGTCATTTCCCGCGTCCTCAAGGCCGGCAAACCCCAGGTCGCCCGCGGTAGCACCGTCCTCAATCTCGGCGATGTCCTGCTCGCCGTCGGCCCCAAGGCCGGCCTTGAAGACCTGCGCCTGATCATCGGTGCCGAGAGCAAGGTGGACGTCAAGACCGTCCCCTCCCACCTGACCACGCGACGCCTGCTGGTCACCAAGAGCCAGGCCCTCGGCCAGACCATCCAGGAACTCGATCCTCTCTCCCGCTACGGCGTGATCGTCACCCGCATCAACCGCGCCGAGGTCGAACTGCCCCCAACCCCGGCCACCAAGCTCCAGTTTGGCGACACAATCCTCGCAGTCGGCGAGCCGGACGCCATCAACGCCTTCGCACAGGAAGTCGGCGATTCTCCCAGGCAGCTCAACCACCCCCAGGTCATCCCCATCTTTCTGGGCATCGCCCTGGGGGTGATCGTCGGCTCCTGGCCGGTCTACATTTCCGGCATGCCCGCGCCAGTGAAACTCGGCCTGGCGGGCGGACCGCTCATCGTCGCGATCATCCTCTCGCGCCTGGGGAACATCGGCCCCCTGGTCTGGCACATGCCCATCTCCGCCAATTTCATGCTGCGCGAGCTGGGCATCGTCCTCTTCCTGGCATGCGTGGGCCTCAGCTCCGGCGACAAGTTCATGCAAACACTCAGGGGGCCGGGTGTGGAATGGATGCTCTACGGCGCGCTGATTACCCTCCTGCCGCTGCTGATCGTCGGGCTCATCGGGCGGATCGTGCTCGGCACCAATTATCTATCCCTCTGCGGCCTGCTGGCCGGCAGCATGACCGACCCCCCCGCACTGGCATTTGCCAACGCCATTACCAGCTCTGATGCGCCCTCGGTCACCTATGCGACAGTCTATCCCCTGGTGATGCTCCTGCGCGTCCTCGCCGCGCAGGCAATGATCCTCTTTCTGCTGCGATAAACTTCTGCCGCGACGAGCCACGGCACCTGCCCGGCCGGCATCCTCCTACTCCAGCGGCGGAAGCCGGGAGAGCTTGCGCTGCAGACTGCGGCGATGGATCCCCAGTTTTCGCGCAGCCTCGGAAATGTTGCCTCCGCAGTCCGCCAGGATACGCTGCACATGTTCCCACTCCACCCGCGCCAGCGTCGGAGTGTTCTGCGGCAGGGCAACGGCCTGCCCATCCTTCGTAAACGCCGCCAGGATCTGGTCCGTGTCCGCGGGTTTGGTCAGGTAATCGACCGCGCCCAGGCGCACCGCTTCCACTGCCGTGGCGATGCTTCCATACCCGGTCAGCACGACCACCTGCATCCGCCCATCCAGTTCGTGCAGCGCCTTGACCAGTTCCAGCCCCGACTGCCCCGGCATCCGGAGATCCACCACCGCGCGGTCCGGTTGCAGCCGCCGCGCAAGCTCAAGTCCCTCCCGTGCATCGGCGGCCCCGTGCGCCTCGATCCCGCGGGCCACCAGCGCGCGCACAAGACGATCGCGGAACGTCGCCACATCATCGACCACAAGCATCCGAACTCTTCGATCAGGCACAGTCCAACCTCGTCTCCCGGCTCGGGCCGCCTCGGCCATGCGTCTTGCGATGCACCCATTCCGCTTCAGACAAGCGGCATCTCCAGCACGCACGTGGTCCCCTCTCCTTCCACCGATTGTATCGCCAGCCGTCCGCCGTAGCGCTCGGCCACCAGCCGCACCAGAAACAACCCCAGCCCCATCCCCGAACCGGGCGGCTTGGTCGTGAAAAACGGCTCTCCCGCGCGACGCAGGACCTCCGCACTCATGCCGCAGCCGTGGTCGCTGATCTCCAGCCTCACCCGTCCGTCAACACACCCGGCCGTCAGCCGCACGCGATCCTCGTTTCCGCAGGCATCGAAAGCGTTCCGCACCATGACCGCCACCGCCTGCTGCACAGCCCGTGCGGCTCCCACGCGCTCCTCGCCGCTGCCGCCCAGTTCCACGTCCAGACGCCCCCGTCGGCCCGGCTCAAGATCGGCCGCCACACGCCCCACAAGTTCCGCCACGCTCACCGCCCCCTGGTTCTTATCCCCATCCTCCGCGATATCCACCCGCATCCGCGCCAGAATCCCGCGGCATCGCTCCACCTCCTCGCGGATCAGCCGCGCATCCTCCACCATCTCCTGTCCCGCGCTGCATGTTGCCGCCGCCAGTTCCAGTTCCCGCGCCACCACCGCGATTGTCCCCAGCGGCGTGCCCAGTTCGTGCGCTGCACCGGCCGCAAGCGTCGTCAGCGCCGCCAGATGAGCATTGCGAGCCGCCCGCTGACGCGCGTCGGCCAGTTCCTTCTCCCGATCGTGCAGTTCGCGAACCACCCGCCCCACGAATACCGCCAGCAACACCGCGGATAGACTCAATCCCGCCCACTGCCCTGCCTCCATCGCCCACGACGGCAGCGAGGGTGGCAATACCAGCGGTTGATGCCACACAAACAGCGATCCGAAGCATCCGCCCACAATCGCCACAAACACCCACGCCCACCTGGGCCGAAGCACCAGCACCGCCATCGCCAGGTTCACCAGGTACAGCTCCGAAAACGGGTTGCGCCAGCCTCCCGTGAAAAACAGCAACGCCGTCAGCAGAAGAATGTCCAGCAGCAGCACCCCCGGAACCAGCCAGCCCCGCGCACGCCCCATCCGCACCCACACCACCAGGAACACGTTCGACAGCGCCGTCAAACCGATGACGATCCCGATCGGCATCAGCGGCAATGGAATGCCCAGGAAGATCTGCGCACCCCCGACTGCCAGAACCTGCCCCACCACCGCGATCCACCGCAGACGGATCAACGCCGCCATCGCGATCTGCGGCGCATGCGCCGCCGCGAACAGTTGCGCCAGCGTTGGCCGCGCCATCGGGATTAGTCCTAATTCGCTCATCGGGAGCGTCTTGCCGGTCGGCGTATTGCATTCGGCCACAAGTGGGCTATTGTACTGGTTCCGTTTCATTCTTGGAGGCTCAAGGAAAACAGAAGGAGGAGGGAATGAAACTCGGTCGCCCCCTGTTGGCCGTACTGGTCTGCGCTTCCGCTCCTGTCGTCGCCGCCCCCTTCCAGATCGCCACGGCACCCGGCTCTGGATCGCCCCTTGTCAAGACGTTTGATCATGCCTCGGCCAGCATGTCATTTCTGGCCTCGGACGCAACCTTCTCCGGCGGGGCGCGCATCGCACTCGGCGATGTCAACGGCGATGGAGTTCCCGACATTCTCACCGCCACCGGAACATCTTCCCTGGTCAACGTCTTCTCCGGCGCCGACCTGTCCACTCTCCACAGCTTCTTCGCCTTTGGCGAAACCTGGAACAAAGGCCTGTTCATCGCCAGCGGCGACCTCAACGGCGATGGCCGGGACGACATCATTGCCTCCGCCGCCGGCGGTGATCTGCCCCTCGTGGCCGCCTGGTCCGGTTCCGACCTGACCCCCATCCGAAACTTCTTCCCCTACGCGGCCGGCGGAGGAGGCGTTCGGGTTGCCGCGGGCGACATCAACGCCGACGGCAAGGACGACATCATCACCGCGCCCGGGAACGAAACCGGCGGTCAGATCAAGGTCTGGTCCGGCGCAACCGGCCAGGAGTTGTACAGTTTCTATTCGTATAGCGCCTTTACAGGCGGCGTTTTCGTGGCGGCCGGCGACATCGACGGCGACGGTGTTGACGACATCGTAACCGCCCCCGACGCCGGAGCCGCTCCGCAGGTCAAGGTCTTCTCCGGCGCCGACGCCAGGCTGCTGATGTCATTCCTCGCCTATGCCCCATCGATGACCGGCGGTGTGCGGGTCGCCGTGGGCGATGTCAATGGCGACGGCAGGGCCGACATTGTCACTGCCCCGGGACCGGGATACGCGCCCCAGGTGCAAGTCTTTTCCGGCAACGACCTTTCCCCCCTCTCAAGTTTTCTGGCCTACGATTCGGCCTTCCGAGGAGGCGTTTTCGTGGCGGCCATCCCCGAACCAACCGGATCGATCCTGCTGATGGCCACACTCGCCGGCCTGCTGCTGCGCAGAAGACCATTCCCCGGATGAGTCCCGACACGTTCCAGAGAGTCAACGTCCCGAAACCGGGGCGTTGTCATCACACGTGCCTTCTCAATCAACTCCACGCAACCCCCGTACCCTCCAAACCCTGTTGCTTACATTTTCCTTTTTTGACGCTACCATAACCGGAGCTACAACGTAGCCCGATATGGAAGCACTCGTGTTGCGGGAAAGACGAATTTGCTAGCGGCGGGTTGTTGCCGGGTCGCGGCTCTCCGATGGCTGCCTCGCGTTGCCAGGTGCCGCCTCCACTTCAACCTTGTGTGCGTCCGCCCCGAAGGACACCCGGTTCCAGGAGACATTTTTCAGCGAGGGATGGTGAATTGAAAACCGATTCGCGCCTTCTGTCACGGGATCGAACCACCAGCAAGAACGGACGAACCTCGTCCAACACGCAGGGCGGCAACGGCCACGCCGTCGCTGATTCGGCCCAGCGATTTCTTCCGACCCCGTTTCTCAATCCCAGCCAGTTTGTTCCGGCCCATGTCCACCGGACGCCCACGTCGATCATGAGGTTGCCGCTGGCCAAGCGCATCAACGCGCTGATCAAGCTCCACGGCACGCCCTTGATGGTCATCAGCAGGGAAATCCTGTCGCAGGAGTACAACCGCTTCCGCCGGCTCCTGCCGCGCGTGCGCCTTTTCTATGCCATCAAGGCCAACCCGCACCCGGACATCATCCGCACCTTCGCCGAACTGGGCGGGTGCTTCGACTGCGCCAGCGAAAACGAACTGCGCCTGGTGCTGGCACAGGGTGTTGCCCCCGACCGGATCATCTTCGCCAACACCATCAAGCGACCCGAGTCGCTGCAGTTCGCGGCCAAGGCCGGTATCGACTTCATGACCTTCGACAATGAGCCGGAGCTTTACAAGATTGCCAGGTACGCGCCGGGCGCTCGCGTTCTGGCCCGGCTCAAGTGCTCCAATCTCGGCTCGATCGTCGAACTCTCCCTCAAGTTCGGGGCCGACGAGGACCAGGTGGTGCCCATGCTGGCCAAGGCCAGATCGCTGGGGCTGCGACCCGAGGGCGTCAGCTTCCATGTCGGCTCGCAGTGCACCAATTTCGACAATTACCAGAGGGCCTTCGAGCAGACGGCCCGCATTATGACCGAGGCCAGGTCGCGCGGACTGCCCTTCAACGTGATCGACATCGGCGGCGGAATGCCGATCAAGCACTTCAAGACCGACAACGTTAACATCGAGACTTTCGCCCGCCAGATGCGGGGCGAACTTGACCGCCTCTTTCCGCGCGACGTCGATATCATCGCCGAGCCGGGCCGCGCCCTGGCCGGTCCGGCGGGAATGCTGATCTGCCGCGTCGTGGGCCGGTCGATCCGCAACAACAAGAACTACTACTACCTTGATGACGGGGTCTACGGCGACTTCTCCGGCATCGTCTTTGACCACTGCAAGTACGAATTCCGCACCCTGGTGACCACCCAGAAGTATTCCAGCATCCTCGCCGGACCGACCTGCGACTCCTTCGACACGATCTCGCTGGCCGAGGAACTCCCCGAACTGGATGTCGGCAGCGTCGTTTACGTGCCCAACATCGGCGCCTACAGCTGCGCCAGCGCCCTGGCCTTTAACGGCATTCCCCCGGCCAAGGTGATCGTGGTGTAGTCGCTTTCGCCACCCGTGCCATCGACACCCCGTGGACCGGCCGCGCGCCGCCGCTTGATTCGCCGGCGGCGCCCCTGAATTGCAGAGAGACGGTTCGGCCATCCGCGGACGCACTGCATGATCAATCATCGGAAGCTGCTGTTCTCGCCGAGCAAGGACCTGGCGGGCCTCGCCATCTTCCGCAGCAGCACCGCGCGGTGGGCGTGGCGGTTTTACACCCAGCGGCTGACGCGCGCCGGCCGGTGGTTGTTCTGGCCGACGGCGATCTTCGCGGCGTACGGGGGCGCATCACTCCAGGTGCAGGGCTACGTGGCCTTTTCCTACTTCGTCGGCATCTGGATCGTGTCGCTCGCGGCGATGATGGCACTTCGACCCAGGGCCAGGATGCGCGTGACGCACGCCGACCGCGTGTGCGCGGGCGAGACGTTGCCGGTGGACGTGGAGATCGAACAGGTCGGCCGTTTCCCCGGCATCGACCTGCTGGTCATGCCCCACCGCCTGCCGGCGGCGGTGGACGCGACGCCGGACGAGGGGGTGGCGGTGCCGGTGCTGCGACAGGGGGAAACGGCACGCGTCCAGTTGGGACTCAGCTGCCCGAAGCGCGGCGTCTATCCGCTGCACGGGTTCCGCCTGCAAAGCGATTTCCCGTTCGGGTTGTTGAGCGCCTGGCGGGTGTTCGAGCAGCAGCGGATGCTCATGGTGTATCCGAAGTTCACCCGACTGACGCGGCTGTCGCTGCCGACAGGCCGGCGGTATCACCCCGGCGGCGTGGCACTGGCATCCAGCCTGGGCGAGTCGTTCGAGTTCATCGGCAACCGCGAGTATCGCGACGGCGACAGCATCCGCGACATCGACTGGCGGGCCACGGCGCGACTGTGCAGGCCGATCGTGCGCGAATACCGCGACGAGTACTTCCTGCGGGTGGCCGTCATTCTGGACACGCATGTTCCCCGCAACAGCCGGCAGGAGCGCCGGGACGCGTTCGAGCGGGCGGTGTCGGTGGCGGCGGCGATATCCGACCACATGGCCAGGCAGGAATACCTGGTGGACCTGTTCGCGGCGGGGCCGAACCTGTATCACCTCACGGCCGGGCGGAGCCTGGCGTATCTGGATCAGATCCTGGACATCCTCGCGTGTGTCGGGGAGAACCCGACCGAGCCGTTCCAGACCATCGAGCCGGAGATCATGGAGAGCCTCTCGAAGATCACGACGGTGATCTGCGTGCTCCTGGACTGGAACGAGCCCCGGCGAGCATTCGTTCATCGCATGACGCAGCACGGGGCCGGCGTGAAGGCCATCATCGTGCGGGACAGCATGTGCACGGCCGATCCATCGGCCGACGCCGACCTGCCGGGACCGATCCCGGTGATCAGAAAAAGCGACTTTGATCGCGGAATCGAGGAACTGTAAGACCTGTTTCGTGTCGCCTATCGAATGATGCGCAGGTACGAGGAAAACACGACTCTCTGCTGGGCCGCGACGGCGGCGTCGCTCGTGGCGCTGGCGGGATTGTACGTCAACCCGCCCCCGACGCAGGGGCTTATCGTGATCGCGGGCCTGCTGCTGCTCTCGCACCTGGTGCGGCTGCGGCTTCCCGGGCATCCGCTGGTCATCTGGCCGATCCGCGGGCTGGTCTTCACGCTCATCATCGTGTTCGGCATGTCGCAGCGGATGCGCGGCAGCCCCTGGGCCCTGGACCCCGCGTACGTCAAGCTCTTTGGGTACCTGTGCGCCGCCGAGCTGGCCATCCAGTACTGGCATACGCGCCCGTCAGGCTTGCCGCGCGGCGAGGTGCTGGTGCTGTCGGCGCTGGTGTTCATGGCGGCCACGACGACATATGAGCGGCATTTCATCCGCCTGCTGGCGCCGTTCTACGCCGTCTGCGTGGTGCTGTCGGTGCGGGATTTCCGCGTGAAGTTGCCGCCGCAAGTCGCACACTGGAGAATCTGGCAGGCGCGCAGGCTGCGGGCCGGCGCACTGGCCATCGCGATCATCCTGGGAGCCGGCTGCGCGATGGGCCTGACGCGGTACGGCGACCGCGTGACGATCTGGCCGCTGCGGTTCCTGTTCCGAAGCGTGAATGCCCAGGTGGCGGGGGTCAGTTCCTCGCCGCGACTGACGTCAACACCCAGCCTCGACCTGTCGCCGGCTCGGGTGATGCGGATTGACGGCCCCTGCCAGGAGGGACACCTGCGCTGCCTGGTGTTCGACACCTACCAGGCGGGCCAGTGGACCCCCGGAATGAGCGACCGGACATTCCGCAAGGCGGGGCTGGAGGAGTTGAGTCCCACGGCGCAGGGCAGGCGAATCCGCGTGACGCATCTGGCCGACCACAACGGGCTGCTGTATGCGCCGCTGAACGTCGCAAGCATCATCCCGGCGCCGGAAGACAACCTGGAGATGGACGCGGAACGCGGCCGGGTGTTGCGATCGGTCGCCGCCGGCGGCAAGGGATACGCCTACGAGCTGTCGCTGTTGACCGACGAGCGTCACCAGGGCCCGCTGTGCGGGAAGATCACGCCGGAGCAGCGGCGGCGATGCCTCGCTGTTCCCGCGCAGGTCGATCCCCGCGTACGCGAACTGGCGCAGCGCATCGCCCCCGGTCCCGATCCGCTGGAGCAAGCGACGGCGGTGGTGCGCTACCTCCAGGAACAACACAAGTACAGCCTGTCGGCGGTGGCCGGCGAGGGAGACCCGGTCAGCAACTTTATCCTGGAAAAGAAGGCCGCGCACTGCCAGTATTTCGCCTCGGCGGCAACCATCCTGCTGCGGTGCGCGGGCGTCCCCGCTCGCTACATCAACGGCTTCTACGCACATGAGTCGATCGGAAAGAACCAGTACGTCGTGCGCCAGCGCGACGCCCACGCCTGGACCGAGTGCTGGATCGACGGGCTGGGGTGGATCACGATCGACGCGACGCCCGCCTCGGGACTGCCCGACCGGGCCATGCCGCCAATCCCGCGATGGCAGCGCGTCTGGGAATGGACCCAGGACCGGGCCGTGACCACCTGGCGATACATGCTGGAGAACTGGCAGACGCTGACCGCGATTGGACTGACGGCTGCTGTCCTGATTTCGCTCCGCGACTGGTACATGCAGATTTTCACGCGGCGAAGAAGAAGGACACCGGCGTCGCTCGACTACATCCAACCGCGCGGCGATCTGGCGGTGCTGGCCAGGCGCTTCGACCGGCTGCTCAGGCGGCACGGCGTGCCGTGCCAGTCGCACCGGACCTGGACCGAGCACATGGACTCGCTGGACGGAAGTAACACGGCGCTGGATATTCCCTCCGCCAGGCGTTTTGTGCAGTTGTACCAGCGTGTCCGATTCGGTGACGATGAGGACCGGAGCCGGATCGCGGCGCTCCGCCAACTGCTCGGACGACTGGAAACCCGACAAGAGGCACGATGACGATCAGCGAACAATCCCGGGCGGCGACGAACCTGACGGCGGCCGATTTCGCCAGGCACATGGCAAGCATCGAGGAGAACCTCCAGAAGGTCATCAAGGGCAAACCCCAGAGCATCCGGCTGCTGCTGGTCGCGATGCTCGCGGGGGGACATGCGCTGCTGGAGGATGTCCCGGGAACCGGCAAGACGACGCTCGCCAAGTCGCTGGCGCGGTCGATCGACGGCGAGTTCCGCCGGGTGCAGTTCACGCCGGACCTGCTGCCGGCCGACATCACGGGTTCGAGTTTCTACAGCCCCGGCGACGGGTCGTTCACCTTCCGCGAAGGGCCGGTCTTCGCCAACGTGCTGCTGGCCGACGAGATCAACCGCACAAGCCCGCGCACGCAGTCGGCACTGCTGGAGGTGATGAGCGAGGGGCAGGTCAGCGTCGATGGCAAGCGGCGCGAGTTGCCGCGGCCCTTCTTCGTGATTGCCACGCAGAACCCGGTTGAGTTTCACGGCACCTACCCGCTGCCCGAGGCGCAGCTCGACCGCTTCGCCGCCCGCATCGCGATGGGATACCCTGACCGCAGCCACGAGATCGAGGTGCTGTTCAGCCAGAACGACCGCCACCCCTTCGATGATCTGCGGCCGGTGATTGGCCGGGAAACGGTGCTGGCGATGCAGGATCACGTGAAGACGGTGAAGGTGGATGCGGCGGTGGCCGACTACATCGTGCGGATCGTGGAGACGACGCGGACCGATCCGCGGCTGAGGCTGGGGATTTCGCCTCGCGGCTCGCTTGCGCTTTACCGAACGGCGCAGGCCGCCGCATGTATACAGGGACGGACCTACGTTGTTCCCGAGGATGTGAAGGCCCTGTCGGTCCCGGTGCTGGCACATCGTATCGTGCTGGAAACCAAGGCCCGGTACGCCGGCGTGCGCAACGAACACATCATCGAGGAAGCGATGGCGAAGATCGCCGTCCCGCGATAAGGAGTTCCTCATGCCCCAGTCACGTCGGACATTCCTGAAGGCCACGGCGGCCGGCATCGGATTCTGGACCGCGCCGCAGGGCGCGCCGGCGGCCGACAATTCACCCGCCGAGAAACTGAATCTGGCCTTTGTCGGCGTGGCCAATCGCGCTCGGGGCAACATCGAGGGTTGCGCCGGCCAGAACGTGGTGGCACTCTGCGACGTGGATGAGAGATACCTGGCTCGCGCCGCGACGGAGTTCCCCAGGGCCAGGGCCTACAACGACTGGCGAAAGTTGCTCGAGCAGAAAGACATCGACGCCGTTGTGATCTCCACGGCCGACCACACCCATGCCGGTCCGACACTGGCCGCCATGCAGCTTGGCAAGCACGTCTACTGCGAAAAACCCCTGACGCACAATGTCCGCGAGGCGCGGCTGGTGTCGCAGATGGCCGGGTGCATGAAGGTGGCCACGCAGATGGGCACGCAGATTCACGCCACGGAGAATTACCGGCGCGTGGTCGAACTGCTGCGGTCCGGCGTAATCGGCAGCGTGCAGCGAATCCACGTGTGGGTTCCGACGGTCTGGAGCGGCGGCGGCGAGCGTCCGGCGGCCACCCAGCCCGCTCCGCCCGAGCACCTGCACTGGGACCTCTGGCTGGGACCGGCCCCGCACCGGCCGTATCACCCGGCCTACCACCCCTTCGGATGGCGCGGCTGGTGGGACTTCGGCGGCGGCGCGCTGGCCGACATGGCCTGCCATCACATGGACCTGAGCCACTGGGCATTTGACCTCCGCCATCCGCTGTCGGTGGAGGCCGAAGGGCCCCAGGTGCATCCCGACTCGTGCCCGAGGTGGCTGATCGTCCACTATCGATATCCCGGCACCAAATCCCATCCGCCGATTCACCTGACCTGGTACAGCGGTGACAAGCGGCCGGCGGAATTGGCGGATCTGGGCAAACACAAGTTCGGCGCCGGTTCGTTGTTCATCGGTGACAAGGGAATGCTGCTGGCTGACTATGACCGTCGCGTCCTGCTGCCCGAGGAACAGTTCAAGGACTTCAAGGCGCCCGAGCCGACAATCCCCAACTCCATCGGCCATCACCAGGAGTGGATCAAGGCCTGCAAGGAGGGAGGCCCGACAACGTGCAACTTCGACTACGCCGGCGCGCTGACCGAAACGGTGTTGCTAGGCAACGTGGCGTACCGGTCGGGCCGGAAGCTGCAATGGGATGCCGGGAAGATGACGATTCCCAATGCGCCGCAGGCGGAGCGGTACCTGACCCGCGAGTACCGCAAGGGATGGGAGCTATAGGCCGGCAGCGACGCAGCGCGGGAGGCGACGGTGTTTCGCCGGTGTCAGTGATTAACTCGCCCGAGCGGGCGGATCACCGATCGTCGTAATCGGCATGTTCCTCGTCGGCGTCGCCGCCGCCGTCAACCACGTCGCCGCCCTGGTAGTCCACCGCGTCCAGGATATCGTCGCCGCTGCCGCCCAGCAGGGTATCCACGCCGGAGAAGTCTTCGATCAGATCGTTGCCCGAACCGCCGTCCATGTAGTCATGGCTGGCCCCGCCGTTCAGGTAGTCGTCGTCTCCCCCGCCGTAAAGATCGTCGTTCCCCTCATCGCCATAAAGGTCGTCATCATCCTCGCCGCCGTAGAGGGTGTCGTTGCCGCTGTTTCCGGAGAGTGTGTCAGGATCGTCCTGGCCGTCGAGCAGATCATCTCCGCTGCCGCCGAACATGTAATCGGAATCATCGCCGCCGTAGAGATCGTCGGCGTCGTCTCCGCCGTACATGTCGTCGTTGCCGTCGTCGCCGTAGAGCGTGTCAAATCCCCCGTCGCCGTACAGGTCATCGTTGCCCGCGTCGCCCTGGAGTTCATCGTCGCCGGCGCCGCCGCCGAGTCGATCATGGCCGGTGCCGCCGACCAGCAGGTCGTCGCCGTCGCCCCCCTCCAGCAGATCGTCGTAACTGTCCCCGACCAGATCGTCGTTCCCGGCCCGGCCGTAGATGTCGTCCCTTCCGGAGCCGCCGTAGATGATGTCCCGACCGTTGGATCCCTGGATGGTATCGTGCCCGCTGCCGCCGCTCACGGAGACCGCGCCCCGGAACGTGCCCCGGAGATCGACCAGGTCGTTGCCGTTGTAGGCCCGGACGCGCATTTTCGAGACCGCCGAGTAGTTGAATCGCTGCACGCGGTTGTTGATGTTGACCACGATGCGGCGGGAACTGTCGATCGAAACGATGATGCGGTCGTGATTGTTGGTTCCATCGATCGTCAGCAGGCCGTTGGAAAGGCTTGCCGAAAGCAGCCGCCGGGATTCCAGGGATTCGATCATCGGGTTCATGGCCAAGTGCCTCAAGCATCCTCCGGTTCGTTGCACCATTGTAGACCCCCCGCCGTTGAGAACGTTAGTCGGAAGCGTACCATCAATGTCGCATGAGGATTGCAGAAATATTCCATTCCCTCCAGGGAGAGGGGAAGCTGGCGGGTGTGCCTTCGGCCTTTGTCCGGACCAGCGGCTGCAATCTTCGTTGCGCCTGGTGCGACACGCCCTATGCCAGCTGGAACCCCGAGGGCCGCGACCTGAAGGTGGAACAGATCGTCGACCAGGTGCGATCGTTCGGCGCGGCCCACGTCGTCGTGACCGGCGGCGAACCGCTGATCATGTCCGACATCGCTGAACTGTGCCAGGCGCTCCGGCTGGAGCGCTACCATGTCACGGTCGAAACGGCCGCAACGATCTACCGGACCGTGCCGATGGACTTGGCCAGCCTGTCGCCGAAGCTGGCGAATTCCGCGCCTGACGGCGGCCAGTTCGCCCGGGCACACGAGCAACAGCGAATGCGGCCGGAGGTGATCCAGCAGTTCATCGACGAATCGGCCGACTTCCAGCTCAAGTTCGTGGTCAGGGAACCGGCGGACCTGGTGGAAATCGAGGCAATCCTCGAGGGCCTCCGGGGCTGGCAGCCGGCCGACGTGCTGCTGATGCCCGAAGGCACTGATGAGCAAACCCTCCGGGCACGCCGAGGGTGGATCGTGGACATCTGCAAGGCGCGCGGATACCGTTTCTGCCCCCGACTCCATGTGGAGCTGTTCGGGAACAGGCGTGGAACGTAGTCTCCGCCTGCGCGAATCGGCACCAGCACGACAATGAAAGTCCGGCTATCCAAGACGTTTCACTTTGAGGCGGCCCATGACCTGCCCACCTTTCCCGAGGCACACAAGTGCCGGCGACTGCACGGCCATTCCTATCGCTTTACCGTGATCGTTGAGGGCGAGGTCGATCCGGCCAGGGGATACCTGATCGATTATGGCGACATCAAGAAGGCGGCCGAGCCGATCGTCAGGCGACTGGACCATTATTACCTGAACCAGATCGAGGGTCTGGAGAACCCCACCAGCGAAGTACTGGCCAAGTGGATCTGGGACCGGCTGAAGCCCGCACTGCCGATGCTCGTCAAGGTGGTCGTCCATGAGACCTGCACCTCGACGTGCGAATACCAGGGGGAATAGGCCCTCATCGCCATCGCACACGTGGATCACTCGCATCAGCCGCCGCACGCGCATCCTGCCGGCGCCATTCGCATTCGCTCAAGCGGGTAATTCCTACGGGGCGGTCGTCGCGGAGCCGGTTTTGGCCTGCTCGATCGCGCCAAGCAGCGTCGAACTGGTGTAGACCGAATCCAGCACGAGCGGCTCGGACCAGGCAGGCGAGTAGATGGCCGTCAGCGGAATGCCCCCGGCCGGATTGAGTTTCACGAGCAGTTCGCGCGCCGGCGGATTGGCATGGGTCATGTCAGCCTTGAGCAGCACAACGCCGGCCTTGTCCAGCTTTTCCCATATCGCCGGATCGCCAAAGACGCTGGCCTCGATGTACTGGCAATTGGCGCACCAGTTGGCCGTGAACTTGACCAAGGCGATCCTCCCGCTCTGCCGGGCTGCCCGCAACGCCTCGTCGCTATAGGGGGTCCAATTCATGGCACTCGAGGTTGTGGCTCCCCCCTGCCGCAGCACGCCCGTGGCCCGCACGGACCAGGTCAATACCCCCCCCACCATCGCCACGACAACAATCGACGCGACTGCCACGCCGGCGGCACTGCTGGTCAGCTGGATCGTCCTGCCCAGCAGGAACAGCGCCGCCACCGCAACCACCGCCAACACCAGCCACCAGAATCCCGGCCCGTGAATCAACTGCCCGGCCGCGAAGTAGGTGGCGGCGATCAGCAGCAGGAAGCCCATCATCTGCTTGACCAGTTCCGACATCGGCCCGGTGCGCGGCAGCCTCCGGGCCGCGTCGGGGAAGACACTGAGCAGCAAATAGGGCGAAGCCATGCCGACACCCACCATCATGAACGCCGGAACGCCGATTGCGGCTGGCTTGCTCGCGGCCCAGATCATCAGCGGCGGAAAGAGCGGTGCGGTGCAGGGGGTGCTCAGCAACGCGGTGAACGCGCCGAACAGGAAATTCCCGCCGTAGGTGTCGTGCCGCGGCGTGAAATTGTAGACGCCTGTCGGAAGATTCACGGTGAACGCGCCGAACATGCCCGCCCCCATGACGAGGAGGATGGCGACGATGCCCCAGACAAACCATGGTTTGGAGTAAAGCTCGCCCCAGGTGATCGACTTGAGAACCAGGATCAGGACCGCCAGAACGGCAAAGAAAGCGACCAGCCCCGCACTGAAGACCAGTCCCAGCAACAGGCTCTTGATGCGGCTGTGCCGGGCGGCCTCGTAAAAGCCCCATGCCTTCAGCGGCAGAACCGGCAGTACGCACGGCATCACATTGAAGAACAGCCCCGCCAGAAACGCCGCGCCGAACGCTTCGAGGAGGGTCCAAGACCGCTTTGGCCCCGCAAGGGACGGAGGAGGCGATTGCTTCGCGACTTGCGCGGGTCTTGTGTCCGCCGAACGCTGCTGAGGGTAGGTGCCGAGCTTGTTGAATAAATCCGGCTCATTGTCGGCCGGAACTTCGCGCGTGGCGATGATCCGCGTCGAGACGGACCAGGGCCTGTTCAACTGTGGAGGATAGCAACTCTTGTCATCGCAGATCTGGTAGGTCACCGTTCCATTGATCCGCAAATCGCCCGGACTGGCATCGGGGTTCACCCGGATCGGAACGTACGCGATGACCTGCCCGCTGTACACGCTGAGCGTGCCCAGGCCCGGATACTGCTCGATTTGGCCGGGTGGATACTGGACAGTCCCGGGGCTGATCGCCGGGTTCTGCGCAAGCTGGACCTCGAAGGCGATAAGGTTTGGATCCAGTGGAGCATTCGACTGGGCGTGAAAACCGTCCTTGATATCCATGACGAGGGCGATGGTCGCCTCATCGCCGGGACGCAGTGCAGTTCTGCTCAGGACGGCGCGGAGGGAAGCATGATCGGCCGTGCCCGCGGCAACAACCGGCCGTGCCCACGCGAGCAACTGTGGAACCATGCAGGCGAGAATGACTCCAATGCGTACTGTCATGGCAGCCACTATACGCTAGCGAACTGGATTCCTCGAACCGCGGGCGGGTTACAAAGGCCCGAGTTGACTGCCGTGGGTGGCAGTGTACTATTTCGATAGGAATTGTTGGGAGCTTGCGTTGCGATTGTCCAAACGAACAGAGTACGGACTGCGAGCGGTCGTTCAGCTGGCACAGCTTTGGCCACGGAACTATGTGCAGGCACGAGACTTGGCCGATCAGGAGGATCTGCCAAACAAGTTTCTGGAGTCGATCCTTCTGGCTCTGCGACGGGGCGGGTTTCTGGAAAGCAAGGTCGGCAGCGGTGGAGGGTATCGGTTGTCGCGGCCGCCCAGAGAAATCCGCGTCGGCGACATCATCCGTCGCCTGGAGGGACGGCTGACGCTCAAGGAACAGGTGGAGGGCGTGCTGGCGAACTCCCCCGGCAAGGTGGCCGTCCGATTGGTCAACCAGAAGCTGACCGAGGCGACGGACCAGGTGCTGGATGACATGACGCTCGAGGAGTTGATGGAGCAGGTGATGCGGCTCACGACGGGGAATCAGGCGATGTATTACATTTAGCGGGGTGACGGCAGTCGCCAAGAAGCAGCAAGGCGGAAAGAAAGTCTGTGCCGGGGCTTTCGGCATCGGGTTTGGGGGCTGATAATGCCGCGACTTGTTTTCAAGTAGGAATGGGGCACGATGGACTGTCTGGCGTTGTTCGACATTGATCAGGTCCGAAGCTGGATGGAAGTGGGCGGTTACTTCCTGTTGTTCGGCCTCCTGTTCGCATGCGGATTGGGATTGCCCCTGCCCGAGGACATCCCGTTGGTGCTGGGGGGATTCTTTGTAGCGCAGGGAAAGATGGATCTGGGGCACACGTGCGTGCTTGCGTGGATGGGGATCATGGGTGGCGACTGCGTGCTCTACCACTTGGGCAAGAAATACGGGCTGAACATCACCCGGCTGCCCTTGATCGGCAAACATGTGACCCGGGAGCGAATCGAACGGGCCGAGCGACTGTTTGAGAAGTACGGGATCTGGGTGGTGGCGGTGGGCAGGATGTTCGCGGGAATCCGCGGAGCCATGGTCGTCGCCGCCGGGACGATACGGTACAACTTCATCAAGTTCTTCGTCGCCGACGGTCTGGCAGCCATCGTCTCGGGGGGAGCCTTCGTGGCCCTGGGGTACTGGGGCGGCAAGAAGATCGGAGATCCCAAGAGATTCATGGAGGAAACGGTCGAGCCCTACAAGCACTGGTTTTTCGGCGGGCTGATCGTCGTGGTGGCGGGCGTGGTGGCGTATCTCTGGTGGCGGCACAAACGTCACATGACCATCAGCGATGTGGCCATGCAGAAGGCCGAACATGCGAAGGAGCCTTCCGGCCCGGTGGCCTAGACCCCAACCCCTCCGCGACGTATTCTCTCCCCGATGCCCGCTCCCGTCTTTGGATTCCTCGCCTTCACCAGCGGTTCGTTCGAGGGCGCCATCATCCGCGACATGCGCCTGGCCAACGAACTGCATCGCCGGGGATTCAAGGTCGTCGTCTACTGGATGATGGAACGGAATTTGGAGCTGGTGGACCGGAAGATACCCCAGCGGATGCTGGCCTACGGGCTTCGTTACCAGTTCAGCCGTCCCAGCCCTCTGCTGGACCGCCTCGGTCGATCCTGCCTGATCTTTCCCTCCTGGCGGAGGCGGGAGTTCTCGCAACGGCATCCCGAGCAGGTTGACCGGCTGATGACCAACCTGACGCGCAGCATCTGCGACGGCGGAGAGTCGGACCCGAAGCTTGTCTCCACCCTGCTGCAATACATGAAGCAGGACGGCGTGACCCACCTGCTGCCGACCTTCGCCATGATCTGCCCGTTTGCCCTGGCGGCCAAGCGTCGCAACGAGCATCCGTTCGAATACCTGGCGACCTTCCAGGGCGAGGAGATCTTCGCGAACTATGCCGAGCGGATCGGGCGACTGGAGGACTATCACCGGCGACTGCAAGAGGTGGTCGAAGGCTCATCCCTGCCGGCGGTGGCCGTGAGCCAGGACTACATCCGGCGGCTCAGCGCGGAAATGGGGATCGACGCATCGCGCCTGACGGCGATCTATCCGGGAATCGAACTGCCGGGGGATGCCCCGCCTCCACCGTTTGAGGTGCTGGCACCGAAGTTCAGCGGACTCAAGCGGGACCTGCCGATCGTGACCTACATCGGCCGGCAGGACAGCGAAAAGGGAATTGACCTGCTGCTCTACGCGGCCAGGATGGTGCAGGATCGCGGGGTGAAGTTTCAACTGGTGATCTGCGGAGGTTCGAGCTTTGGCCAGCGGTATCGCGACGTGATCAAGCAGATCGCCCAGCACCTGCGCGTCCCGATCCACCATCGGCGGCGGATACCGGAACAGATGCGCGACGCACTCTACGCCCATTCGCATTGCGTGGTGTATCCGTCGATCCATCGGGAGCCGTTCGGCATGGTGGCGGCGGAAGCGATGGCCCGCGGCACGCCGGTCATCGTGCCGGCGCTGGGGGGCATCCAGGAGGTGGTGCAGATCAATGGCCTGCGCGGCGGACTGACCTTCAGGCCGTGGGACACGGCCGACCTGGCCGACCAGATTCACCTGATGCTCACGGACGAGGCGCTTTACCGTCACCTGTCGTCAAACACGCGAACGCTGGCGGCACATTTCACGGTGGAGCGAATGACGGACCGCGTGCTTCAACTCCTTGGGATGGGGCAGACGCCGGTGGAACAGGGCGAGTAGCTCGGCCGGTTGAGGAAGGCGCGCGTTGCGCCCGCAGATCAAAGCTCGACGATCCGCCGGGTCGCCAGAAACACCAGGCAGGCCGATGTCACCGATCGCCCGGCGATCTCGGCCAGCGCCCGGCGATACAGGTCGAGCTGGGTGCGGTACAGCTCGGTGCGCTGCGCGAGGGCGTCGGACGTGAACACTCGATCGGTCTTGTAATCGACGACGATCAGGCCCTGGGTCAGATTGACGACCAGATCGATCCGGCCGCGAAGCATCATCCGGTCAAGCGGATCGGCCGATCGCGAACCGGGGGCATCCTGCGATAGTGCGTAATTGAGCGGAAGTTCGCGCAGGAGGGCGGCGGAATTGGCGCGGATCAACCTGCCCAGGTCGGTGGAGAGCATCCAGAGGACCGTGTCCAGATCAACCGCCTGCGCCTGCTGGGGGGTGATCAGGCGGCGCTCGAGCATGGCCGACTTCTGCCGCTCCAGGTCGGGGGCGTCGCACGGACAGGCGTAGTCGAGGTATTCGAGAAACAGGTGGGTGGCCGTGCCGCGATCGGTGGCGGCCATTTCGCCGCTGCTGAGGAACCGGGGGGAGGGCAGCGATGGTGTGCCGATGTCATGCGGAGACTGCACCGGTGATGCGACGTGGCCTTTTAGGGAAGTGACGGAGGCGGAGGCGGACATGGTCGTGAACGGCTCATATGGATAACGTTGCCGGAGACGGCCGATGATGCGAGCGGCATCGGCATCCATCTCGGGCGGAGGGTCAAGCGGCCGGAGAAGGACCAGTTCGGCGGGAACATCCGATGCGCGGCCGCGCGATAGAGACTGCACCCAGCCGCGGATTTCATCGGCAGCGTGAGGCGTGACGGCAAAAGCGGCGGCGCCGTCGCCCGAAGCGGCGACCGGGCCGATCCAGTCGAGCGCGGTGGAGGCACTCAGGACCGTGTTGGGAGGAATCCGACCCCGGTGCCCGGACCAGGCGCGGGACCACCCCTCCACCTTTTCCGGCTTGGTGGTTCCGACAAGAACCAGGTGTTCGCGGGCGCGGGTCATGGCCACGTACAGGATGCGAATCTCCTCCGCGATCGCCTGTCGTCGCAGGCGATCGCGCACCAGTTCGGAGGCGAGGGACGGATAGCGGATCTTGCGGTCCAGGTCCACGGCAACCATTCCCAGCCCGGCCTGGCGGTCAATCAGGATGCTGCCGGAGAGGTCGCGCTGGTTCATGCGGCGGCCGAGGCCGGCCAGGAATACGACGGGGAACTCCAAGCCCTTGGACTTGTGGATGGAAAGAATGCGGACGACGTTTTCGGCCTCGGAGAGGTCGGAAGCGGCGGGCGCATCAATCTCGTCCCTGAGGGATTCCAGGTAGCGGTTGAACCGGCACAGCCCCTGCGACGAGAAGGAATCGAATTGGCGCGCCCGCTCATAAAGAGCCATCAGGTTGGCACATCGCTGCGTGCCATTCTCAAGCCCGGAGCAGAAGGCGGGAAAACCGGTTTCCTGGTAGATGGTCCAGATGAGATCGGCGACCGGACGGTGCCGGGCGACGCGCCGCCAGTGATCCAGGTCGGCCAGGAAATCCCTGAGCCGCGCGGCCAGTTCGTCGCTGTTCTCCGCGGCATACCGGAACACCGCCTCGTGAAACGGCAACTGCCCGCGGTCGGCGGCCAGGCGAACGCGCGCCAGGCTGTTCTCGGGATCGGGCAGACCGACCAGCGGCGAGCGCAGGACCGCGGCCAGCGGGATGTCCTGCCGCCGGTTGTCCAGAAGGCGCAGCAACGACAGCATGTCGCGGACTTCCATCGCGTCGAAGTAGCCGGAACCCGAGGCGCTGTAGACCGGCACGCCGGCCTGGCGAAGGATGCGGGCATACTGATCGCCATGATGGCTGGTGGCGCGGAGCAGCACAACGATGTCGCGGTACTCCAGGGGACGCACCCTGCCGCGATCGACAACGCCCATGCGGCCACCGCCGTCCTGACCCATGAGCTGGCGAATGCGATGAGCGATCAGGAGCGCTTCCCGCTCGGATCGCTCCAGCTCCGCACTGTCGGGGTCGGGTTCCTCCCCGTCCGATTCGAGCTTCTCGGGCAGATAGTGCAGCTCGATGGGGGCGCCGGTGAAACAGCGGGCTCCATCGCCGGGCGGGTAGGATGCCTTCGGGTGCAACCAGTGGGTCCGGTCATAATCAATCTCGGCCGCGTCGCGGCTCATCAGCTTCTCAAAGACCCGGTTGACCGCGTGCAGAAGCGGCGCCCGCGAACGAAAGTTGGCCTGAAGGTCGATGACGCGGCCGACGGCGCCCTGCCGGCGGAACCGGGCAGCACGTTCAAGGAAACGCACGGGGTCGGCCAGTCGAAAGCGGTAGATACTCTGTTTGACATCGCCGACACAGAACAGATTCGGCGAGGATGCACCCGGATCGGCGACGCACTCGCGGCTGACCAGGTGAAGAATGGCGTCCTGGACCTCGTTGATGTCCTGATATTCATCGACCAGCACATGCTGATACCGGCGGTGCAGAACGCGGGCGATCGGAGAGGGACGAAGCCCCTGGTCGCTTTCCCGAAGCAGCGCAAGAGTGCGCCGCTCCAGATCGGAAAAGTCCAGTGCGCCGATGTCCTCTTTCTCGCGGCGATACAGGTCCGCGAACTCCTCCACAAGCGATAGGAACACCCTGCCGTGGGGAACGATGGACCGCAGGCCGTCGCGCCACTCCCCCGAGGAAAAACGCAGGCCCCTGACCAGGGGGCCATCCTTGAACAGCTCCTGCACGGGCTTGATCAGCGCGGCGGCGGCATCCTTGCCGGGGGTGGCATTGGAGATGTTGGGCAGCCGGGGCATCGCCAGCTTCTTCACCGCTGCGGCCAGGGCGTCGTAGCCGCAGCGGGCCAACTCCCTGCGCCAGCCGCGGGCAATGTCGAGCAGTTCATCCAGGTATGCGGCGTACTTCTCGAATCCCTTCATGCCACCCACCGCCGAGCGGGCGACCTCGCAGTCGCGCTCCATCGCGACCAGGGAGTCCTCCACGATGCCGATGTATCGCCGGCCCAGTTCCGAATCCTCCAGCGGGAGCGCTGCCCCCTGCTCCAGGAGCGCAGCGGACTGCTCGATCCATCGCTGCGGATCGGTCAGGCTGCAAAGCACCTCATGGGTGTCGACGACCAGTTCCATCAGGGCATCGTCCCCAGTGCCCGCAAATGACTCGACGAACGCTTCAAAGTCCGGAGATGCGGCCTCGTACCGCCGGGAGAAAAGGTCGCGCGCAACCTGCCGCCGCACCAGCCACGCCTCGTCGCCATCGAGAATGCGGAAGGCGGGGTCGAGTTCCAGGCGATGGAAATACTGCTTGAGCAGGCGATTGCAGAAGGCGTGGAGCGTGCTGATGTCGGCCTGCTCGAGCAAGGCACACTGCCGGCGGAGATGGTCGTCCCCGGGCGCGGCCGCGAGGCGGCGCCTCAGAGCCTGCTCGATCCGGCCCTTCATCTCGCTGGCGGCGGCCTCGGTGAACGTCACGACCAGCAGTTGATTGACGTTGCAACGCGGATCGTCGCAGACGAGGCTCACGCACCGCTCGGTGAGAACGGAGGTCTTGCCCGATCCTGCGGCCGCGGATACCAACAGGCTCGAGCCGCGGGCACGGATGGCGTCCAGCTGCGCCTCGGTCCATTCATGGCCGGATTGGCCTGCGTCAGCGCTCATCGGACGCCTCCTGGGCCAATTCGTCCAGAACCCGGGAACGGGGCTTGGCCTGGATGTGGTGATAACGGTTCAGGGCGGTGTCGAATCGGCACACTCCGCGGAACTCGCAATGTGCGCAGGGAGTGGCCGTGCCGATGCGGTATGGCTTGATCTCCACCAGGCCGGAGAGAATCTGGTCGGCCAGCAGACCGACCTGCCGCCGCGTGTGCTTGAGCAGCGCGGCGAATTCCTCGGGCTCCGCGACATCGGTGCGATCCTTGTTTCCAAAACCGCCGTCCTTCTTCCGAAACGCGGAAACCAGGACCGCATCCCCTTCCTGTGCCTGGGCATCGAAGGCGTCCAGGTATTCCCCGTTGAAAACACCGCGATACCTGCCGCGAAGCAGGAACAACGGGTCGTCCGGATCCGGGGCATCGGCCGGATGCGCGACACTCCGAAGCTGCGACAAAAGCTGCACGCAGAACGCCCCGGCGGGCGAAAGGCGCCGGCCGGCCAGGTCCTGGCCGCACGATTCCAGCGCAAGCATGGTGACCAGGAGCCGGATGGAAAGACCGTGACAGGCACGGGTCAGGTTCAGGTCGCCGGCCGCCAGCCGATAGTCGATGGCGGCGAACGCATCCCGGTCGGGCAGCAAATCGAGGCGGTCGATGCGCCCGTGCAGATGCAGTTCGTTACCGGCCGGCGTGCGGATGATCAGGGGCGGCAGCTGGCCGGTGTCGCCGAAGCGGACAGCCCCGAAGCCGACGCGGAACAGGCTGCGCGCGGCGGCCGCCCGCTGAGCCGCGATGACCTCCTCGATCGCTTGATGGACGCGGCGCAAGAGATAGCGGTTGCGCGCATCGGAAAGAACGATCTGCCCGCGGAGCGAACTGCGCACCTCCGCCGCGAGGCTCTCAACCAGCCGGTGGACGTCCGAGACGCGCAGGGCCGTCCAGGCCACTTGACGGGCGAGCATCCGGCGGACCAGATCGTCCAGCCCCCTGTGGATGATCTGCTCAAACTCCAGCGGCAGAACCTCGTCCTCGCTGCGCGGCCGCAACCCCAGCCCATAGCGGAGGAAATGCTTGTACGGACAGGCTGCGAAGGTCTCGATCTGCCTGGCGTCTGCGCGCAGCGGCCGGGGAAACAGGCCGCGGGCCAGATCGGCGCCAAGCGACGCCTGGTTGGTGTAGGCCAGGGCGGGCCAGGCACGATACCGCATCAGGTCCAGCGGCGAGCCGTCGCAAGGATGGGTCGCCAGGAACTGGTACAGCGACAACCAGACGCCCGGGCGCTCGGCCCTGTCGCTGCTTCGGGCCCAGTGCATCAACCCGGTGAGCAACTCGCGGGGCGTACTGACCAGGCCGGGATCGCCGCGGATGTCCTGCGGAACCACGGTCACGGGTAGAAGGGGAAACATCGCGCGGAGCCGTCGCCAATAAGGCGATGCCGCCAGTTCACGCCCGGATTCCGAGGCGCAGGCGCGACTGACGTAAAGATGCGTCGAGGCTCGCGTGAATGCGCCGTAGGCAAGCAGGTCCTCGTCGAGCAGCGCCCGCTCGGAGCCGGGATCGATCTGGAACTGACGGTCGGCCAGTTCCTTCCGTTCGGCGTCCGAGAGAACCGACGGCTCGCGCACGCAGCGCGGGAAGACCCCTTCGTTCACCCCGAGCACCAGGACGGCGCGCACCGCCGGCGTTCGCGTCCGGTCGGCCTGCCCCACCAGCAATTGATCGACCGTGGGCGGGGTCAGCGCCAGGTCGAAGCCGGCGAGACCCGATTCGATGATGTCGCGGAATCCGTCCAGCGTCACCGGCTCTTCGCCCAGCAGGTCCACCATCTGGTCGAGAAGTTCCATCAGTTGGGACCAGACCTGCTCGTGCTCGGCAGCCTGCTCGTGAAGGCTTGCGGCGCGGTCCTGGGAAATCCAGCGGGCAAGCGTCGCGGGTACGTCGAACCGGATGAACAAGTCGTAGAGCGCGGCGGCAATCTGCCGCACCGTCAGCGGGGATTGCGATTCGCACATCGACAAGAACGGCTCCAGCCGGGCGACCAGGTCGCGCCGGAGAGAGTCGATGCGGGCGGCGGTATCCTCCTGTCCCTCCTCGGGCTGCCGGCCCCACTGCCAGGGGTTCTGGCTCCGCCAGACATCGCCGCGCAGGCCGTGCTCAAGAACATAGTTCTCCAGTTCATCGGCCTGGGCATCCCCCAATCCGCCCAGGCCGGACTTGACCAGCAGCATGATCGCGTCGTGAGACCACTGGCGGTCGGACAATTCCAGCACCGCGCGCAGCATCTGCAGCAGGGGATGATGGGCCATGCCTCGCCGACGATCGACGAAAAAGGGAATCCGATGTTCGACGAAGACGGCGGCGAACAGGTGGTGGTAATCCTCCAGATCGCGCACGAGCACCGCGATGTCGCGGTAGCGCATGCCGCCGGCGACCAGGTTGCGGATATGACGCGCGGCGTGCTCGACCTCGACGCGTCGGTCGGGCGCCTCGACCAGGAGAATGTCGTCAACATGCGATTCAACCGGCGCCTGATCCGCCGCAAACAGCCGCTGCTCCAGCATCGCCAGGGACGGGTTGTCGAAACGGCGAACGGAACGTAGCAGAATCGGCGTCTCGATGGCTGCCGACTCATCCTTGATGGCCTGCACGAGACGAACGTAGACCCGCTCGATCCGGTTGAAGAGACTCAGTTCGGCCGGAGGGGTCTTGATGCTGCGCAACACCGGGCTGTCGGGATCGAGTTGGAGAGTGATATGCACCGACCGAGCGACTTTCGCCAGGTGCGCCAGCAGGCGAATCTCGGTTTCGTCGAACTCTGTAAAGGCATCGACATAGAACGTGGCGCCCGCCATGGTGCGCGACTGGCTGACACCGGCGAGCACCTGTTGCATGCGGCGGGCGGGATCGAGTCGCTCACTGCCCAGGTATTCGCGGTAGGCCGAATAGATCAGGGACAGGTCGTGGAGCTTGGCCTGGAAAAGATCGCCGTCCACCTCCGGAGCCAAAGGCGACTGCCTGCTGAACGCCGCGACCAGTTCGCCCAACCGGGCCGGGTCTTGCCCGCAGTTGTCGAATTCGGCCAGCACGGCCTCGATCTTTGCGGCCGTGCCGGCACGGTGGGCAACGCCCTGGAAGAAGCGAAGGCGTCCGGAAAGGAGCCGCAGCAGATGCCCCACGATCATCTGGCGACCAAGGCTTCCGACCAGCGGAACGGTGGCCCCGCCGCACTCGCGCAGTATTTCCGACGACAGCTCGTCCAGCGAGAGCACGCGAGCGCGACAGAACCCCGGAGAATGCACGCGGCAGGTCAGTTCGCGCTCGGCCATGAACGTCGCCTGCCGGGGCAGCAGCCAGTAGACGGGAGGACCAAGCGGGGCGGCGCGCAGCTCCGCCTCGATGCCCTGCAGGCAGTATGCGGTCTTGCCCGTGCCGGCCCGGCCGATGATAAACCTGACGCCCATCGCAGATCAGAGGATACCCCACGCGGCTACCGCTCAACAACTGGCTGGGTCTGGAGTCTTCCCTGATTTGAATTGGGCGCGCAGGCCCCCTATGCAGTAGTAGGTCATCAACTGCAAGGAGGCTCTATGCGATGCGTCAGGGATGACGTTCAGCGCCTATCGACGCTGTTGTGTGATTATATCCAGCCACTGGGGATGTTGGTACGGGACGGTCCGTTGCGCGCCATGCGTGAAC
>Ga0209381_1002135_pt1 | contig 26516 bp, 18 predicted proteins | sample DewCreD2012metaG_FD_184111 | JGI IMG/M metagenome (GOLD analysis project Ga0209381, IMG submission 184111) | Hot spring sediment bacterial and archeal communities from British Columbia, Canada, to study Microbial Dark Matter (Phase II) - Dewar... ...
GGAATCCGCTTATTGGCACGTCCTCGCCACAGCGCTCGCCCTTTCCTCCCCGGCCGCGTGGGGCCAGGAGGAAAACGAGCCCCCGAAGGACGAGTGGCACCTCGACGACATGGAGCGGATGTCGAAGAAGTGGCTCGTGTCCTCCCCACACTCCTGAAGGCGGGGCATTCCCCGATTCAATCCGTGCGGCTCGGTGGTGCGCAGGAATCACGGACGCCTTGGATCTGCACGACATTCCGACCACCGGTTACGGTCCCAGCCGGTAGAGCCCGAGACTGTCGAACCGGCAGACGCCGCCAGCGCCGCCCGGGGATTTCGTCCCAGGGAGGATGACGAGGAAGCCGGCGCCGTCGGGGACGGTGACGACCCCGCCCGCGCGGCGCCAGCCGTCCGCGCCCGCGGGTCCGAACGTCAGCGTCGCGTCGAGGTCCCACCGCGTCCATGCGCCGTCCTCGCGCTGCCAGCGGGCGGTGAGCGTTGGGATCGCGGCGCCCTCCGCCTTCGCGGCCGCCTCCACGTAATAGGTCTCGCCCGGCTTCGCGGCGTGCTTCTGGATGAAGCAGCCGTTCGAGACGTTCTCCATCCGCCCCGACCCGCCGCCGTCCGCATCCCACGCGAAGCGCCCCTTCGAGCTGTCGTCCTGCCACGTCCCGAAGTCGGCGGGGAGGTCGCCGGCCCTTCTCGAGAAATCGGCGTTCTTCGCGAGGTTGACGAGCGTCCCCGCGCTGCGCAGGGCGTCGACCTCCGCGCGGGCGGCGGCGGCGGGGTCGCGGACCTGCGCGAGCGCCCGCGTGAGCCCCGGCAGCGCCTCCTCCCAGGGGCGCCCCTTGCCGACCGTGTTTTTCAGGCGGTTCTCGTCGAGCCTCCCCCACCAGCGGGACTGCTCGCCGTAGACCCAGACGTACTGGTCGGAGGCGGCGAGGGCGGCGGCGAGGTTGTCGCGCAGCCGGTCCAGCCGCGTCCCGCCCGGCTTCGGACCGCGGTAGTACTGGTTGCCCTCGGGATTGACGTACATGTCGAGGTAGAACCCGAAGCCGACCTGCATCTGGGCGCGGTACTTCGCGCGGTTCTCCGGGGCGACGAGCGCGAAGGCGGGGCCGGTGAGGCTCCGCATGTCGCTGGCCACGCGATGGTACGCATCGCCTTCGATGTAGTAGCCGTTCTCGTTGGCGTCCACGAGCGCCATCCCCGGCGGCGCGGCGTCGAGCAGGCCGTTGAGGAAGGCGGGCCAGAGGCCGTAAGGGTCGCTGACCAGGATGTCCTCCGGCACCGCGGTGCGACCCGCGTGCATGCAGAGGCTGGCCAGCCAGAGGGAGAGAAAGGTCATGGAGGGGTGCTCGGCGGCGATCGCGCGCATCACCTGGGCGCCGCGCTTTCGCGCCAGGGCCGCGGTCTCCGCGAACGACCGCTCCCCGGCCGCCTTGTATTGGAAGAGACGCTCGCCGTACGACTCGGGGTCGAGGGCGATGCCCTTGAGGCCCCCCGCCCTGCAGACCCAGGCCAGCGTGCCCGCCTTGTCGGCGAGGACCTTCCAGCCGGCGTCGTCCGCCCAGTCGAGTTTCCCGGGGGAGCAGTTGAGGCGGACGAAGTTGTCGGTGAACGTCCGGAAGCGACAGGCCTTGAGGTCGTCGATTGCGACCTGGAAGGAGGCGCGGTCCCACGCCGTGGCATCCCAGCACCACTCGGAATGCGCGGGCTTGCCGTCGGCGGTCTTCCCCGCGACGCGGATCATGGCGCCGTCGAAGGGGGTGTTTTGCTCCATCTCCGCGACGTGCGCCCGGAGGTAGGCGGTGTCGACGATGTCCCAGCCGAGCTCGATGAGCTTCTTGCGGGGGGGCTCGGGGGCCGGCGCGGCCGCCGCCCGGCCGGCCGGGCACGGGAAACCGGCGACAAGCCAGGCGAGCAGGGCGACGCCGCGCCGACGGATGCCGCTCATTCTTCCCTCCGCGTCTCGCAGGTGCCCAGGTCCCGGAACCGCAGCACGCCGGGGACCTCCTTCATTTCCGTCAGGTCCAGCGCCTTCCGGTACATCACCGCGCCGAGGCCGGCCACCTTGATCGGGAACTGGATCCGGCTCCCGCCTTTCCCCGCGAACCGGTTCCACCGCGCGCCGGCCGAGATGTTCGGCTCGTCGGAGCTCCCGTCGAGGGGGAAGCGCATGAAGCGCCAGCCGTCGTGGCAGACCGAGAGGTCTCCGGGCCAATCGTGCCACGCCCCCTCGGTGCGCCACCGCGCGCCGGCGGCGTCCTCGATCTCGAAGATCACCTTGCCCCAGCCGGAGTCGCCCTTCACCCAGACGCCGACGTCCGTCGGCGTGCCGGGAACCGGCACGGGCTCGCGGAGGCGCATCACGCCGTACTCGCCGACGATGTCGGGCACGCGCCCCTTCCGGACGAGCCTCAACTCCAGGCACGGCCCCTGGTCCGGGTCCGCGACCGGCGCCAGCTCGAACGTCCCGGCGATGCGGATCGGCAGCTCCCGCGACTGCGGGTTGGCCAGCGACGCGTCCTCCTGCAGGCCCCACGCCCCGGCGTCGTCCATCGGGCAGGCGACCCGGAAGGTGGGCGGCGGGGGGGCGAAGGCGCGGCCGGCGATCGCGATCGACGCGACGTTCCGGGGCGCGACCACGTAGACGGGCGCGGTGTCGCACGACACGTCCAGCGCGTGCTCCGGCGCCCGGGTCGCGGCGGCCCGCTCCCGGCCGACCCAGTCGACGCAGGTCGTCTCCGCCGCCTCCGGGTAGCGGAGGCGCAGGTCGGCCCGGCCGCAGGCCGTCCAGAGGACGCAGACGAACCGGCCGTCGGCGCGTTCGAACTCGTACGCGTACACGGTCGCCGATCCCGTCTCCACCCGGCGGACCGGCTTCACCCGGTCGAGGACCTTCGTGAGCGTGGCGACGGCGACGTAGGACGGCTTGGGGTAGAGGAGGGGGTGGCGCCGGCAGAGCCCGCCCGCGCCCCAGAGGGTGTTGTAGTAGGCGTTGCCGGTGTCGTGGAGGATGCCGGGGTTGATGTGCTGGAAGCGGTAGGCGTGGCAGAGGAGCATGTCGCGGACGTACCACTCGGCCTGCCGGCGGGCCCCGAGGGTCCGGTCCGCGCGGGCGGTGAACTCGAAGCAGCCGGTGACCGGGAGGTCGTGGCCGAACTTCCGGGCGGCCTCGCGGGCGAGCCAGATGCCCTGGGTCCCGCCGTCCCAGAGCTTCTCCGGCATGCAGGTCTGGCCCACCGCCTCGACGCCGATGAAATCGACGAGCTTCGGGTCCAGCCCGTGGCGGAAGAGCGAGGCGATGATCGAGTCGGAGCTGCTGGTGTTGCCGACGAGGAGCTTCACGTCCGGGAAGCGCTCGCGGTAGAAGCGCGCGGCGAAGGCCGCCAGCGCCGCGCGGTCGCGCCCGGCCTTCGCCTCCGCCTCGTCCTCGACGGTCTTCTCGTCGAGCAGCTCCCGCGGCACGTAGTGCGCGTAGCTCTCGTGGAAGAGGTCGGCCGCGCGGCAGTGGGGGAAGCGCGCGAGCTCCTCGCGGATCTTCTTCTCCGCCTCGGCGCAGGCCTTCGCCGGGTCCTTCAGGTCCTTCGGCGCGAGCCCCCAGCCGAGCTGGTTCAGGGTGATCGACCACGGGGCCATATCGGCCTCCGTGTATTTCGTCCACCCGAACGTGGTCTTGCGCAGGCCGGCCTTGAAGAGCATCGGGCCGGCGACCGCCTTGTCGGCCGCGCCGTAGTGCGCGCCGGCGAACCACCACGTGCCGTAGGGGGACTCGTAGCCGGCCCGGCGGGTGTCGCGGCCGAGCACGGCGAAGGCGGCCTCGTGCCGGATCGCCTCGCGGCCCCGGTCGTCGCGGACGGCGAGGTCGACGCCGTACCAGCCCGGCGTCGCCGCCGCGACGGGGAGATCGACCCGCTGCGCGGCGCCGGCCGCGTCGAAGGCAAGGTCGCGGGTTCCTTCGCGGACGAGGGCGCCGTCGACGTCGCGGATCCGCCAGGCGAGCGCGACGCGGCCGGGGCGGGCCGCCGTGAGGACGGCGGCCATCGCGGGGGGCTCGTCGTTGTGAAAGATCGCCCCGGGCTGCCCGGTCTCGACGCGCAGCGCCACGGGGCCGCGCTCCAGCGTGACGGCGAAGACGTGAACCGCGCTCGTGGAGGCGTTGTCCGGCTTGTGCCGGCCGTCCCACTGGGCGCTGATCCCGCCCCGCTTTCCCAGGAGCTCGAAATCGAGGTACGGCGTCGCGGTCATCGGCGCGTCCGGGTCCCTCTCCATCGCGAGCAGGTCGAGGATCTCGCCCGGCTCGAGCCGGATCTCCGCCAGCCAGAGCGGCACGGTCGTCTCGCGTCCGTCCTTCGCGAAGCGGGCCGTGCCGGCCGCCGCGACGCCGGCGGGGGGCTTCGCGTCGCCGCGGGGCAGGACGACGGTCGTGTCCGAGATCGCGTCGCCGCGGCCGGAGCGGGCGAATCGCGTCAGGCGGGCGGTGAGGACGGGGTCCCGGGCGGGATCGGGATCGACCGCGCAAAGCACCCACGCGCGTGAATAGAAGGCGGGCGGGACGGCGACGTGCGCCGTCTCGGGCATGCCGTCGAGCGCCGTCCGCGAGAGATGCTCGTCGCACTCCAGGGCCCACGATCCCTTCATCTGTTTGACGACGCCGACGTCCACGCTCTCCGGCCCGCCGGCCACGAGCAAGGGGACGCCGTGGACCGTCCGGCGTCCCGGCGCGAGGGAGAGGGTCGCGTCCTTCATTGCGCCCGGCCGGGCAATGAAGCGCGTGTCGAGCGGGAGGTAGACGGGGTCGCGGTCGGCGGCGAAGGAGGCCGCGTCGCGAACCTCCCCCTCCTCCGGCAGCGCGAGCGCGAGGCCCGCGAGCCGGCCCGGGGCATCGCGGCGTCCGACGTAGTGGCCGTCCAGGTACAGCGCGACGCCCGGACCGTCCTGCCGCGCCTCGAAGGTGACGAAGCGCGTCGAGGCCGCCGGGAGCGACGGCCAGCGCGCGACGAGATCCGCCTGCTGCTTGTCCGTGTACCGCGCCAGGCGCGGCCGGCTCCAGGAGCGGACGAGGCCCTCGACGTTCAGGACGGCGTCCGGCAGCACGGCCTCCTGCGAGACGGTTTTCCCTCCCTCCTTGACCTTGAGAGAGACGCGCTCCGGCTCGACCCGCACCGGGAAGACGTGCTTCTTGCCGTCGTCGAGGATGACGGTGATCGTCCCCTGCCCGGTCTCCGACCCCAAGCGGAACGATGCCCGAAGGGCGTCGTCGCCCGGCTTGAGGGGGACGGAGACGCCGGCCTCCGGTGCGGGCCCGCCCCAGGCGGGAAGGGAGGCCGCGTACAGGACCACCAGGGAGAGGATTGTTGCCGCGCGGCTCCGGCGGGGTGGCATTTCGGATTGCATGGGGCGCAACCTTACCGCAAGACTCGGATCGCGTTCACCGTTTCCGCGGGTTCCCGACCAGCCGTCTATCCCGCTCTTCCCGCCGGCGGAGTGAAGCGAGGGCGGCCAGACCGGCGCGGCGCACGAGGATCCGGGGGATCATCGTTCTTCCTTTCGCCGGAGCGTCGGCCCGGGGGGCAGGCGACCCCGCTCGGCGGACACGCGAGCCCCGCCCCGCTCCCTATCGCGCATAGAGCGCCCTCAGCATTCGCTGCGCCGCGGCGACCAGCATCTCGCCCGAGCCCTCGCCGACGCGCGCGCTGACCACCTCGTAATTTCCCTCCGCGTACGCCCGCTTCGTCGGGACGTAACCGACCGAGCCGTTCGCCAGCTCCACGGCCAGCGTGTGCCGGAAGGGCGAGGCGTGCTTGATCGAGAGGCCCAGCTCCACGAAGATCTCGCCGGGCAGGGCGACCCAGGCGACGTCGGGGCCGAGCGCGATCACCTGCACCTCCGCCTCGACCGGCTTCCCCTCGCGCGCCAGCACGTCGAGCGCCTTGAAGGCCTCGACCTGCTCCATGAACTTCGGCTTCGGCTCCGTGCCGTCCTTCAGGCGCGCCTTCACCGCCTGCGCGCGCTCCCGCATCGCGTCGTCGACCTCCGGGAGGGGGAGCCGCACGATCTCCCGGCATCCGCGGATCGGCCCGTCGCCGGCCGGCTTCGCCTGCGGCAGCGACCGCAGCACCTCCGCGGCCAGGAGGATCCCCATCCGCGCGGCGTTCTCGTGCCCCTTCTGCGGCGCGCCCCACCCGACGTCGATGTGGTTCACGTCCCCGCAGCAGCCGTTCTGGAAGAGCGTCACGAGCCCCGCCCCCTGGACGTCCGCGAGGCATCGCGAAAGCGTGTACGGCAGGTCGGCCGAGACCGACTGCCCGCCGACGTTGTCGAGGTGGACGGCGTAGTTGACGCAGACGGCGGCGGGCTTCTTGCCGGTCTCGAACCAGACGGCTTGGACCTCGGGGTCGATCGGCCCGGCGGGTCGGACGATGTTCGGGTTGAGCTTGCCGGGGTTCCAGCCGATGGAGCCGTCCTTCATATGGTAGCGGCGGTTGAAGGCGATGGATTCCTCGCGACCGGCGGCGGCCGAGCAGGCCGCGGGCGCGAGGGCGGCGTGGGCGAGGCGGACGGCCTCGGCGATGCGGCCGGGGAGGGCGGCGTTGTAGGCCTCCGCGGGACCGGCCGGGCCCCCGATCGCCTCGTCGCGCTGCCCGCGCCCGGTGATGACGGGCCCCGTGTGCGTGTGCGTCGCGGCGACGAGGACGCAGTCGCCGGGGATGCCGGGATCGTCCTGGACCAGACGCCGCACCTCGGTCACCAGGACGGGGGTCGTCGTGATGACGTCGAGCGAGACGATCGCGGCCTTCGCGCCGTCGCGCTCGAGGACCAGCGCCCGGGCGAACAGGTCGTCGTGGACGTCCTGCGCGCCCCGGGCGTGGTAGTAGCCGGCCATCGGCGTGCCGGGGGGCGGGGTGATCTTCACCATCGCCGCGCCGGCGCGGAGGCCGTCGGCAACGGCAGCGGGGGACGGGCACGCCAGGCTCGCGCTCAGGACAGCGATCGTGCAAGCGAACCGCATGGCCCTTCCTCCTCATGCCGACCCGGTGGAGGGCGAACCTCCCGGCGAGCCCCTCAGGCCACCAACTCCTCCACGAACCGCTTCGCCTGCCTCGCCGCCGCCAGGAGGGCCGGCAGGTCGCCGGGAGCAAGGCACTCGATGACAAGAGGTCCGCCGGTGAATCCGCCCTGCCGGAGGCGCTTCAGGACCGCCGGGAAGTCCACTTGTCCCGTCCCCGGCGTCACGGCGACGTTCTTCGGCGGCAGGAAGTCTTTCACGCTCATCCCGACGACGAGGCCGTCCACGTCCGCCGCGTCCGCCACCGGATCCTGCGTGCCGTTCGAGTAATAGAGAATGTTGCCGGGGTCGTACCAGACGCCGAAATTGCTTTTGGCGACGCCCTTCACGAGGTCACGGCACTGGGCGCCGGTGGCGTTGAGGCCGCCGTGGGGCTTGACGCTGAGTCCCAGCCCCTTCTCCGCCGCGTAGTCGCAGCACTCGGCAATGGCCTTGTAGTAGTTTGACTGGAGCGTTGCATCCCCGGTGCCGCCCATCAGGAGGTTCCTCGCGCCGACGGCGGCGCAGCGGTCGATGAGCCGCCGGAGATCGTCGATGCCGGCCTGGAGCCCCTTCGCCACGGCGATGTCGCCGCCGTAGACGCTGGGGACGGAGAGGCCGCGCCGCTTCAACTCGTCGGCCACCCGGCCGGCCTCCTCGGGGGTCGTCGCGGCGGAGATCACGAGCCGGCGCTTCGACTGGATCGTCATGAGCCCGGCGTGCCGGAAGCCCGCCTCGGCGATGGCGTCGAGGGCGACGGGGAGCTCGAACGCGTCCCACGGGCGGGTGTAGATGCCGACCGTCCAGCGGCCGGACCCGCCCGCGGGGGCGGCGGCAGCCCGGCAGGCGGGCAGCGCCGCGCCGAGCGCCGCCGCCCCGGCACGCGCCAGGACATCGCGCCGCGTCTGCCGCCGGGGATCGGCCATCGTGGATCTCCTGGGAATTGGCGATTGGCGATCCGGGGGGTTCCCCCGCTACCCCTCGCGCACCTCCCGCGTCGCCGGGTCGTACACCTGCCGCTTCCCGGTGTCCATCGCCCGGACGGCCATGATGGCCGCCACGGCGTGCTGGTAGCCGGCCTCGATCGGGGCGTTCGGCTGCCTCCGGCTGCGGATGCACTGGAGCCAGTCGAGCCAGTGGTCCGGCCGCTCGACGGGCGCCACCGGCTGCGTGCCCTGGACCGGCCCCTTCTTGAAGGCCCCCTCGCTCGTCAAGAACGGCTTGTTCCAGTTCAGCATGTCCAGCGTCGCCCGATCCCCGATCATCTTGAAGGTCGATCCGTGGGCGCTCCCGAAGACGGTCGAATAGTGAACGAGGAAGCCCTCGGGGTAGACCCACGTCGCCTCGACGTGGTCGGGGCAGGTGAAGGCGTGCTCGTCCTTGAAGGTGAAGACGCCGCCCTGGCAGACGGCGCTCGCGGGGAACTGCGCGCCGGTGATGTAGTGGACGAGGTCGAGGAAGTGGCTGGCCAGCCCCGGCACCGGGCCGTCCGAGAACTCCCGGTAGCCGTACCAAGCCGTGAACTGGACGGGGCTGTAGGGGCGCTCGGGGAGCGGCCCGAGGAACTCCTTCCAGGCGACGTCCGCCGGCGGGGCCTTGTCCGGATCGAGCCGGTAATACCAGTACGGCCGATCGGCGTTCCGGTTCTGCTCGATGCGGGCGACCTTTCCGAGGACGCCGGACTTCCAGACCTCGCGGCAGCCGGTGAAGCTCGGGAAGCTGCGGAGCTGGGTCCCGACCTGGCAGACGACGCCGGCCGCCTTCACCGCGTCGACCGCGCGCCGGAGGCCCTCCATGTCCTTGCAAAGCGGCTTTTCCACGTAGATGTCCTTCTTCGCGCGCGCGGCCGCCTCGAGGTGGATCGCGTGGAGATGGTCGGGGGAGGCGATGAGGACGGCGTCAACGTCGCCGAGGGCAAGGAGATCCTGGTACCCGGTGAACGTGCGGGGATCGCGGCCGTACCACTGCTTTGCGAGCCCCGCCGCCTGCTCGCGCCGGTAGCGCCAGGGATCGGCGAAGGCGGTGAGCTCGCAGTTCATCGCCTTGTCGTGTTTGTGCAGCTCCGGCATGTGGGCCTCGACGACGCGGCTTCCGCTGCCGATGAAGCCGATGGCGATGCGCTCGTTGGAGCCGAGGGCGCGGGCGTGGGCGAGGGCGGGGACGGAGAGGGCCGCGGCCGAGGCGGCCGCCGACCTCAGGAACGTCCGCCGGTCGCAGGCTCCGTCCATGGGGTCCTCCTTCCCGAGGTGCCGGGACTGATGACACCTATATATTGGAATATGTCCATAAAGTCAAATGTTTCTCTTTTTTTATCGTTTATCCAGATCGAGTTTGACTTAATAGAGACTATCCGCCATATTGATGGCGATTGGATCGGGGGCCGCGCATGGCCGATCAGAGGCTGGTGCGACGGATCAACCGGGCGCGGGTGCTGGAGACGATCCGGCGCCACGGCCGGATCGCCCGCTCGGACGTCGCCGAGGCGACGGGCCTCGACAAAAAAAGCATCACCAACGTCGTCGCCGACCTGATCCGCGACGGATACGTGGTCGAGGCGGGCAAGCGGCCGGCCCCGGCCGGCCGCCCCTTCGTGCTGCTCGAGCTCCGGCGCGACCGCCACCTTGCCCTGGGGCTCAGCGTCACGGAGGCGTCCGTCGCCGCCGTCGTCGTCAACCTGGCCGGCGAGATCGCCGCCGTTCATGAGATCGAGTACCTTCCCGATCCGTCGCGGGAGGAGATCCTCCGGGCGGCGCGGCGGGCCTATGGGCAGGTGCGGGAGGCCGCGCGCGGGTATCTCGACGGCGTTTGCGTCACCGCCCCCGGTCTCGTCGATCTCCCCGCCGGGGTCGTGACCGCCTCGGTCCACCTCCCCGCGCTGAACGGCTTCAACCTCCGCGAGGCGGTGGCGGCGTTCGCGCGGGAGCCGGTCTCCTTCGAGGAGCAGACGCGGGCCAAGACGCTGGCGGAGCGATGGGTCGGTCTCGGCCGCGACCTCGCCAGCTTCCTCTGCGTCGACCTCGGGATCGGCGTGGGGCTCGGGATCGTCCGCGCCGGCCGCCTCCCCGAGGTCGGCCGCGAGGCCGTCGGCGAGATCGGGCACGTCCGCGTGGAGCCGGGGGGCCGCCCTTGCCGCTGCGGACTCCGCGGATGCCTCGAGGCCTACCTGGGGGAGCGGGCTCTCCTCGCCGCGGTCAACGCCGCGGATCGGACCTCCATCCCGACCTTCGACCGTCTCGAGGCCGTCGGGGCCGGAGGCCGCCGGGTGCTTCGCGAGGCCGGGCGCCGTCTCGGCATCGCCCTCGCCGCCGCGATCAACCTGATCGGCATCCGCGACATCATTCTCAACGGCCGCCTGACCCGGTTCCGGGACCTCGTGCTGCCGGCGGTGAAGCGGGGGATCGCCGAGGCGGCCCTGCCGGAGCTGGCGGCCCGGACGGTCCTGCACGTCTCGGACCTCGACCGCGCCTTCGCCCGCGGCGCGGCCGCCGCCGTCCACGCGCGGGTCTTCGAGGCTTCCTGAGGAGATAACCCGATGCGCGTTTTCCCCCTGGCCGCCGCCCTCCTGGCTCTCCCCGCCGCCCTTCCCGCGCAGGAACCGGAGGAGGGCTTCGTCCCCCTCTTCGACGGCGCGACGCTCGCGGGCTGGTCCGTCCGCGAGGGGCCCGCTTCCGCCTTCCGCGTGGAGGGCGGCGCGATCGCCGCCACCGCCGACTCCCGCCACCCGGCGTGGCTCGCCTCGGAGAAGACGTACGAGAATTTCGACCTCCGGGGCGAGTTCTTCGTGAAGGGCTGGATCGACGGCGGCGTCACGATCCACGCCCCCGAGCACGGCCGCCCGGCCTGGTGCGGGGTGCAGGTGAAGCTCTTCCACGCCCGCGACGCCGTGCCGCAGCCGAACTCGTGCGGCGCCCTCTTCCCCTTCCTCGCCCCCCGCACGGTGAACGTGAAGAACCAGGGGGAGTGGAACTCGCTGCGGATCCTGGCGGACGGCCCCGCGCTGCAGGTCTGGATGAACGGGGCGCTCGTGCAGGACGCGGACCGGGACGCCGTGCCGGAGCTCCGCCACCGCCTGCGGCGGGGATTGCTCGGCCTGAGCGCGCTGGGCTACCCCCACCGGTTCCGCAACCTCCGTATCCGGGAGCTCCCGCCCCGGGAAACGTGGGAGACCCTGTACGAGACGGAGGCGGACTTCGCCAAATGGGTCGTCTCGGAAGGCCGGCCGCGCTTCGAGGCCCGGGGCGGCGTGATCCGCGGGGAGGGGATGGGGCACCTCGCCACCCGCGAGACGTTCCGCGACTTCGAACTGCACCTCTTCGTGCGCGGCCCCCGCCACCACAACGGCGGGATTCTCTTCCGCTCCTCCGGAAGAGGCCTCGCCGGCCCGCGGCGCTACGAGATCCAGCTCCACAACGTCGAGGAGGCGCATTACCCGACGGGGTCGCTCTACGGCCTCCAGCGCTCCGTCTACCCTCGGATCGAGGACGAGCGGTGGTACCCCCTCCAGTTGACGGTCCGGGGGGCCCGATGCGTCGTGCGGATCAACGGCGAGACCGTGATGGAGTACGACGGCTTGGAGAACCAGGAGGCGGGCGCCATCGAGCTCCAAGCCCACCAGGAAGACGCCTGGCTCGAGTACAAGCAGATCCGGATCCGCCGGCTTTGAGGACTCAGCCGCGCAGCGCCAGCGCCTCCCGGACGGCCTCCTCGAGCCACCCCGAATCCCAGGCGTGCTGGCGGAACGGGCCGTCCCGCCAGACCGACGGGATGCGGAGCTCCTCGAGCAGGGCCTTCGCCCCCACGAGGTGCTCCCGGAAGTTCCCGTAGCCCAAGATCGCCAGCCGCTTCGCCCCCCGGAAGGTCTCCGCCTTGTCCCGCAGGAGGCGGGAGACGCGATACCCCTCGAAGTGGGGCTGCGTGACGAACGCCTGCGGCATCTCGTACCGGTCCGGCTTCTCCATCATGAGCGGCGCGTCCCACGCCACCGCGGCCGCGAATTGATCGGGGTGGCGCAGGATCAGGGCGAACGCCCCCCATCCCGACTTGCTGAACCCGAGGAGGCGGCGGCGCGACGGGGGGGTCGGGCAGATCTTGTCGACCACGGGCAGCACGACGCGCAAGAGGTGGCTCTCGTCCCGACGCTTCGGGTCCGTCGGGTGGTCCGCATACCAGGGCATCGCGCTGAAACCGGGGGCGACCGCGATGAAGCCGTGCTTCTCGTGCAGGCCCCCCTTCCGGATCTCCTCCAGTCCGTCGCCGTATCGCGACGACCCCTCCGGCTCCACCGGGAGCACGAACAGGACATCCGGCAGGAGGGGGTCGGCAACCCGGTTGGGGATCAGGATGCGGATCTCGGTCGGTCGGGCCTGGAAGACGGACGAGACGCGGATGCGCAACAGGCCGGCGGCGTCGATCGTCGTCTCAGTCGCGTACTCCGCTCCGGCCGGGATGACCGGCGCGGGGGGCGGTGACTTGGGAGCCGGCGCCGGGGCGGCGGACGGCAGGGCCGCCAGCAGGACGGCCAACGCGGGGAAAACGCTCATGGCGGCCTCCACATCGGACCCGAGGGAATCATACAGGCTTTCCCGCCCCAATCAAAGACAGACGCCTTGCAAAACGCCCCCTCCGGCCGGTCCGCGTCCCTCGCCATCAATACGGGCCGGCATCACCGGCTCGCCCCGGACAGCGCACGCAAGCGCCGTGCCGATCGTGGGCGGATGACCGCAAGTCGCTTCCGGCTCATCGGATGCGATGTTCCGAGGCAGGTCTTTGCGTCCGGCCGCATGTTCCTATGTGACACAGGCCACGCTTTTCTGTTACCATTTCCCCGCGTTTCCTTTCGCGGCCGCTTGAGGACATCCTCATGAGCACCCCCCGCCTTCTCTTGGCTTTGCTGTTCCCGGCGGTCCCCGTGGCGGCGGCCGACCTGTACGTCGCCCCGGACGGCAACGACGCCTGGAGCGGGACAAAACCGGCCCCCGGGGCTGCCCGGGACGACGGCCCCTTCGCCACGCTGCCCCGCGCGCGCGAAGCCGCCCGCAAGGCCCGCGCGGCCGCGCCCGCCGAACCGGTCACCGTTCACCTCCGCGGCGGGCTCTACGCCGTGACCGAGACCTTCCGGCTCGGTCCCGAGGACTCCGGGACCGCCGCCGCGCCCGCGGTCTGGCGCGCCTATCAACAGGAGAAGCCCATCCTCGTCGGCGGCCGCCGCATCACCGGCTGGACGCCGCACCACGACGGAATGCTCAAGGCCGACGTCGCCGCCCAGGGATTCCGGGGGGTCGCCTTCCGTCAACTGGTCATGGACGGGCGGCGGCAGCATCTGGCCCGCTACCCGAACTTCGACCCCCAAAACCCCTACGGCGGCGGGTGGGCGTATGCGGACGGCGAGCCGATTCCCATGTACCAGGATGTCCCCGGCGAGACGCGCCGCGTCTTCCGGGTGAAGGCGGAGGATCTCCGGACGTGGGCGAAACCGGAGGAGGCCGAGGTCTTCGTCTTCGCGCGGTACAACTGGTGGAACAACATCGTCCGGATCGCGTCGCTCGATCGCGGGACGCGAACCGTCACCCTCGCGGGCGACGCCTCCTATCCGATCCGGCCCGGCGACCGGTACTACGTCCAGAACCTTCTCGAGGAGCTCGACGCCCCCGGCGAGTGGTTTTTGGACGCGGCGGCGGGGACGCTCTACTTCAAGCCGCCCGCGCCGATCGAGCAGGCCGCCGTCGTCGCCCCGACCACCCGGACGATTCTCGAGCTGGGGAAGGGCACGGCCCACGTCACCTTGCGCGGGCTCACGCTCGAATGCTGCGAGGGGACCGCGGTGGTCCTCAAGGACACGACCGCCTGCCTCGTCGCCGGCTGCACGATCCGCAACGCCGGCGACTATCATGGCTCGGGCGTGTCGGTCGAGGGAGGCGCGAACAACGGCGTCGTCGGGTGCGACATCCACGATATCGGCTCGCACGGCATCTCCCTCTCCGGCGGCGACCGGAAGACCCTGACCCCCGCCGGCAATTACGCCGACAACAACTACATCCACCATGTCGGCGTCTTCTACAAGCAGGGGTGCGGCATCTCGATGAGCGGCGTCGGCAACCGCGCCACCCGCAATCTCATCCACGACGGCCCCCGCATGGGAATCCTCTTCAGCGGCAACAACCTGCTCATCGAGGGCAACCGCATCCGTCACGTCAACCTCGAGACCGAGGATACCGGAGCGGTCTACACCGGCGGGCGCGATTGGATCAGCTCGCGGGGAACCATCATCCGCCACAACTGGTTTCACGACATCCTCGGCTACGGCCAGGAGAACGGGAAGTGGGTCTCTCCCCACTTCGCGTGGGGCGTCTACCTCGACGACAACGCGGGCGGCGTCGACGTGGTCGGCAACCTCATCGTCCGCTGCTCCCGCGCCGGCATCCATCTCCACAACGGGCGCGACAACTGGATGGAGAACAACATCCTCGTCGACAACGGGCTCCAGCAAGTCGAATGCAACGGCTGGACGGAGTCCCACCGCTACTGGCAGAGCCATCTCCCAACCATGATCAAGGGCTATGAGCTGGTCGTGAACGAGCCGGCTTGGAAAAGGATGCGCAACATGGACGTCCATCCCGCGAAAGCCGTTCTCCCCGACGGGAAGATCATGTCCGGCAACCGCTTCGTCCGGAACATCATCGCCTACGCGGGGGACAAGGCCCGGTGCTTCCGCTTCAGCAACCTGCCGCTCGACCGCTACGAGTCGGACCACAACGTCGTCTGGCACGGCGGGAAGCCGATCCGGACCGGGTTCTTCAAGGTCGGGAAGGAGGCGTCGCCGAACCTCCTGGCCGACGCGGGATTCGAAGCGGCCGAGCCCGGCCAGCTCCCGAAGGGATGGGGCTGGCAGGACCGCCCGAAGGGCGCGGCGGCGGCGGTCGTCGAGAAGCCCGAAGCGTCGGGCGGGAAGCGCTGCCTCCGGATCGGCGGGGCGGCGGCGAAGGACGACAAGGGGAACGTGCATTTCCCGATCGTCGTCAGCGAGGAGGTCCCGGCGAAGCCGGGGGCGGCCTACCGGCTGACGGCGCGGATGAAGGCGGACCACGCGGGCGCGAAGGCGGCCCTGATGGGGCAATCGTACATCGCCCACGTCTATTTCTGGTCGAAGAGCGCGGATCTGTCCGTGGGGACGGCCTGGAAGGAATACGAGCTGGTCTTCAAGATGCCGGCCGCCGGCGAGTCGGGGTATCACGAGCAGATGAAATCGCTGCGTCTCCGCCTCGATTTCCGGGAGGCGTCCGGGGCGCTGTGCGTCGACGACGTGTCGGTGAAAGCGTGCGAGGCGCTCGACGAGTGGGAGTCGTGGAAGGCGCAGGGGTTCGGGCACGACGCGCACTCGGTCGTCGCCGACCCGTGTTTCGTCGCGCCGGAGCAGGACGACTATCGTCTCCGGCCCGGTTCGCCCGCGCTGCGGCTCGGCTTCCAACCGATCCCGCTGGAGAAGATCGGGCCGTACGCGGACGCGCTCCGGGCCTCGTGGCCGATCGTGGAGGCGGCGGGGGCGCGGGAGCGCCCCCTGAAGAAGGACTGACCGCCTCCGGCGGCCCGGCCGCGGCGCCGCGGGGGCGACTCGGCGGGATCGGCTCCCCCTCCTTCGCCCGGAAGCCCCGCCTTGGGGCGGAACCGCTCACACCGGCACGCCGTACGGGCCCTCCGGGAGCGCCGCCGCGGCGGCGCCGCCGGCGAGGAGCCGGTCGAGGAGCGCCTGGACGGCCGGCCCGACACCGCCCGGCGGGACCGCGTGGCCGGTCAGGGAGAGCGTCGCCAGGGTCTCCGCACGAAGGCCGTCGGTGACGAAGTGCAGCCGCGCCTCGCCGACCCGCTCCAAGGCCCGCGTTTGCATCTGGAACTCCCACTGGTCCATCGTGAAGACGCCGGGCTGCCGGATGTCGTCGAGAAACTCCCGCCAGCGTCCTGTGTAGCGCTTCATCAGGTCGGCGTAAGCGGGGCTCCCGACGCCCTCCGCGCAGCCGCCGAACGCGACGATCGTCCCGCCCGGCCGCACCGCGGGGAGGCATGCGACGAGACCCTTCACGCACTGATAGAAGGTCGCGTCGAGGGGATAGCCGCCGCACGAGGTGACGACGACGTCCGCCTCGCGCCGGACGGGGCGGCAGGCGCACCGGCGGACGAACGCGCAGGCGGCATCGTGCGCCGGCTCGAGCCCGCCGGCGAAGGCGGCCGTCACCCGTCGGGCGCCATCCAGGACGATGTTGAGGGAGAAGTCCACGCCCGCCCGCCGCGCGACGGAAAGCGCTTCCGCATGGAGCGGGTTCCCGTCGAGGTTCCCGTTCCGCGCCCGGGGATCGGAGAGAAAGGCGGCGCCGTGGAAGTTCCGGATGGCGTCGAGGGCGGCCAGACCCGGGAGGACCGCCTTCCGCCCCCCCGAGAAGCCGGCCATGAAGTGGGGCTCGACGAGGCCGGTGACGAGGCGGAACCCCGCCTCGACGAACCGGCGATTGAGCCGGATGCGCGCCCCGGACGCGCTCCGGCCGGGCAGCTCAACCAGGCCGGCGTCGTTCCCGGCTTGGTGGTCCTCGATGCGGTACCGCGTCGCCGCGTCCGGGCCGAACATCTCGACGCGCTCGGCGGGCGTACTCGGCCGATGCATGCCGGCGGCGACGAGGAGAAGGATGTCGCCCCGGGGCACGGCGGCGGACTCGATCTCCGCGAGAAGCTGCGGGAGGAACGCCGCGTACGGGATGGGGCGGGTGATGTCGGAGACGACGATCACGACGTCGCCCGGCCCGCGCCGCGCCAGGGCGTCGCGGAGGCCGGGGCCCGAGACCGGCTCGCGGACGGCGCCGAGGACAATCGCGTCCGCGGGCGCTTTCGGTTCGGGGTAGGCGGAGGCGTAAACGTCGGTGTCGTCGGGAAGCCGGAGCCGGATCGTGTCACGGCCACAGGGGCAGAGGAGATCCATGGCGGCCGCGATTATAAGAGAAGGGGCCGGGGACCGGCAAGGCCGCGGCCGCCGGGACACCGGCAGGCCCCCGTCCGCCGGAATACCGTCCCCGGCCGCGCGCGCCGATTCGTTGTTTTCAGCGCGCGATTGGCGTATCATCCCGCCTTCCCGTCCCCGGCGCGGACGGGGCATCCCGCATCCTGCAGGAGATGCCGCATGGCGCGCATTTACAACTTCCAGGCCGGTCCGGCCGCGATCCCGCTGCCGGTGCTCGAGAAGGCGCAAGCGGAGCTGCTCGACTTCAACCAGTCGGGTATGTCCGTCATGGAGATGTCCCACCGCGGCAAGGTCTTCGACGCCGTCATCAAGGCGGCCGAGGCGAACGTGCGCCGGCTGCTCGGCATCCCGGACGAGTACGCCGTCCTCTTCCTCCAGGGCGGGGCCAGCCTCCAGTTCGCCATGGCGCCCCTCAATCTGCTCGGCCCCGGCCAAGTCGCCGACTACGTCCACACCGGGGCCTGGGCCTCGAAGGCGATCAAGGAGGCGAAGCTCGTCGGGAACGCCAACATCGCCTGGGACGGGAAGTCCGACGGCTACATGCGGGTCCCGGCGGAGTCGGAGCTGAGGCTGACGAAGGGCGCCGCGTACGTCCATATCACCTCGAACGAGACGATCGGCGGGATCCAGTTCAAGACGTACCCGAGGACGGAGGCCCCGCTCGTCGCGGACATGTCGAGCGACATTCTCTGCCGGCCGTTCGACGTGAGACAGTTCGGGCTCTTCTACGCCGGCGCCCAGAAGAATCTCGGGCCGTCGGGCGTGACGCTTGTCGTCGTCCGCAAGGATCTCGCCGCGAAGGCCCCGGAAAAGCTGTCGACGATGCTGAAGTACGCCACCCACATCCCGGAGCCGAGCCTCTACAACACGCCGAACACCTGGGGCGTCTACCTGCTCAAGCTGGTCACGGAGTGGGTCGACGCGATCGGCGGGCTCGCGAAGCTTCAGCAGATCAACGAGGAGAAGGCGCGGATCCTGTACGAGGCGCTCGACGGCTCGTCGTTCTGGAAGCCGTGCGCGATGAAGGACAGCCGCTCGATCATGAACGTGACGTGGCGGCTGCCGAGCGAAGCGCTGGAGGAGCGGTTCGTGAAGGAGTCGAAGGCGGCGGGGCTGGACGGGCTGAAGGGCCACCGGTCGGTGGGCGGCATCCGGGCCAGCCTCTACAACGCCGTCCCGCTCGAGGGCGTCCAGGCGCTCGTGCAGTTCATGCGGGAGTTCGAACGGAAGAACGGGTAGCGGCCGCTCCACGGGAGACGTCGACGGGCGGCCGAAGGCCGGGCGCTTCCGCGACGAGATCCGCCGGGTCGGGGGAGGGGGAAGGCATGGCCGAGACGACCGCGACGCCGCCGCCCGCCGGGTCTGCGGCGGTCAACGAGTACGAGCGCGAGCCGGTGCCGGAGCACGCCCGGCTGGGGTTCAAGAGCTTCCTCGGACAGTATGCCGGGGAGCACGTCGCCGGCACGGAGCTGATGATCGGCCCCCTTTTCATCGTCAAGGGGGTCAGCGCCGCCGCGGTCGTGGGGGGCCTTCTCGTCGGGAACCTCCTGGCGGTCCTCAGCTGGATGCTCCTCTGCGCCCCCATCGCCACGCGGGCTCGCCTGACCCTCTACTTCCAGCTCGAGAAGATCTGCGGCCGGAAGCTGGTCGCCCTTTACAACCTCGCCAACGGCGTCATGTTCTGCTTCCTGGCCGGCTCGATGGTGACCGTCGCGACCACGGCCCTCTCCGTTTTCGGGATCCGCATGCCGGGGCTGGGGGACAACTACCCCGACAGCGCCGGGTGGATCCTCGGCTGCCTGGCCGTCGGCGCGTCGATCGCCGTCGTGGCGGCTTGCGGCTACCGGATGGTCTCCCGCGTGGCCAACTACGCGGCCCCCTGGATGGTGCTGGTCTTTCTCGCCTTCGGGGTGGTCTCCCTGAAGCAGTTCATCGTCTCCACGCACGCGGACATCCGGTCCGCCGGCGATCTCTGGGCGCTCTGCGAGACCGCCATCTGGAAGGGCGGCGAGCCGATGCCCGGGCACGGCAAGTTCACCTTCTGGCACGTCCTGTTCTTCGCCTGGTTCTGCAACATGGCGATGCACATCGGCATGTCGGACCTCTCCGTCTTCCGCTACGCGAGGAAAGCCTGGTACTCCGTCGCCGCCGCGGCCGGCATGTACGTCGGCCACTTCATGGCGTGGCTCTCCGCCTCCATGCTCTACGCGCTGAAGCTCCACGCCTCGCGCCTGACCCCGGAGCAGATCGAGGGGCTGGCGAGAACCGGCCGCCACACGGCCGAGTCCTTGAAGGACGCGCCGCTGACGGCGGAGCTGATTCGGGAGGCGATGGCCCTGGGGCTCATGGCCGACCCGCCCGCCCCCCTTCCCGGCGAGCTGGCCTACGCCGCCTGCGGCTGGGTCGGGCTCCTCTGCGTCGTCCTGGCCAGTTGGACGACGGCCAACCCGACGATCTACCGCGCGGGGCTCGCCTTCCAGGCGGTCCTGCCGAAAGCCTCGCGGTTCAAGGTCACGCTGGCCACGGGCATGCTCGCCGCCCTGATCGGCCTCTTCCCGGCCGTCGCCATGAAGCTGCTCGGCTTCGTGGCGCTCTACGGCCTGACGCTGATGCCGATGGGCGCGGTGGTCTTCGTGGATTTCTGGCTGATGCGGCGGCTGGGGCTTCGGCCGTTCTACGCGGAGGCGACCGGCGCCTCCGTCAACTGGGCGGCCGGTCTGGCGTGGATCGCCACCCTGGCGGTCTGCGTGGCGCTGGTGCTGAACGGCGTCGTGGAGGTCTTCTTCGTCAGCCTGCCCGGCTGGTTCGTCGCCGCCCTGCTCTATCTCGCCCTGAGCCGTCTGCTGCAGAGGAAGGCCCCCGCGGCCTGAGGAGGGTCCATGGCGATCGTGCTGAGGGTCCTCTCCGCCGCCGCCCTGGCGGGGATGCTGGTCCTTCCGGTCCTCTTCTTCGCCGGCTCGCTGACGCAGGAGTCGATGCAGGCCGCGATGGGGGGCGCGACCCTCCTCTGGTTCGTCACGGCGCCGCTTTGGATGGAGCGGAAACCGGGGGCGTGACGCCCGACGCGCCGCGGCTCACGGCGCCTTCGCCGTCTTCCGCGCGTCGGCTCGCCCGCGCCGCCTCCGCGCGCTCTCCGGCGCGACGCCGCCGATCCGGTCTGCGGTCACTTCAGCCACGGGGCCAGGAGGTTCATGCTCATGGCCCCGAAGGCGGTGACCAGCCGCGGGTCTCCCTCCATCCACCGGTCGTTCTCGTTGACCCACGAGCCGTCGGGTTTCTGGCGCCGGATCAGCTCCGCGGCGAGGTCCTTCGCCCAGGCCCGCGACGCGCCGTCCGCCGTCTTCAGGGTCGCTTCGCCGTACGCATCAAGCGCCTTGGCGAACGTGTGGTAATAATAGTAGAGGCCCATCTGGCCGCTGCCGGGCTTCTCGCTCCGCAGGCCCGGGTTCTCCTCCAGGGTGTAGTGGCTGCGGATCCAGTCGTAGGCGGCCTGCACGCGAGGGTCGTCCTTGTGCACCCCCGCGTAGATGAAGGTCAGAAGCCCCGTGTACGTCATGCTCCCCGAGCTGGGGGCGCCCTTCTTGCCGTCGGGAAGGTCCACTTTCAGGTTCGCGTCCCCGGAGGCGAGCGGCGTGTACTTGATGCCGCCGTCCTCGAGGGGGGCCATGTTGAACGCCGCCAGCGCCCCGACCACCGTCGCGTTCTCGCTGCGGTTCTGGCAGGCCTCGATGAACCGAATCGCCTCCGCATACGCCGGATGGTCCTTCGGCAGCCCCGACGCCACCAGGGCCTGAACCGCGAAGTCGGTGTTGGACAGGTCCGCCTTATCCCGGATCTCGCCCCGCGTGTTCACGTCGCCGTACCCGAAGCCGCCCCGCCAGATGCCGTCCTTCTTCTGCGTGCCGAGGATGTAGTCCCGCGCCTGGATCACCCGGTCCTTGTGTTTCACGGGGTCCAGCGCCGTCAGCGCGAGGACGGCGATCGAGGTCTTGTAGTTCTTCAGTACGCCGCCCGCGTCGCAGAAGGAGCCGTCCGGCTGCGAGTTCTTCAGGATGTAGGCCTCCGCGCGCGCCAGGTGCGCGGCGTATGGCTTCGGGTCCGGCGCCTTCGCCAGCGCATAGGTGCATAGCCCGGAGACGCCCAGGTCGGGGAACGAGCCCTTGCCGGGCACCTCGACCAGCCAGCCGCCCGCGTGCTCGCCCTCGGTCTTCTGCTGCGCGGCGAGGTAGGCGAGGGCTTTGGCGTGCGCCGCCTCGAAGGCGGCCTTGTCGAAAGCGGACGCGGGGTCGTGCGCGCGGCTGGGGGATGCCGGGGGGACGCCCTTCGGGCCCGGCGCCGTCTTTGCCGCCGCCGCGTCGTCGGATTTCGAGCAGGCGGCCAGCCCCGACAGGGCCGCCAGGACCACCGTCCGCCGCAGGATCCGGTGCATCGCGAGTCCTCCCTCAGGGTGGGGATCAATCCGTGAAATAACGCTCGAGAACCGCCTCGTATCGGGTCCGGGGCCAGGCGGGCGATGCCCGGAGCCGCTGAACGGCGGCGCGCAGCGCCTCGAGCTCCGCCGCGGGCAGCCCGCCGCCGCGAGGCGCCTCCGCCGCGTCGCCGGATCTCGTCTCGCGCCCCGGCTCCGCCCCGGAGGCGAAGTCCGCGTCCGCGGCGCGGCTTCGCAGCGCCGGGAGGGGCGCCGCGAAGCCGCGCGCGAAGGCCTCCGCGTCGACCGCCGGCCGCGCCTGGCCCGTTTCGGCCGGGCGGGCGGACCCCGCGCCGCCCGGTCCGCCGCCCGCCTCCCCCGCGAACAGCTCCGCGATCCGGACATCCGACAGCAGATCCCCGAGGCGCTGCGTCACCGCGTCGGGCGCCGCGCCGGCCGGCCGGCCCGCGCTCCGCTCCGCGCGGGCCGCCTCGATCCGCACGCCCAGCGCGCGCAACCGGTCCCGCGCCTCGACCGCGCCGATCGCCCCCGAGGCCAGGGCCTGCTGGAGTTCCCGGATCTCTCGCTCAAGCGCCTCCATCCCCGCGGGCAGGCCCCGCCGGAGCGCCGCGTCCAGTCGCCGGCCCGCCTCGCGCAGCGCGGCGCGCGCCGGGACGACCCCCGGTCCCGCGCCCGCCGGCGGCGTTCCGGGGATCGCGAAGAGCGCCGCCAGCGCCGCCAGCGCCGCCACCAGCAGCGGCGTCTCCCGCGGCGCCGCCATCCGCGTCGCCCGATCCAGATCCGCGCGCGCCAGCGCCGCCAGCGCATCCCCTACCAGCGACGCACGGAACGGCGTCAGCGGCGCGCAGGACGCGCCCGCCGCCACTCCCCACGCCGTGGCGACCCGCTCCTCCAGCTTGCACGCCCGGTCGATCCAAGCCGCGCACGTCTCGGGCCGCGGCCGTTTCGCCCACGCCAAGGCGGCCGCGGCCCCGGCGGCCAGCGGCACGAGCGCCGCCCCCGCGGCCAGCGGCACCGCGGCCGCCGGCGCGAGACGGCCGACCAGCAGGGCCGCCGACGCCACGATCGCCGCCATCCAGCCCGCCCGCACCGCTGCACCCAGCGCCCGGCGCAACGCCAAGCGCCGGCGCAGGCGCGCCAGCACGCGGTCCAGGGCGGAGGCGCTTGTATCCATGCGGCGGATCCCCGCGTCCGGGACAACGGCCCCCGTCAATTCGGCTTGCCGTCCGGCGCCGCCTCCGGCTTCGCGGGCGCCTGCGGACGATCCCCGCCCGCCTCCTCCCGCCGGACCCCGTGAGGCTTCCTCGCCTTCCGTTGCTCGTCCACCGCGGCCTCCACCTTCCGGATTTCCTCCTGCTCCTCCGCCGTCGGCGGCCGCACGATCATCCGGACCGCCGTCCCCCGCGGCGGCACCGCTTTTTCGTTCGCCGTGAACGTCGTATCGTCCACTCCCTCCGGCAGTGGCGTCTCGAAGATCGCCGAGCTGTCGAGAAAGGTGGCGATCAGCGTTCGGCCGTAGACCGCCGCGAAGACCGTTCGCCCCGTCGGCTTTCCCGTCTCGACGTCGTGCTCCGGCACGAACTTCGAACCGACGTACGTCCATCCGACCCGGTCCATCGGGCGATCCGTCGCCACGTTCCAGATCAGGTCCTCGGCTCGCACGGTTTTCGTGCGCCCCCCCTCCTCCCACTCGCACAGGATGATCACGCGATCCCCCGGCGTTCCCCCGTCGGGCGGGCGCGACGGCCCCTTCCGCAGGTTGAAGAGCGTCAGATTCAGGTTGACCAGCTCCGGACGGCAGCGGACGCGCAGCACGCTTTCGTGGTCCTTGCCCCCCTCCGCGCAGGCGAAGAGCTCGATCGGGCCCTGCCGCAGGCAGACCTCGGCCGGCAGGATCAGCGTCCGGTTCTTGAAGTCGACGCGCCCCCCGCCGGGAACCAGCGTCACCCCGCGCGCCTTCTCATCGTCCGTCAGCGGTGGATCCATGAGGGGATCGACCGGTGGGGCGGGGGGAGCCGCTGGCTTTTCGGGGGCGCCGGCCGCCGCCGGCTGATTCACGGCCTGCGCCAGCGCGCGGGCCCCATCGCCGGTCGCCAGCGTCCCAGCGGCCGGCGGCTTCTCGGGCCCCCGGGCCGGCGCGGGAGTTGGCACCGTACCGACCGACTGGAAAACCAGCAGGACGATCAGCGCGGCCGCACAGAGGAAGAAGGCCAGGAATCCGGCGGATCGCATGGACATGGCGGGACTCCATCCGGGTTCAAAGGCATTCCCGAACACGCATATATACAAGAAAGCAATCGGCGTGCCAAGATAACGATCGGAGGGCGCGGCGATGCGCCCAACCTGTTTCTTGGCATGAAGATAAGACCGCGATCCGGCCGTCCCCCCCCGCCCGGCTTGATCCCCGGCCTTGCGTGTTCAATTGATCCCCGCCCGTGGCGGGCAACTGTACACTCGCGCGCGCTCCCGGTCCCAACAGCGGAGCGGGAGGAAGGTCGCGATCGCAGCCCCCGTCCGAGAGGAGATCCTTTACACACACCCCGACACAAAGTAATATAAACAATCATTAACAGAAATAATGCCGGACCTGCCGCTCTTCCGGAGACACGGCCCGTGACCAAGCAGCGCATCACCATCCGATCGATCGCGCGGCGTCTCGGGCTTTCTCCGGCCACCGTTTCCACCGCCCTCACCGGCCGTCGCAACGGCATCTTCGTCAGTCCCGAGACCCGCGACAAGGTCCGCCAAGTCGCGCAGTCCATGGGCTATCCGCTCGATCGCCTCCGCCGCCGGCCCCCCACCCTCCAGCGGATCGCCCTCCTCTGCCCCCCCCGTACCGACTTTATCAGCGCCGCCGTCCCCGAGCTCTGCCAGCTCCTGACCCAGCAAGACTTCCGGGTCATCATCCGCACCGACGCCGACCGCCGCCACGCCTGCCGCGTCGCTCGCGAGCTTCACCGCCGCTATGAGATCGACGGCGCAATCTTTCTGGGCTCCCGAAGCGACCCCGACGAGGTCCCCGGCGACCTGCCCAGTGTCGTCCTCGGCGACGTCCCCGACGGGATGGCGGCGTGGCGTGTTTCCGTCGACAATGAGGGCGGCGGCCAGTTGGCCGGCGAGCATCTTTGGTCCCTCGGTCACCGCCGAATCGGCATGGTCCTCTGGGAGGGCAACCGGCTTCCCGCCGAGAAGCGGCTCCGCGGTCTCCGTTCCCTTTGGGAGCGGCAGGATCTGAGAATCCCCGACACCGCCGTCTTCCGCATCGGCGCCGACTCCGAGGAGGAGGTTTTCGAGAAACTTGCCGCCGGCTTCCGAGGCAAAGGCATCCGACGCCGCCTGCCTCTCACCGCCCTCTTCTGCTACAACGACCGACTCGCCGGCATGGCCATCAAGGCCCTCCGACGCCTCGATCTCCGCGTCCCGGGCGACATCTCCATTGTCGGCTTCGACGATGCGGTTTACACCGAGCTCCTCGATCCGCCCCTGACGACCGTTCGCCAGCCCCTCGTTCAGCTGGTTTCCTTGGCCACCCAGCTGCTCCAGGAACGCTTGGCCAACCCGCAGGCCCCGCCGCGCTCCCTCTCCCTCGCCGGCCGCCTCGTCGTCCGACAGTCCACGGCCCCGCCGCCTCCCGCTCGATCCTGAGCGTCTCCGCGGTTCCTTCCCGAATTCGGGATCGACCGGCCCTAACGGGCCCGGGGCCGATCGCGGCCGCGAGTCGCGCTGGTCGGGAAACCCGGCGTTGACACCGACACCCTCGGGATGTACATCACGCCCTGGGAGATGCCGTCCCCGACCCCGCCGAGGTCCGGCTGACGACCGCCTGGGGCGAGGACCAGAGACCCGTCGGCGGAAGGCGAGGCGGCGGCGGCGGCGATCCGAGCGTCGCCGGAAGGGGTTGCTGCCGCAAATAGTTTAGCGACGGGCGCTGACGGAGCAGTCTTCTGGTCGGGAATTGGCAGGGGTGGGTCTGAGAGAGCCGCCAAATGGGCAGCGCAGCACGGAGGTGTGACTCTTGAATCCACCTTGGCGTCAAGGGGCATAGCGCTTCCCGCTTGGGATGCGAGCAATCCCACCGCTGTTGCTGTGTGGCGGCAAGCCTCAATTGACTTCGCTACCGGTGCAAGAGGCAATGTCCGCGTTCTCCAAGGTGAGACTCTACGTGTTGACGCTATCTGGCGCGACGAGTTTCGAGCACTCCAAGCAAATCCCAACGTCAATTCGATACGAGCGATAAACCCGGATAGTGGAGCCGAGGTCTTGCTATGGTCGAGATGATGAGTCTGAATTCCCCCCAACTTGTTGAAGCGGTTCGAGTTTGGACCGGTTGGGGCCTGAGCAACACTCCAAGCCGCGATGATGAACGACTGAGAAGACAGTTCGGCCATGAAGCCACAGCCAAGCTACTTCCGGTCATCAAGGCTTTGGAGGAAGATTTCTACTCTTCAGATGCGCGCTTCGTTGCTGCAAATTTGCAGGAGATGGAAAAACTGGCATCCGAGCAGTTCAAACGAAAGCACCCCACAGTGGCTGAGGAAATCGCGAAAGCGCTCGCGTGGTGTTACACGTTTGACTTCAAATGAATATATGAGCCGAAACGATGGTTTCGACAAGGGGGAGCAAATAAGGGTCGCTTGTCTTGGCTCGCAGTTCCATGAAAATCGCCGAGATCTGATTTGCTTGGGAGAACTCATCGGTAAGCGTCCGGCCATCGCCGCCTTGAGCACTTCGCCGCAAAGCAGTAAAAGCCCGCCATGGTCCCTGCAAGGAGAGCAGCCATGGCGAGACGATGGGCGAATCGGGCGGCGTACCGGCGCGGGGTGTTGGCGGACTGGAAGTCGAGCGGGCTGACCGCCTCGTCCCCGCCGACTTCCCCTCTATGAACCCGCGGCGCCTGTCAATGCAAAAAGAGACCGTACGCGGTGGCGGCGAGCGAGCGCGGCCCCCAAGGCCGTGTTAGCGAGCGAGCCGCCACCGTGCGGAAGTATCGGGCGGACGCCGCACCCCGGTTGAAGAGGGACCGGGGTCCATCCATCTATTGGGGCCCGTCGGGCGCC
>Ga0209381_1002138_pt1 | contig 26477 bp, 21 predicted proteins | sample DewCreD2012metaG_FD_184111 | JGI IMG/M metagenome (GOLD analysis project Ga0209381, IMG submission 184111) | Hot spring sediment bacterial and archeal communities from British Columbia, Canada, to study Microbial Dark Matter (Phase II) - Dewar... ...
GCAGTGAGCCAGCAACGGTGTGAGGCATTTTCGATTGCCAGCCTGCGGCGAGCCTTGGCAGAACGGCTGATGCGGCAGCTTGCCTGCTGCCCTTTTTGTGGTGCGCGACGTTTATGACCCAGTAGTACTAGTAAGGCTTCCATATACTTGTTTAGGATCGGACGGCCGGAGAGCTTCACCTTCCGTGCCGTTCGGTTCGTGAGTGAATCTGCAAGGGGTCCAATGAAAGAGACACTTGAAACCGTTATCAATGCGGCAAGGCTGGAAGCGCCCGGCAGGCTGCGGTGCGTGGCTGCGGCCATGGCAGCGATCACACTGCTGTTTGCTCTGACGCTTCCTGCTGCGGCGCAGTATGGCAGCGCATCCATCAGCGCAACCGTGGTGGATCGGACTGGCGGCGTGGTGCCGAACGCAAAAGTCGTCCTGAAGAACGAACAGAGCGGCATCACACGCGAGACGGTCACCAACTCAAGCGGCGTGTTTGTGTTTCCGTCTGTACCTCCAGGATCCTACACGGTGACCGTGTCGTTCACAGGTCTGCAGACCTGGGAAGGCAAGGGAATCGTGTTGACGCAGGGCGCGACCGTCAACCTTCCGAACGTGGTTCTTGAAGTTGCGGGCACGCGGCAGGAGATCCAGGTTTCGGAAGCGGCGGAAGTGGTCGTTCCGGTCGACTCCGGCCAGTTCAGCCAGACGCTGAACCGGGCCATGGTCGAAGACCTCACCATCGTCGGGCGCAATGCCGCCGAGCTGATCAAAATCATGCCAGGCATGGCGATGACGAGCGGCCTCGGCCAGACGATGTGGAACAGCTACGTCACGGCTACCAACTCCGGACCGATCGGTGCATTCTCGGCAGCAGGCACGCAGCCGAACGGGGCCATGACCATGACCTCCGACGGCGCGAACCTGCTCGACCCGGGCAACCAGGGAACGCAGACCGCCAATATCAACCAGAACCAGGTTCAGGAAGTCACCGTCCTCACCTCGGCCTATGGTGCTGAGTTCGCCAAGGGCCCGATCACATTCCAGGCGATCGGCAAGAGCGGCGGCGCGCAGTTCCACGGCAGCGGGTACTTATACGCGCGGCACGGGAAATTCAACGCGCTCGACAGCTATCAGAAAAGCCAGGGTATTAAGAAGGAGTCGCCCACCTTCCAGGTCGACAAGTTCTACTACCCCGGCGGCGATCTCGGCGGTCCGGTGCTGATCCCAGGCACGGGCTTCAACAAAAACCGCGACAAGCTGTTCTTCTACACCGCTTATGAGTACATGAAGCAGCAGCCGGTGGGCGAACTCCGCAACTACTTTGTTCCCACCGACCAGATGTTGCAGGGCAACTTCAGCCGGGAGTATCTCGATACGCTCGGCCCGAATTTCGCCAATGCCCGCAGCCAGGCCAACACGCTGCCGGGCGGCAATGCGTTGAACGACGGTGTATCGTTTCCGGACGGCAGAATCCCGGCCAGCCTGTTCGACAAAGACTCGATGGCTTACCTGAAGCTGTTCCCGAAACCCAACACTGATCCCCGCACCAACTCGACGGGCTCCAACTACCAGTTCCTGGCCAACCCGCCGCAGGACCGCTGGGAGTTCCGCATTCGCACCGACTACAACATCAGCCAGAACACGAAGCTCTTCTTCAGCTGGAACCATCAGTCCGAGCTGCAGAAGAACCCCATCGCGATCTGGTGGACCATGCCGAGCGCCCTCCCCTATCCCTCGCCGCAGGACGCGCGGCAGACGGCGGACGTGCTCAGCGCGAACCTCGTTCATGTGTTCAGTCCCACGCTGACCAACGAGTTCATCTTCGCCAAGGCGCGATTCCTCAACCCGGTCAAACTGGTCAACCCGGACGCCGTGAATCCGAGCAAAATCGGCTTCACGATGACCGGACTGTTCGAGAACCCGTTCCTGCCGCAGATCCCCAACACCTACGGCTGGGGCAACTCGGCAGTCGGATTCGCCACCTACCCGTACGGTGCGCCCTGGGCTGCCGGCGGCGCCAATGCCTTCGGCAAGCTGTCGGACACGCCCAACATCAGCAACAACCTGACCAAGCTGTGGGGCACCCACACGCTCAAGACTGGCTTTTATTGGGACTTCGCCCGGAACAACCAGACCGGCGGCGGTTATGACATGACCACCCAGGGCGGCGCGGCCTTCGAAAACTGGGGCGCGCGCAGCACGGGTAACCCGCTGGCGGACTGGATCACCGGCCGCATCACCCAGTTCGGCCAGATGCAGAACGCTCCGGTGACCGACTTCAAGTACTACACCTGGGCGTTTTACGTGAGCGATCAGTGGAAGGTCAACCGGCGGCTCACCCTGACGCTGGGGATGCGATTCGAGCACCTCGGCAACTGGGTCCCGCTCGGCAATCACCCCGGTCTGGCCGTCTGGGATCCGGCCCGCTACGACAATACTTCGAACGCCAAGTCCTGGACCGGCCATGTCTGGAACGCCATCGACAAGTCCATCCCGAAGTCCGGCTGGCCCTCGCGGACGCTGTTCCCCGAACCCCGCTTCGGCTTCGCGTATGACCTGTTCGGAGACGGCAAGACTGTGCTCCGTGGCGGCGCCGGCCTCTACCGCTACCAGATCGCTTACAACTCGGTCAGCGGCCAGGCCTACAGCGCGCCGCTCGATATTCCGCAGTACACGACCGTCTGGGGCTGCTGCGTAGGCTGGCACCAGTTCAAGCAGTACTCGCCCGCCCTCGGTCCCTCGGGCCTTGGATCCAGCGTCACGCCCCTGAAAAAGGGCGACGACCGCGTTCCCTACACCTGGACTTACAACTTCACCATCTCCCGCCGTCTGCCGTGGCGGAGCGTGGCCGAGTTCCAGTATCAGGGCAACCGCAGCGAGGACATGCTGATCCGCGGCGCGCTCACCAACATCAACGCCATTCCGTTCCGGGCCTTCTTCGGGCCCAATCCGAGAACCGGTCAGATCCTCGATCCGTTCTCTTCGGACTTCCCGGTCAACGACTACCGTCCGCTCGCCAATTACAGCAATGTCGAGCTGATCTCCCACGGCAGCTACTCGCGCTACAACGCGTTCATCGCCACCTGGCAGAAGCAGTCCGGACGCGTCACGTTCACCACCAACTACACCTTCAGCAAGGTGCTCGGCGTTCGTGACAACGTTTCGGACAATGGCGCCAGCTCCGGCGCGACGCTGTGGCCATTCGGCCTGCGCGAGAACTACGGGGTCCTGAGCTGGGACCGCACCCACATCTTTAATGCCGCATACGTCCTGAATATGCCGGGCATCTCCACCAGGAACAAGTTCCTGGGTGGTGTCGTCAACGGCTGGACGCTCAGCGGCATTACGCAGATGCAGAGCGGCGCCCCCATCCAGCCCAACACGGGCGGCACGCTCAACGCCCTCTGGCCGGGCGGCTTCACCAACCAGAACCAGCTCGGCACCAACTCCGTCACGCTCGTTCCCAGGGTCATCTGCGATCCGCGCAAGAACCTGCCTGACGGACACTACTTCAACCCTGCCTGCTTCGCTCCTCCTGCGGGCAACGGGCTGAACGGCGACCTGATCTGGCCCTACATCAAGGGGCCCGCGTTCTTCAACAGCGACCTGGCCGCTTACAAGACGTTCAGCATCAACGAGCGCCACAAGATCCAGTTCCGGTTCTCGGCGTTCAACTGGATGAACCACCCGCTGCCCCAATTCGGCGCCGCAGGCAACCAGGACGTCCAGCTCAACTTCGCAACGCCTACGGGCCAGTTGTCGCAGACCAACCAGAACCGCATCACCAGCGGCAAGCCGCTCCACACGGTCGGCCGCCGCGTGACGGAGTTCACGCTCAAGTACACCTTCTGAGCGCGAATCCGGTCAGAAACACGAAGGGGACGCCTGCGGGCGTCCCCTTTGTTTTGATGAAATGGAAACCATGCGGAAAGGCGAGCGGTGGGCGCTCCCGGCTGTCGTGCTGGCCGCGCTGGGCCTGTGGGGCGCCGCTGGCGGCGCCCGGCCTGTTCCGGAGACCTCCGCCCCCGTCCGTTTCGAGCTCGCCCCGATCGGCTTCCGCCTCGAGCACGGCGAGATCAGGCCCCGCCGCGTTCCCGCCACCATGGCCGGAGGCCTGGCCGTCTTCGACTACGACCGCGACGGCCGCCCCGACATCTTCTTCACGAACGGCGCCAACCTCGAAACGCTCCAGAAGGACGATCCGAAATACCGCAACCGCCTCTTCCATAACGAAGGCGGAGGCAGGTTCCGCGATGTCACGGATGCCGCCGGCCTTGCGGGAACCCGCTACAGCCACTGCGCCGCCGCCGCCGACTTCGACAACGACGGCTGGCCCGACCTCTTTGTCGGCGGCGTCCATCACAACACGCTCTACCGGAACAATGGCGACGGCACGTTCTCCGATATCACGGAAAAAGCCGGCATCAGCAACGACCCCGACCCGGAATTCGGCCCTCTCTGGGCCATCGGCGGTGTTTGGGTCGACGTCAATTCCGACGGATTGCTCGATCTGTTCGTCGTCAATTACCTCCAGTGGGATTTCAAAACCGAGCCGCTGTGCGAGTACAAGGGCGAAAGCGACTATTGCAGCCCGCGCATGTACAAGGGCACGCCCAACCAGCTCTATCTGAACCGTGGCGGCGGCCGCTTCGAGGATGTCTCGGTCAAGTGGGGCCTCCGGGCCAAGGTGGGGAAGGGAATGGGCGGCGCCATGGCCGACTTCGACGCCGACGGCCGCCCCGATATTTTCGTGACAAACGACTACTTATACAACTTCCTTTTCCATCACAAAGGAGACCGCTTCGACGAAACCGCGTTTCAATCCGGAATCGCCTTGCCGGAAGACGGCCTTTTTATCTCCGGAATGGGCACGGATTTCCGTGATTATGACAACGACGGCGTCCCCGATATCGTCTTCGCCGCCCTCCAGCGCCAGACTTTTCCGCTGTTCCGCGGCCTCGGTGCTAAAGGTTTCATGGAAGTGACCTCCTCCACCGGCCTCCGCGAACTCGTCATGCAGATGGCCGGCTTCGGCGTCGGCTTCGTCGACTTCGACAACGATGGCTGGAAGGATCTCTTCGTCTCCCGCGGCGACGTGCTCGCCCGCCCCCTGCCCGGCAACGTCGTCGAGCAGCACAACTCCGTCTTCCGCAACCTCAAAGGGAAAGGCTGGCAGGCGCTCACTGCGGAGGCAGGCCTCGACGCCGCACCTCCCGCCCGCCACCGCGGTCTCGGCTTCGGCGATCTGGACGGCGACGGACGCGTTGACGTCGCCGTCACCGCCCTCGCCTCGCCGGCCGAAATCTGGCTCAACCGCTCTCCGCAGGCCGGCCACTGGATCGCGTTTCAGCTGGAGGGCGTCAAGTCCAACCGCGACGGCATGGGCGCCCTCATCCGCGTCGACACGCCCTCCGGCCCGCAGTGGAACCACATGACCTCCAGCCTCGGCTACGCCAGCTCGAGCCTCGGCCCCCACGCGAAAGCCGATCGCGTCGAAATCCGCTGGCCCTCGGGCAAAACACTGGTGCTCGAGAATGTTGCCGCCGACCGCATCGTCCCCGTCCGCGAGCCGGACTGACAGCCCTCTCCTGCGGCCCCAGAGCGCTCCTCCGGCTTGTCCCGGGCCGTCAGGCCCCGCGCCGTTCCACGGCCGGATCAGGTGTAGGCACGGGCACGGAGACGATGGTCTTCCAGCTTTTCGGCCGCCCGTTGCCGGTCAGCGGCCGGAACCGGTATTTCAGCACGGCCTCGCGCGCCGCCTCGGCCAGCAGCGGATGGCCGCCAGGAAGATGCGCCTCTCTTACCCGCCCGTCCAGGCCGACGGTGATCTGGAACCGGACCCGGCCCCAAACGCCCGACTCCGCCGCCGGCGGCAGCTCCCGCGGCTCCCGGTGCGGAAGAAGCATCCCGGCGGCGCCCTGCGGCACCAACAGACCCTGCCCGCCCGCCAGCCACGGACAGACCGCCAGCAGAATCCACGCAAGCCGGCGCATCGCGCGTGCCCCCGCCTCCGTACACCCCGCGCCTGAAAAAGGGTTCCCACCAGCGTTGCGCGGCGCTATAGTAAAGCCGCGAGCCTTGCGAGGAGGCTAGCCATGCATAGGCTGATCGGGTTCTGGATCGCAACGTTCATCCTGGGCGCGCTATGCGCCGCCCAGCCGGCCAACCTCAGCGGAAACTGGCAGCTCAACGTGGACCGCTCAAAGTGGGGCAACATGAACCGGCCGGTCTCCGTCATTCTCACGATCGTCCATCAGGAGCCGAGCCTCAGCTACCACGGTTCCGTGCAGTACGCCAATGAAGACGTGCGCGATTTCGGCTTCTCCGGCGCTATCGACGGCAGGCCGTACCCCATGTCGCGCTCTTACGGCGACGGCGAAATCGTGATCATCCGGGTTGACGACCGCACGATCGAATCCACCTTCCGCACCGCCGACGGCAACACGGTGGAAACAGCCCGGACCATCGTCTCGCGCGACGGGCGCACCCTGGAACGCCGCCTGCGGCTCACGACGCCGGAGGGCACGCGCCGCTGGACCGAGATCTACGAGCGGAAGTGATCACTTCCGGCTGAAGAACGAAGCGAGCCGCATGGCGCCGCCGGGCGCCAGCAGTGCTTCATCCGACCAGTGCGCGAATGTGACGCCGGGAGGCGTCTTCGCCGTCCACTGCAGGATCATCCGTCCAGCGCCAGGGGACGAGGCGAAAAACCGCGCCAGCGGGAGATGCAGCCCCTCCTGCGGAAGCGCGGGCGCGTCGAATTGAAGCCGCCCTTCCGGTGCCTCGCCAGCCACGATCAGGCCCCGGCGCACCAATTGGCCCGAGACATCCTTATACTCGAGCACTTCTGCGTCGATGTCCGCCAGGGCGGCTTCGGCGCGGTGCTGGATGGATGCCATCTTCTCCCCGGCGGTTGGATTGGAGATGGATGTTTCCAGCGTCAGCCCGCTCTCCGTAAGAACGATGCGGTGGCGCGCCTGCAATCCGTTTTCCAGCGTCCCTGCGAGCAGAAGCTGATTCGCACCCGCGCGCTCTGCCTGCCACTTCACCGCCCACGCGGACGCGTGGCGGTGCTCGTGCAGCGTGGCCGAAATGCCGCCCGTGTCCGGATAGCGGAGGTCGTGCTGCGGCGCCGGCCGCAGCAGCGCGCGGCCCGCAATCCTGTCGTGGAAACGGACGATGCGGCCGCCAAGGCTTGGGACGACGGCAACCTCGAACAGGCGGTTTTCCAGCCTTTCGACCGGAAACTCCTTCAGCGATTCATACAGCCGCTCGTCGAACTCGATGGGCCTGCCCTCGTGCAGGCTGCGGATTCCATGCTCTCGCGCCCGGGCCAGCAGATTCCGCGCGTCCTCTTTGACGCGCCCGAGATCCGCCGGCGCATACGTCCTGCCGCGGACTTCGTACCGCACCGCGCGCAACAGGCCCAAATACTCAAGCGACAGCCGGTCCTTGCGGATGCGCCTGAGGATTTCTTCGCTCTCCGCCGCCTTTGCCGCTTCATCGAACAGGCGGAATCCCTCTTTCAGCAGCAGATCCGAGTAATCCGGCACATTGAAAATCCACAGATGCAGTCCCCGTCCGGCCGGCGGCAGCCGGACCTCGGAATGCAGCAGGTCCAGATACCGGCGCATGGCGGGTGCGGCGCGCCCGTAGACGCCCTCGAGAAATTCATCCACCAGCTTCCACGCATCCCTCGACGGATCCCACAGCAGCCGCGCGATCACCCAGGACTTCAGCCACGCCATCTCGCCGCCGCCGCCCTCCGGATACGCCCCCTGCATGAACAGCCCCTTCACTCCCAGGCTCCTGTAGCGGGGAATATCAGCCGCCAGCTCGTCCAGGTCGGGGAAGGGAAGCAGGTAATGCGTGAAATTCGTGTTGTAATGCCAGATATAAAGCTGGTCCGTGATTTTCGCCCATGCCTGAAGATTCTTATGGAAATAAGCGCTGCGGCGGCATTGGGAAAACGGATGCGCCGTGCAGATGCCGATCGGGCATAGCCGGATCCGCACGTTGCGCCGCGGGCGGACGCGCAGCGGCGGGGCCTCCGTATACCAGTAAGCGAGCGTGTCGATCAGCTTGTCCGGGTGCTTCTGTTCGATCCGCTCCGCCAGGGCGTTCACAAACCGCAGCAGCGGTCCGCTATGCGCCCCGCCTTCTTCTTCCTCGGCGCGGCGGCACCGCTCGCATCCGCACCAGCCTTCCCAGTCGTTCTGCGAGACAGAGAAAATCGTCGCCTCCGGGTGCTCGGCGATCCAGCGCTCCACAGTCTCCGTGGCGATCCGCAGCACGGCTTCATTCGTCAGGCACAGCTGGCTCCGTTCCGCGCGCCTCTTGCCGTCGATCAGCGAGAAATACTCGGGATGTTCCGCAAAATACTTCTCCGGCGGAACCAGCTGCTCAAAAGAATGCACGAAAGGGTGATAACTGATCTTGCCGCCCGTCGAAGCATCGAGCCTTGCATGATGGCCGTTGGCGCGGTTCCGCGCCGCCCAGTCGCGGTCGAAGGCTTCGGTGAAAAAGGGCTCGCGGTATTCAAACGCCGGCTCCTGGCGGATGCGCATGCTCCCGAGCGGGATGGTCTGGAGCCGTGGAATCCGCGTCACGTCAGCCGTGAACCAGCGCACCCCGAGCCGCTCGAGAAACTCATACACGCCGTACATCGCCCCCCGCTGGCCGCCCCCAGCGATCACCAGATGCTGCCCGCGCGTCTCGATCACGAACCCCTCGGGTCCCAGACCCTTCGGCGGCAGGTCCGGCGCAACGCGCGCCAGCGCGCGGCTCCGCCCGATCAGCACCATCGGGCCATGCACCGGGCGGCTGTCGTCCACGATCGCCAGTTCCGCCCCGCTGATCTCGCGCACGTATCTCTGCAATTCCGCCGCGGCGCGTTGCTCGGCAGGCGTCGCCTGCGCTGCCAGCACGATCGCGTGGCGCGTCCTGCCTCCGCGCACGAGATCCGCAGCCGAAGCCGCTGCCATCGGCAGGAGCAGTGCCGCCACAAGCCTCATTGGCGGATCTTCCCCCGCAACTGGTAGAGCCACAGCAGAGCGCGGTTCATCAGCTCCTCGCCCGCTCCCACGGCGGCCGGCGCCACGGGCGGATCGGCCCCGTAGCCTCCCTCCGCACAGGCCTCGATCGTCGGGAAATACTGGTGATAGCCGTTCGAATAACCAAAGAAAAAGAGCGTGTTCAGCCGCGCCCTCTCCCGCAGACGGACGGCATGGCTGGAGAAGAATTCGCCCGAGGCCGCTACCACGCCGACATCCGTCCCCAGCAGGACGGCCATCAACCGCGGCCGGACGCCCTCCGCGTATTCGTCCCGGTAATTGCGTACGAGTTCCGGAAAGAAGGCCTTCTCATAGGCGGCAGCGACCAGCGGGTTGCTCAGGTCGATCCGGGGTTTGAACGAAAAGCGCTCTTCCCTTGCGCGGATCTCGACGGTCTGTGCCAGCGAGCCGGGGGCGAGAGAGCGCGCTACACGAAGAGCCTCCCTGCCCAGCGCTTCCCCATAGGCGAACGTGTCCATGCCCCGGCGTTCGGTGCGCAGATCTCCAGCCGCCCCCTGCAGAAAAATGGCCGCAGCGCCCGTCTCTTTCCGGATGATTTCTTTCAGCGATCCGGCATAATCGGCCGAGAATTTCAGGGTCGACGGCGGCAGCGTAGTCGGATGCGCCGCCCAGTTGACGAGAATCGCGAGCGGCTGTCCGGATTCCCGGTCGACGCGCAGCACGGCCAGCACCGGATCCACGGGCTTCGGCTCGAGCTTCGTGTGGCGGTTCGCGTTCCATCCCGGCAGCTCCGCCGCGCCAGCCGCAAGCTTCACCGGCTCCAGCTTCGCATTCGCTTCCAGAACGGCTTCAACGATCGCATCCTCCAGCTGCCGGTAGTAGCGCAAGGCGGCGTCAAACCGTCCCTTGCCTTTTCCGTCTTCGTCCGTGAGTTCGAGGACCGGACCGTGGTGGGTGTGCGATCCGCCCAGGATCGACCAGCGGATGCCGGCTTCGCGGAGCAGCCGTTCGCGGATCCTCTCGATCGACCGCTCGCCGGGGCTCCGCCCGAGGTCCAGCCCCACGATGGCCAGTTTCTCCTTCCCGTCGGAGAGCACCAGCGCGTCCGCATACAGCGGATCGAGCGCGCCCTCCGACAACGCATCGTGGCGGTCCCCGTAGCCCCACATCGGAACCGGCTCCCGCGGCGTGATCTCGCGCCGCGCCGTGCCGGCCAGATACGTCTGTCCGGCGGCGGAAAGGCAGAACAGAACAAGCAGGATCTGTTGCGGCAGCTTCCTACGCATGGAACTCCAGAATATCCCCGTCTTCGACGACGTGATCGCGGCTCACTGGTAACCCGTCCTCCAGCCGCTCGCGCCGGTACAGGCGCGCCAGTTTCAGCCGTTCGGCGAAGTCTTTGTGCACGTGGCGCGCGGCATCGAGCACGGTCGAGCCGCGCTTCAGCACGTATGGCGCGGTGAGATCCGGCTTCTTGCCCGGCGCCTTTGTATACACGCGCACCACGTCGAGCAGCTCGAAGCAGCGCCGACCCAACCGGTCCAGCCCTTCGCCAGTCTCAGCGCTCACGGGCAGGCACTCGTACTTGCCCTCATACAGCTCCGCCAGCACGCTGAAATTGTCCGGGCCCCCCGGCTGGTCGATCTTGTTCACCACCATCAATCGCGGCCGCGGAAGCTTCCACTCCTCCAGTTGATGTTCGAGGAAATCGATTTCAGCCAGATCGTCGGGATCATCCGCCGCCACCACCAGCAGCGTCCGGTCGGCGCGCCTCAACACCTGCGCCACCCAGGGCTCCACCCATTCCGGCGCCAGCGGCGGCAGGTCGATGAGCTGGAACTGCACGTCCTCGAATTGCGCCATCCCCGGCGTCGGCGCATGGGTCGTGAACGGAAACGTCTCGACCTCCGGCTGCGCGTTCGTCATCGCCCGGAGAAGGCTTGACTTGCCGGAATTGGGCGGCCCCAGCAGCGCGATCTGTCCTATGCCCTCTTTCTGAATCAGGTAGAACGGCGCTGCCCGCGCTGGACCTTTTTTCTGGTTTTCCTTTCGCAGCTGAGACAGCTTGCGGCGGATGTCGGCCTGGAGTTTCTCCGTGCCCTTGTGCTTCGGCAGCACGGCGTACATCTTCTCGAGCGCCGCAATGCGCTCCGGCACGGTTTCCGCCCGGCGGAATTCCTCTTCAGCGGCCAGGTAATCAGGTCCGAGATTGGCAGGCATGGGACCTCCGCGCTATGAATTTACCACCGGAGCCCGGTGCTTCCGAGCAGAGCCTGCGGTTTCCTGCTACGCTCAAGTCAGTCCTCGGCGATTTGCGCTCTCCGGCAGGCGTGCCTTCCAGAGCGGTGCTCGATGCAATTGAACGGGCTTCAGACCCGGCGAACTGACTGGAGAAATCATGCAGGTTGGCCATGTGCTCCGCTCCTGGGGCAGGATTTTGCAGGGATACGCTCCTGCGCTTTCCATTGAAATCACGCGCGAGTGCCCGCTGCGCTGTCCGGGCTGCTATGCATACGAGCCGAACCATCTGGGCGGCGCCGTCACGCTGCGCGAGTTGAGCGATTTCCGCGGGGACGGCCTGGTGCAGCAGGTCCTGGCGCTGGTCGAGCGCGAGAAGCCGCTGCACGTCTCGCTCGTGGGCGGTGATCCGCTGGTGCGGCATCGCGAGGTCGAGCGGATCGTTCCCGAATTGACCGGCCGCGGGATTCATGTCCAGGTGGTGACCAGCGCATTCCGCCGCCTGCCCGAGTCGTGGGCCTCCATGAACAGGCTCACCGTGGTGGTTTCGATCGACGGGCTGCGCGAGGAGCACGACAAACGCCGCGCCCCCGCCACGTACGAACGGATTCTCGCCAACATCCGTGGCAGCCGCGTGACGGTGCATTGCACGGTGACGAGCCAGATGGCGGACCGCGAGGGGTCGCTGAAACAATTTCTCGAATTCTGGTGCGGTCGCAGCGAAGTGCAGCGCGTCTGGTTCAGTCTGTTCACCCCGCAGCGGGGGGCGGATGCGCTGGAGCGTCTCAGCGCGGAACAGCGCCAGCGCGTGGTTGCGGAGCTTCTCGAGCTGCGTGAGCGGGAACCGAAACTCGACATGGCCCAGAGCGCCCTCAGGCAGTTCCTGAAGCCGCCCTCCTCGCCGGACCAGTGCATTTTCGCCAAAACGACCCGGACAGTCTCAGCGGACTTCAAGACCCCCGTCACGCCCTGCCAGCTTGGCGGCGATCCCGACTGCACCGAATGCGGCTGCATCGCGGCGATGGGCCTGGCAGCCGTCGGCGCCTACCGGGTCATCGGACCCATCACCGCAGGCGGCCTGTTCCATCTCTCGCACCGCTTCGGCCGCCTGGTGGCCTCGGCGCGGCCGGCCGCGCCTGCGCCCGGCCCCGTTCAGATTGTTCCGGAAATCGCGCCCGCTCCGGAGCCAGAGCTTCGATAGAAGCCGCCCAGCAGAGCGCCGCGCCGTTCAGTGACCCTCAGGCGCGGGAGTAGCGTCCGCGTATCGCGGGCGGATCAGCAGCACGAGCACAACAGACAGCGCCGCCACGCTCGCGAAGATGCCAAAAATCGCCAGCAGCGGAACGTGATGGTCGCGCAACAGCCCGAATCCCCAGTCGGCCAGGCCTCCGCAACTGATGCTCACCATGTTCATCAGGCCATAGCCCGTGGCGCGCACCTGAGGCCGCGCGATCTGGCACAGGATCGGCATGTTGTTCGTGTCGAAAAAGCCCCAGCCCGCACCGAACAGAATCAGAAAAGCGACTGCCACTGCGAGCATCCCGGTCTGCGGCGAATAGCCGACGCCCATCATGGCGACGGCCATCAGAAACACGCCGATAGCGCTTGTATAGATGCGCCCGCGCTGGGTTCGCCGCGTCCATCGGTCGGCGAGCCAGCCCCCGAAAAGCGCCGAGCCAATGGCCGCCAGCATCCAGAACAGCGTTGCCGACACGCCGGCCTTCCCCTGACCGATGCCAAACTCCGCCTTCAGAATCGCCGGCATCCAGTCCCGCACGATCCAGCCCGCCATCGCGGGCAGCGTGAAATACAGCACCAGCAGGATGAATGAGAAATTGCCGAGCAGCTCCCGCAGCGGCCCCAGAGGCGAGGTTCGCTGAGCGTCCTGAGCCGTCGCCGCTGACGCCGGCGCATTCCGCACGAGGAAGAACAGCGGCAGCGCATACAGAATCCCCGCCAGCCCGCACAGTTCGAACATCCAGCGCCACCCGAGCTCCGGATGATCGGCGGCATAGCCGCTGAACCCGCCCAGGATCACGCCCGCATAAATGCCCATCTGGTGCGCGCCGACGGCGCGCGAGCGCGTCGGGCCAAGGTGGTAATCGGCGATCAGCGCAAGCGCCGCCGGAATGTAGAAGGCCTCGCTGACGCCCATCACCGCCCGTGTCACAAGAAGCTGCTGAAATGTTTCTGCATGCGCCGTGGCCCACGTCACGGCGCTCCAAACGAACAGGCTGCCCGCGATCACGTGCCGCCGGCTGAAGCGGTCTGCCAGATAGCCGCCCACGGGGCTCAGAAACGCATAGGTCCATTTGAAGAACGCCAGGATCTTGCCCCAGTTGGCCTCGCTGCCGATGTCCGGGATGTCCTGCATCACGGAGAACTTCATCGACGCCAGCATCTGGCGGTCGAGATAGTTCAGCAGAGCAACAGGCACTAGCAGGGCGACGACAAGCCACGCGTAGCCGGGACGGCGCGGATCGAGCAGATTCATGGCCGAGTAACCATCCTAACCGCCGTGAGTGGCCAGCGGGGCTGACAGTGCCTCCTGCGCCCTCCCAGCCCCGCCCTGTTGCCCGGCGGACCGCTCCGTCTCACGTCCCAGCCTCCCTTTCGCCAGCCTGTCCCGTCCGTTGACCCGGACTCTGCTGCAAAGTCCCGAGAGACGTGGGAAACAGAGACCAGCGATGTACTCCCTTTTCACAGCGGCAATTCGCAGGCTCGTCCAACCCCCGGGACGCGTTACCCTCTCGGCTGCAGCCGCGTTCACGCGGGTGCAAAGAAGGGAAACGCCGATCCGGGCGGAAGGCAGGCACGGAATCGTCGCCGCCGGGCGGAGAACAGCCATGCTCCTGATCCTGGCTGCTTCCGCGCCCGGCGCTCCTCTCGGCGATGCCTGGTCCCAGCGTGTCCGTCTGGCCAACGAGCTGACGGACAGCGGCCGCTTCCTGCAGGCGCAGGAACTGTACCGGTCCGCGCTCGCTGAAGCGCAGAAGTCCGGCGACGACCTGCGCGCGGGCGTCGTGCTCTACAATCTCGGCCGCCTGTTCGACCGCAGCGGCCAACTGCGCGATGCAGAGAAAGCATTCCTGTCCTCGGTGGCTGCGCTCAGAAGAACGGGCGGCGCGGAAGAAGGGCTGCTCGCGCGCAGTTCCGTGGGGCTGAGCGCCGTCTACATCCGCACGGGACAATATGCGCGGGCGGAAACAGTCATCCGTGACGCATTGGAAGGCGGCTGGCAGGTGCTCGAGGCCGACCGTGCCAGCCTCGAAGCCAACCTGGCTGTGATCCTGGCGCAGCGCGGGCGCCTCGCGGAGGCGGCAGAGATACTCCGCGAAACAAACCGCCGTTGCGAGAATCATTCCGGGGAGGAGGTCAGGGAAGTGGGCGCCATCGCCGCGGCGAGCCTCGCCGGCATCCAGGCGCGGCAAGGCAGCTTGGAAGAAGCGTTGCACTGGTACAGCCGGGCGATCGCGGTCCTTGAGTCGGTATCCTCGCCGGCGCCCGCAACTCTGGCCTCTGCGCTGGCCGACTGCGCACACGCGCTCCATCAGAGCGGGGATCACCGCGCGGCGGAAGCGATGTACCGTCGCGCCGTGGCTGTCGCCGAAGAACGGCTTGGCCCCGGCCACGAATCGGTGGCTCATGTATATCAGAGGTATTCCTGGTTCCTGCGGAGGCGCGGGGAAACCCGCAGGGCGCGCAGGCTGGAGGAAGCCGCGCGGCAGATTCTGGCCGAATGGCGGCAGGCCAATCTGGCCGGACATGTCGTCGATCTGGAGGCGCTGGCCGCCGAACAACGCAGGCGGGGAGGGAATCGGCCATGAGATGCGGCGGCTCGTCCGCGTCGCTTTCCGCGATCCGGGTGCGAACACTGCGGATACAATTCGGATGGAGGCTTTGTTGACCGGGGCACAGCAGTCAGCACCCGTCGCCGGTTTGCAGCATGGAGCGCAGGCCGGTCCGCGCTACCCGGGCCCTGGCCTCATCACGCTGATCCTCACTGCCACGGGCGTTCTCTCCTGCCTGAGGCACTTCGCCCTGCGGCAGCCGCAATCCGTCTACGACATGGCGGCCATGATGGCCGCCTGCACGGTCTTCTTCTATCCGTGGATCGCGCTCACGCCGCTGGTCTTCCGGTTGGAGGGGCAGTTTCCTCTCGGCTCGGAGCGCTCGCTCCGCAACGCCCTCATGCTGGCGCTTCTCAGCCTCCCCCTCAGCGCGCTGGCGGCTCCGGTCATGTCAGCCTGCTATTGGGCCGTGATGGCCGCTCTGGATGCCAGCGTGCCTTATCTGAAACCGAAGCCTTTCTGGCTCGGCCATTTCCTCTCGGCCGAGGTTCTCTTCTGGTGCAGCGTGGCAGGAGGCTACACCGTCCGCACGCGCCACCTGCTGGGCGAACAGGCGCAGATGGCGGCGCGGCTCGCCGCCGAAAAATCACAACTGGAAACCAGCCTCAAGCAGGCGCAGCTGGAAGCCATCCGCGCACGGCTGAATCCGCATTTCCTCTTCAACAGCCTGCAAAACATCTCCGCGATGACGCGGCAGGACCCGCAGACCGCGAGCCGGATGCTCGCGCGGCTCGGCGACCTGCTGCGCATGGTCCTCCGGCAGGACTCGGAACCGGAGTGCACTCTCGAACAGGAAATCGAATTGACAAGGGCCTACCTCGCGCTTGAACAGATGCGGTTCGGTTACAGGCTCGAAGTGCGGTGGAACATCTCCGCCGATGCCCGCGAGGCTCTGATCCCCTGCTTCCTGCTCCAGCCGCTGGTGGAAAACGCCATCGTCCACGGACTGCGGGGCGCCGGCCGCCAGGGCGTGATCTTGATCTCCGCTCACGCAGAGAATGGCAGTCTTTGCGTGAGGATTGAAGACAACGGCACCGGACTGCCTGCGGAAGACCTCGCGAACCTGAAGCTGGGCGTCGGACTCGGATCCACGCGCCAGCGGCTGGAGGCGATGTACCCCAGCCGCCATTCTTTTGACGTCCGGCAGAGGGAGGAAGGAGGCGTCGAAGTCCGAATCTTGCTGCCGCTGCGCAGCGCCGGCGCCCGGACCTTTGAGGAAGCCGGGAGGCGGCAATGAACGCGTTCCGCGTCCTCATCGTCGATGATGAACCTTTGATCCGCGCCGGCATCCGCAGCGAGCTTGCGTCCATGCCCGGGGTGCAGGTGGCATGCGAATGCGGCAGCGTAGAGGAGGCTGTGCAGGCGATCCGCGCAGCCAGCTGCGACCTGGTTCTGCTCGACGTGCAGATGCCCGACGGCACCGGATTCGATGTCATCCGCCGGGTCGGCCTGAAACAGATGCCGGCGGTCGTGTTTGTCACGGCCTTCGACCAGTACGCCATCCAGGCGTTCGAGGTCAACGCCGTCGATTACCTCCTCAAACCGTTCGATGACGCGCGGCTGAAGGCCAGTCTCGAACGCGCCCGAGAGAGGCTTCAGCGGCCGGCGGAATTGCTCCGCAGGATGGAAGCCCTGTTGCAGTCGCAGGCGACGCCGCGGCCGCAGAGGCTTGTCGTGCGGGATGGCGACCGCTACCAGTTCATCCCCGTGGATTCGGTCGACTGGATCGAATCGGCGAACAACTACTCCATCCTGCACTGCGGCCCGGCAAGCCATGTCTATGGCGACAACCTGGCGGCGCTCGAGCGGCTCCTCGATCCGCAGCAGTTCCTTCGCGTCCACCGCCGCCACATCGTGAATGTGGCCCGCGTGACCGCCGCCTGCCCGCTGCCAGGGGGAGCGTTCGAGCTTGAGCTGGCCAATGGCGCGCGCGTCACCACCGGCCGCCAGTACGCGGAAAGGGTAAGGCAACTGATCCGGGGCTGACCTGTCCCGCTGCGCCCGCCGGCTCCGCAGAACGTCATCCCTGATCGCATTTTTCAGGAGTCCGTGATTTGAAACTCCTTCCGATTCCGGTAACGCTCATGGGGCAGAGACTCCCCGGTGTCCCCGGGGCGGCGAAAGGAGTTCGGTGTGCGGTCCTTTCGTGCTGGAACAGCAGTGGCCGCGGAGTTTCTGCTCTGCCTCAGCGGATGGGCGGCGGAGCAGAAGAACAGGGAGGCTTTCCCGGTGTCGGGGTTTGTCAGCCGGGCGCCGGACGTGGTGGCCGCGCGCGTGGTCGTGAAGCTGATTGACGCCGAATCCGGGAAGGCTGTGGACATGGCGACGACGGGCGCGTTCGGCAAGTTCAGGTTCGAGGACGTCAAGCCGGGCCTGTATTACCTGGAGTGCGGCGGCGTGAAGCGCGAGCTGCTCGTGAAGAACAGGAACGTGCGGGCTGACATGGACCTGAGCGCGCCTGATGGCGTGGCTCGGGGTTATACGGCCGAGAAGATCGTGGAGGCGCTAGCCAGCACGGCGGCACAGCAACAGGCAGGAGGCGCGGGTCCGGCGCCGGGGCCGAACGATCCCAACCTGCAGCAAACACTCGCCGGGGCGTACTGGGGCTACTCCGGATCGACGGAAGTGCGCCTGGTGCTGTGCGCCAGCGGCCGGTTTTCCCACCAGGCGGAGTCGGGCAACTCGGGCACGGGCAGCGACAGCCTTGGCAACCAGACGATGGCGTGGGGTTCGGCCTCGCAGCGTGGATCGGGCGGCCGCTGGAGCGTGCGGGGAACCACGCAGCAGGGCGTGATCCAGCTCGTGTATCAAAGCGGCAAGACGGTCTCCGTGCCGTACCGGATGGTGGACCGGGGCTGCTACAACTTCGCCAGCCGCACGTTGTGCCGGACGGGCGATCCGCCCTGCCGGTAGCAGCCGCGGAATGGCGCGGATCGGGAGAGAATCAGGCAAAAGCGGGAGAGGATTGGAGTGCCGCCCGCAGGGCGAATCATGTAGGCTGGTGGCAGCCTGTATTCGCCTAAAAAGATCTTGAACCATGAAATATGATTCCTCCCGCCGGAATTTCATCGCCGCAGGGTTGACCGTGCCGGCGGCGACGCTCTCCCCCCGCAAGGAGCTGGAACCGCAGGCGGCCAGGCAGGTCTCGATTCCACTTGCTTACCGCACGCTCGGCAGGACGGGGCTGAAGGTAACCACGGTCGGATTCGGTTGCATGGTGACGACGGATGCGAGCGTGGTGGAGCGCGGCGCCGAGATGGGAATCAACTACTTCGACACGGCGCGCGTCTACGGCAACGGCAACAACGAGCGCATGGTGGCCAGCGCGCTGAAGGGCCGCAGACAGAAAGTCATCCTCTCGAGCAAATCCGCCGCGCGGACCGCCGCCGAAGCGCGGGCTCATCTCGATACAAGCCTCAGGGAGCTTGAGACGGACTATCTCGACATCTGGTACATGCACTTCCGCGACAACCCTTACGCCATCACCGACGAACTGCTCGCCGTCTGGGAGGACGCGAAGAAACAGGGCAAGATCCGCCACATCGGCGTCAGCACGCACAATCCGACGGCGATCGTCGATCGTGTGCTCGAAACCGGAAAGATCGAGGTGGTGCTGTCGGTGTACAACTTCGCCCTCGGCGCGGCGCACGATGCGGCCTTCGACCGCCTGTACAAGGCGGGCGTCGGGCTGGTAGCCATGAAGGTGATGGCGCCGGCAAACCGCGCCTTCGGGTTTCAGAGCAGCGGGCAGCATTTGAACAGGCCGGGCGGCGCGCTGGCGGCGCTCAAATGGGTGCTGAAGGACCAGCGCTTCGCCACCTCGATCCCCAGCATGACCGACATGGAGCAGCTGGAAGAGAACATCCGCGCCATGGCGGAGCGGTTCGAGCCTCGCGACGAAAAGCTGCTGGCGCGGATCAACGAGGAGATCCGCCCTCTTTACTGCCGCATGTGCTACCGCTGCACGGGGCAGTGCCCGCGGGGCGCGGCCATTCCGGAAACGCTGCGGTATCTGAGCTACGCGGACTTCTACGGCCAATTCGCCCTCGGGCGCGAGCATTTCCTCGCGCTTCCCGAGCTGCAGCGGCAACTGCGCTGCCGGGATTGCGCGGAGTGCGCGGTGCAGTGCCCGAATGGGGTGCGCGTGGCGGAACGCATGATGCGGGCGCAGGATCTGTTCGGCTGAAGCCGGCGGCCCTTTCTATGCCGCGGTGCATGGCCAGCTCCCGCCCTGGCGGCTACAGGCGGTGATACTTGCCTCGTTTGTAGTCCCAAACGACCCTCAGCACGTCAAACCCGTAGCGGATGGGGTTCAGATACGACTTCTCGCCCGCATAGATGGTGGGGATCGGGACTTCCCGCACACGCAGCCCCTTGACACGCGCCAGGACGAGCATCTCAAGATCGAAATCGAAGCTGCCGGAGAGGCGCTGGAAAGGAATGGTCTCGAGAGCCTTGCGGTTGTATGCCATGTACCCGCTATGGTATTCCGCCAGGCCGAGGCCGAAAGCCCGGTTCTCAATGGCAGTGAGGCATTTGTTGGCGATGTACTTGTACAGGGGCATCCTCCCGAGCGCGTTGCCCCCGCGCGCCATTCGCGAACCCTGTACGATGTCGGCCTCTCCCCGGTCGAAAACGGCGAGAATATCGGGGATTTTCTCCGGCGAGTACTGCCCGTCGGAATGCAGAACGATGGCCACGCCGGCTCCTTCGCTCAGGGCGTGCGTCAGCAGCGTCTTGACTGCCTCCCCATAGCCGCGGTTGACGGGATGCTCCAGCAGTTCGAGCGAGGGCCACTCCGTCTGCAGGCGCCTGACAACAGCGGAAGTCTCGTCCCGGCTGCCGTCGTTGACGACCACATAGCGTTCAATCCTGTGCCGCACTTCCTCAGGAATCCGGCGGAACACGGCCCCGATGGTCGAAGCGGCATTATAGGCGGGGATCACGATGAATGCGCGTTCCGCAGCGTCCATTTGCGTGTTCCTGGAATTTGCGCCGCCAGCGCGCAATTACGCCTCGGCAGGAATGCGGTGCGAGCCGAGGACGTCCCGCGCGTATTCATTGACGTAATACTCCATCGTGGCCTCCAGCATGGCTCGCAGACCCCATTTCGGCTCCCAGCCAAGCAACGTACGGGCCTTGGTGATGTCCGGGATGCGCCGGTCGGAATCATCGTAGCCAGCCCCGTAGAATTCCTCTCCTGACTGTTCGACTATCTCAACCGCGCGTTCGCCGCGCCGCGCGAATTTCTCCATGTAGATTTCGCGCATCATCACGGCGAATTCCGAAATCCTCACTTCATTGCCCGGATGGCCGATGTTGAAAATCTGCCGGTCGCAGACTCCGCCCGGGTTCTCAACGATCCTTTGCGTGCAGTCGATGGCGTCGTCGATGTACGTATAGCAGCGGCGCTGCCTGCCGCCGTTGACGAGAACCATGGGGCGGCCATGCATGAGAGCGTCCATGAAGAAGGAAAACACGCGCGGGATGCCGTCGCGCTCATCCGGGAGAAAATCGATGTTGGGGCCGATGAAGTTGAAGGGCCGGATGATCGTGTAGTTCAGGCCCTGCTCCAGGCCGTAGGCATGCAGGACTCGCTCCAGCAGTTGCTTGGCCGAGGCGTAAATCCAGCGGTGCTTGCACACCGGCCCCAGGATCAGCTCGCTCCTGTCTTCGGAGAAGGTGGCGTGGCGGGGATCCTCAGGATCCTGCAGCCCGATGCCTTCGATGCTGGCAACCGTGCGCCCGTAGACCTCGCAGGTCGAAAACTGGATGAGGCGTTTTCCATGGCGGACGCAACTCTCCGCGATGCGGAGGTTTTCAATGAAGTTCAGCTGGAACACCTCCAGCGGGATCCGGATGTAGAGGCCGGGATTGGCGTGTGCGATCAGATCGATGACAAGATCTGAGTCCCGCACGTAAGCGTCCAGTGGCCAGGCATGGTCCCGGATGTCCTGCGTAATGTAGGTCAGCGCAGGGTGGCCTTCGAAGCTGCGGACTTTGTAGTCCCGGCGGACGTCCACGGCTGTGACTTCATAGCCTGACTCGAGCAGGCGGCGGCAGAGATGAGAACCGATGAACCCCCCAGCTCCAAAAACAAGGACTCTCATAATGGCATTCTCCTCGTGAGACTCAACCGAAGGGCCCTCCCGCAACTGATGGAGTGGCCCGCGAATCAGCATGCACTCGGTCATGCGCGCCACGAGTCATAAAACGGACGTCGCGGTCCTGTTAACTATATCAAACTGCAGCCAAGGGGCAAGAGCCATTCCCGGGAACCGTGTCAGATCCGATCCTCGCGGGGGGCGGCGCGGGCTGGGATCTCTCCCATGGCGGACACGCAGGCGGTCCATTTGTATCAAGATCAGTACCGTCGCAGTCCACGCCAGGGAGTTGGGGGAACGCGGTTCTGTCCAGAGGAGCCGGACAGCGGCCGTGTCGGCGCGCCACAGACGCTCTTCCGCCGGGCTCGAAAACCTGCTCCCGCCGCGAAGCTGCGCTCCGACGATCTGCTTCTGCGTTGCGTCTTACGGCAACTGACAGGCGCACGCGCCGGGCTGCATGCCTGGCGCCCGGCACTCATGCACCGCCGGAGCCCGGGCGCGCTCGTGGAACTCGGTCGATGCAGCAGATCGAGCCATCGGTCCGGAGTGTCGCCATCCGTGGGAAGAAAGCCAGATCCGATGTTGCGGTGATGTGGATCAAACCGAGCCTTCGCGCCGATGCAATCGGTCAATGGAAGAGACAGGGGCGGTCGGAAGATTCCGGAAAGGCGCTCCTAGCGCCTTGCAGGCGTCGTTGGGATCGCCGCGCCGCCCTTCTGCCGCTTCACCGACTCCAGCCCGCAGGAGCCTGCCGTCCGGTATCCCTTCTCCTGGAGGAACGCCGCCGCACGGGCGGCGCGGCCACCCTGCGTTCAAAGGGTGACGATCACCTTGTTTTTCGGAATCTCGCCCAGCCGCCCCGGCAGCTGGCTCATGGGGATATTGACGTAGCCTTTCACCGATCCAAGCGCCTGGATCTCATAGGGCTCGCGGACGTCAAGAAAGAAGACCTTGTCCGGCTGCTCCAGCAGTTTGGCCAGCTCCTCGGCGCTCAGTTCTTTCACCTTGCCCTCGGGCTGCTCGCAGGCGAAGGCGAACGCCAGCACGGAAGCCAGCACGCAGACCCAGCAGAATGCCCTCATGACCGGCAGTGTAGCATGGTGTGTATATGCAGTTGGGCACAGCCACGGACGAGTTCTACCGGATTGCAAAATTGCCGCCATATGTTTTTGCCGTCGTCAATGAAATGAAAGCGCGGCTGCGCGCGCAGCAGTACGACGTCGTCGATTTCGGCATGGGCAATCCCGACGGGGCGACTCCGCGGCCTGTCGTCAACAAGCTCATCGAAGCCGCCCGCAATCCGCGCAACCACCGCTACTCGGTCTCGCGCGGCATTCCGAATCTGCGGCTGGAAATCTGCCGCCGTTACGAGCGCAACTACGGCGTCTCCCTCGACCCCGAGACGGAGGCCATCGTCACCATCGGCGCCAAGGATGCACTCGCCCACCTGATGTTCGCCGTCATCGGTCCCGGCGACGAGGTCGTCACGCCCGCCCCGTGCTACCCGATCCACCAGTACGGCGTCATCATGGCCGAAGGCCACGCCGCGCCCCTGCCCGTGGCCGATCCCGCCGAGTACCTCAACCGACTCGAAGACCACTTCCGCAAGGCGTCCAAACCCCCGCGCCTGATCCTGCTCAATTATCCGCATAATCCCACGACCGCCTGCGTGGATCTCGATTTCTTCCGCCAGGTCGTCGCCCTTGCGCACCGCTACGGGTCGATGATCCTGCACGACTTCGCCTACGCCGACCTCTGCTTCGACGGCTACCGCGCCCCCAGCATCCTGCAGGTGGAGGGAGCGAAAGACGTGGCCGTCGAGATCTTCTCCATGACCAAGAGTTACAACATGGCCGGATGGCGCGTCGGCTTCTGCCTCGGAAATACGCGCATGATCAAGGCCCTGGCCCGCATCAAAAGCTACCTGGATTACGGCAATTTCCAGCCCATTCAGATCGCCGCCATCATCGGACTTCGTGATTGCGAAGAGGAAGTCGGCAGGATCTGCCATGTCTACGAAAAACGCCGCGATCTGCTGGTCGAGGGGCTCAATGCAGCCGGCTGGCCGGTGGAAAAGCCGCGCGCTTCCATGTTCGTCTGGGCGAAAATCCCGCCGCCATTTGAGACCCTGCCCTCGCTGGATTTTGCCAAACTCCTCCTCGAAAAAGCGCTCGTGGCCGTCAGTCCGGGCATCGGTTTTGGCCAGGCAGGAGAAGGATTCGTGCGCTTCGCGCTGATCGAGAACCACCACCGGACTCGCCAGGCTCTGCGCTCCATCCGCCAGTTCCTGCGCGACGCCGCGCGCCGCAGGGAGCGCTGATTCCGTATGCCGGCGGACGGCAGCGCCACCATCGTGGAACTGCAGGCGCTCGGGGGCGCCGAGCTCGCCCCCCTGCTCGAAGACGAAAAGGCCCGGTGGATGCGCCTTCTCCACTGGGACTTTTCTCCGCTGGCGGAACTCATCGTCCGCTATGCCTCGATGGGAACCCTGGAGGGCTTCGCGCTCAGGGACGGTGGCATCGTTGCCGGCTACGGCTACTATGTCACGGAAGGCGACAAGGGGCTGCTCGGCGATCTCTACCTGCGCGGCGCCTGGCGTTCGCCTGTTCACGAAAACATGCTCATCTGCGCCCTGCTGGAGCGTCTGCGCTCGATGCCCTGGCTCAGGCGCGTGGAAGCGCAGCTCATGCATCTCAGCATGCAGAGCAGCCAGATCGCCCCGGCCTGCCGGCCTCCTCGCGCATTCCCCCGGCAGTTCATGATCGCTTCGCTGGAAACCCTTCCGGAGTCTGTCCGTCCCGGCAGCGGCCTCCATTTCGAGCGCTGGTCCGCCTACTGGAGCGCCGAGGCGGCCGAACTCATCGCCGATGCCTACGCGGGCCACATCGACAGCGAAATCAACAACCAGTATCAGTCTCCGTCGGGCGCCCGCCGCTTCATCGAAAATATCGTCCGCTACCCCGGCTGCGGCTACTTCGCTCCAGACTGTACCTGGGTCGGCCTCGACGGAGGGGGAAGGGTCATCGGCGTCTGCTTCGCCAGCCGCATCGCCCCGGGAACCGGCCACATCGCCCAGATCTGCGTAGCGCCCTCCCATCAGGGCCGCGGGGCCGGCGCGGAACTGCTCCGGCGTTCGCTGGAGTCGCTGCGCGCCAGCGGTTCCGTCGAGGCTTCTCTGACCGTCACCTCTTCCAACGCCCGCGCCATCCGGCTGTACGAAGCCTTCGGCTTCCGCGCCATCCACCACTTCGAGGCCTTTGTCTGGGAGCCGCTGTAAGAACGGGCCCGGTCTCGGACTAAGGCGTCGCGAAGGCCCGCATGGCATCCATGAACGACAGCACTGCGGGCCCCAGAGCGATCACGAAAACCGCGGGCATGATCAGGAAAAACACGGGGAAGATCAGTTTGACCCCCAGCTTCCTGGCCGCTTCCTGCGCCATCTGCCGCCGCCGCGTCCGCAGGAACCGGGCATGCGTCCGCAGCGCCGGCGCCAGGCTGGTTCCGAACCGGTCGCTGTCAACCAGCACCACGGCCAGCTTCTTCAGCTCCGGCGAACCGGTCCGCTGGCCAAGGTCCGCCAGCACGTCGGACCGGTTCCGCCCGGCGCGGATCTCCAGCTGCACCTGCGTGAACTCCGCCGCCAGATCCGGATAGATCTGCCGCAGTTCGCGGCTCGTCTCCGCCAGCGCCTGGTCCAGCCCCTGGCCCGCTTCCACGCTGAGCACCATCAGGTCGAGCGCCGCCGGAAGGGCCCTGTGAATCCGCGCGATCCGCGCCTGCGTCATCGCTTCCAGCACGCGGCCTGGAAGCAGAAAGCCGAGTCCCGCCCCGCAGATGACGGCCGTTGCAACGGCGCCGCCGCCTCCAGTCTGCCAGAACGCCGCCCATCCCAGCATCAGTCCCAGCGCAGCAGCCGCTGTCATCCGGATTCCCTGGAAGATCTCCGCCGCCGCCGGTTGCCGGTACCCGGCCGCCGCCAGACGCCCGCGCAGGTCTGAAGCCGCCTTACCGGACGGCGCCGCCAGAACCCCGAGTTGCAGAAACGCCTCCAGGGCGCGCCGGGACCATGTCTTTCCGGACGCGGCGGATTCGGCTGCCGCGGACGACGGCTCCGCCTCAGGCATCAGACGCACGGCCGCCGCCAGCGCAGCCCAGACAGCCGCCAGCACGAACCCGAAATAGAGCGTCACCAGCCCGGCTGTGTTCATGCTTCCCTCACAACCGCACCTGCGCCATCCGCCGAATCAGGACGTGCGCCGCCACATTCGCCAGCAGCGCCCCCGTCAGCATCGCCCGCCCCGCGGGCTTCTGGACAAGAATCGCCATCTGGTCCGGATTGATCCAGAACAGCAGCACCGCGATCACCACCGGCACAGCCGACAGAACCGTTCCCGTCAGGCGGCTGTGCGCCGAGATCGACCGGACCTCGCCCTCCAGCGATGCATGCTCCCGCATCGTCTCCGCCAGCCGCGACAGCACCTCGTTCAGCCGGCCGCCATAGCGGTTCTGCATCTTCACCGCAGCGGCGAACAGCGCCACTTCCGGCAGCGGGATCCGCGCCGCCAGATGGTCCAGCGCCTGATCCCACGGAACGCCGAGCTTCCACTCGTCGCGCGTCCGCCGCATCTCCCCTGCCAGCGGCTCCGGCTGCTCCAGAGCCAGCAGATCGATGGCGTGCGCCAGCGGATATCCCGCCTTCAGCGCCCGCGACAGCGAGTCCAGCGCTTCAGGAAACTGCTCGGCGAACAGCCGGAACCGCCGCGCCCGCGCCGCCCGCAGATACATCACCGGAGCCGACGCCGACAGCAGAACCAGAAGCCACTCAGCCCAGGCCGGAAACATCGCCGTCTGCACCAGAAAGTACCCCACCGACGCTCCCCCGAACAGCATCACCAGCGTCGTCCGCCCCACCGTCCACGGCACGCCCGCCTCTGCAATCAGCTTCCTGAGCCGCTCCACCTGTCCGAACCGCTCCAGCAGCGCAGCCCAGATCCCGATCGTGCTCAGCTGCTTTCCGTTCAGCAGAGCGCTCCCCGCCGCCTCGCGCACCCGCCGCGCCTCCTGCACCGCCCAATAGAACGAGCCCGCCAGCAGGGCCGCCATCAGCCCCGAGACAAACATCATCAGCAGGATCAAGGCGCGCTCCATCGGTCCTCACTCGCCTGCCGCCCGCGCCTTTTCGGCGGGATTCCGCGCCAGCAGCCGGATCTGCTGCATCGCATCCGCCAGCGCCAGCCGGTCCGCCTGCTCCGGCAGCGCCAGCACCGTCACCACCGGCCGCT
>Ga0209381_1002145_pt1 | contig 26382 bp, 25 predicted proteins | sample DewCreD2012metaG_FD_184111 | JGI IMG/M metagenome (GOLD analysis project Ga0209381, IMG submission 184111) | Hot spring sediment bacterial and archeal communities from British Columbia, Canada, to study Microbial Dark Matter (Phase II) - Dewar... ...
GCCGCCAACACATTCCTCGTCCCCACGACGTTGACCTCGTCGTAAAGTGACGCGGGGGTCACGTCGTCGCGGTGTTCGGCCGCAAGATGGAAGATGACATCCGCTCCCGCGCACGCTCGGACCACCTCCTCGGCTCTGCGCACGTCTGCCTGGATTGTGAGGCCCGCTAACGCCGGATTAATCGTCTTGTCGAAGACACGCACGACGTGGCCCTCTTGAAGCAGCCGGTTCGTCAGCCGACTACCAATGAAACCGCTTCCGCCAGTGACCAGAAGATTCATTACTATGCCCGCTGTTGGTAGGAGTCCACCAGGGCCGTGTACATCTGCAGCACTTTGGAAAAACTGTATTCCGTCTGCACAACCCGACGGGCATTTCGGCCGTACTCCGCCACCAGATCAGGCTGCCGGGACAGAGTCGCGATGATGGCCGACAACTCCGATGCCGATCCCGGATTAACGCGCCAGCCGACTTTGTGCTCAGCAATCAGGCGACCAATCTCCGAGTCCGCTTCTACAAGCGCTATCACCGGCTTGCCCGCCGCCAGCAAGTTGTAGCTGCGGCTGGGGACCGAGATACCGGACATTGACGGGATGAGAGACACAAGCCCAACATCGCAAACAGCCAGGAACTTCGCTTGCTCCGTGCGCGGAAACTGACCGAGCAGCGTGATATTCGGCAGCGAGCGGGCGGCAACCTCTCGCTCTAACCATGCGCGTTTGAAGCCCGATCCCACGACCAAAAAGCGAACCGCGCTGTCGTGTTTGAGCATCTCAGCAGACGCCACAATGGTCTCCAAGTCCTGAACGCGCCCCAGATTCCCGGCGAAAAGTATCACGAAATGGTCTGAGAAGTTGAGACCATTTAGCGCTTCCTGCTTGCCAGGTGGCAGATCAAGCAACTCATCCTCGCCCCAGTTAGGGATAACTGCGATCTTGTGATTGTCAGCGAACACGGCTTTATAGTCGGCCAGTAACCTGGCCTTCATGTCCCGCCCCAGCACCACCACGGTGCTAGCGCGCGCCAGCACCTGAGCATTCAACCACTCCAAAAGGCGGTACGGCGTGCTGGCCGATGACACGATGCCCGCTGCGGCCAGCACTTGCGGGTACAGGTCTTCAATCCGCAGAATCAGCCGAGCCCACTTCAGGAGGCTGACCAACCAACACACCGCTGGCAGTACAGGTGGATTAGTACCGACGACCAGCAAGTCTGCATCCGTTGTGTCTCGCATCAAATTCACAAAAACGGAAGCACAAAGACTCCAAATATTGATAGCTCTGAGAGAGACACGACGGCGGTCGAAGCGTGTGCTAAAACAGCGGGTGATCTGCACCCCGTTTCGGGTCTCTTTCCATGCACAGCGCAAATGCCGTTGGTGGTACGTAGGCTGCGCGCAATAGACATGGACTTGAAACTGCCGCGCGAGGCCTTCAGCAATCTTCGTGATGAAAAAGGCCGTGGCAGCGTCCTCCGGGTAATATAGTTCCGATACGACAAGTACCCGCAAAGGATGCTTCTTCTCAGATGTTTTCCCAGGGTCACCCATCTGGAGATGAGAATGCACGTCCACTGCTTTGAGCATCCAGCACAGCAGTGCCGCTGGCCACCGGTATATCCCTGGCGAATGCATCAACCATGCTACTTAAAACCCGACCTAGGCTTACGCTGTGTGGTAGCCAACGCCTGCCAGCATGTGCGCCAATGACCACGACTTTGCCTTGCCACGAATCGCAGAGTGCTCAATAGCCACGCCCCTAGCGCGAATCCACCTGCGTGACTGGTGACGGGTAACGTCTTAACCTGGATCGGCCGTTCGTGCTGCCGCACGGACTTCCCTGTCAGCCACAGGAGTTCTGGACAACGCAATCAACAAAGCCCGAATGTGCCTCCGCCCTCCAGTCGTAGCACAGGCATCGTGCCTGTGGACGTAGAGCTGGTTTCCAGCCTGCGAAACGTTCGTAGTTCAGCCTTCAAGGCCGCCGGGGCGCGGCGCAGCCCAAACCCAAAATCCGAATGACGAAGCCCCGGACGAAGACAACGGAATTTGGGGCAGAAGTGCGGGGAAAGGCCGAAATCCAAATGACGAATGACGAAACGAGGCCAAATGCTCGGCCACTCCCGGAGGTGCCGCCGTCTAAGGCATCTCGGCATTCGGCATTGGAGCTTATTTGGTCATTCGTCATTTGAACTTTGGATTCCAGCCAGCTCATTTCCCTGCCCCTCATTTTCCTGTCATTGGGGCCTATTCTGGCATTCGTCATTTGAACTTGGGATTTCAACCAAGTCATTTCCCTGCCCGCCATTTTTCTGCCTTGGGGCTTTTCCGACATTTGGTATCTGGGCTTTGGATTTCCTTCTGCACTCTCTTTCTGCCCCCCATCTTTCTGCCATCTCCCGCCCCCGCGGCCAAATGTTGCGCAGCCAATGTGTGCCACATTGGCACTGCCACTTCTGACCCGCCCATTCTGCCTTTCTGCCCTGCGGCCCGACCCTGCCAAGCGTGCCGCGACCGCGCCTCTTTCACCTGTCGGGCAATCCGTCACCCCCTTGCGGCATGCCGCCGCACTGGCGCGCAGACCCACCCCTTGACGCAAGGCATATTACCATGGCCGATGGCAAGCCACTGCTCCTGAGCGTGTTGCGACTCAAAGGTGACAGGCGGTCCCCAATCCGCGCGATGTGGGGAACGTGAGGTGCCGACCATGTCGCTGCGCGCGCAAGGCACGCACCGACAGGTGCGGACTCGGCACCCGTCGGCGCAAGGCACGCACCTGCAGGTGCAAGGTCGGCGCCGACACGTGCGGAGCAGGCGCCTGCAGGTGCCGACTTGGCGCCTGCGCGTGCGTGGCACGCACCAACAGGTGCAACGTCCGCACCTGCGCGTGCAAGGCAGGTACCGAGCGGTGCAAGGTCGGCACCGACAGGTGCGAGCTTGACACCACCAGGCGCCGACCAAACCGCCGACCACCCACACTTGGCCGCAACAGCCGGCAACCACTCGCGACAATCTGACACACCGCCGCTAACTCCTAACTTCTAGTTCCTAACCCCTAACTTCTGCCTTCTACCTCCCATCTCCTAGCTTCTAGCTCCTAGCTTCTAGCTCCTAACTTCTATCTCCTAACTTCTGCCTCCTGCCCCCCCCTGCCCCCCTCCCCCACCCTCTCCACCATGGCCCGGTACACATCTTGCGCGTCCCGACGTCGGACCAGGGCATGACCGCGCGCGACAAGGTCCGCCTGCAGGGCCGCGTCGCCGAGCAGCCGGGTCAGTTTGTCCGCAAAATCCGCCGGGGAAAGGGGGTCAAAGAATACCGCTGCGTCCTCGCACACCTCGTGGGCGTAGGGTCGGTCTGCGGCCAACACTGGCGTGCCGGCGCGCATTGCCTCCAACATTGGCAGCCCTACCGTCTCGGTCAGGGACGGCATGACCAACACCGAGGCGGCGCGGTAGGCGGCGTGTAACTCTGCCTTGGGCAAATGGCCCAGCCCCACAGCCCCGCTCCTTCTGCACAGCCCCGACGACTCTGGCAGGGTGACCAGCCATTTGGGCCGCACGGCCGGCGGAACGAGCTGCAATCCACGAGCAACGACAATGAGGTTTTTGTGCGGCGACTCGCTCCCGGCGTACAGGAGGATTCCGTTTCTGGCATCCGCCAGCACGGCTCTCAGCTTGGGGAAATCACGCGGCGGTGGCAGCAGCGGCGCGCCGGGCAAGAAGACCGAGATACGCTCCAGTGGCAGACCAAAGGCTCTGACCAGCGTTTGGCGCATCACGTCTGTTTGGACCAGCACGTGGTCCGCAGCCTTCGTGGATCGCCTCGTTACCCACCCGATGACAGCCATGCGCAACCGCATCGGTTGCGGAAACCGCCTAAGTGCCTCCCGTGAGTACGGTACTGGCTGCTGCACGAAGACCAGCGAGGCAAACCGGCGGTCTGGCCGCACAGTGCCAATGCCGTTGAAGCCCAAGAGGACATCAGGGTTCAAGCGACTTGCGGCGCGGTCCAACCCTTGCAAGGCCCAGAGCAGCCGCCCTACGGAGCTTTCGGCCTTTGGAACGTCCACCACCTGCAACTTGGGCGAAGCCGGCATCTCAAACTGCCGTCGCGCCGCCGGCGACGCCAACACCGTGACACGGCTGATGCGGTCGAACGCCAAGGCAGCTTGCAGAATCTCCAGAAGCACAACCGCGCTGCCCCCGCTCTTCGTCCCCAACGCGTCAATAACAAGTTTCAATTAAACTTGTAGCATAAGCATCCATCCCCCGGTGTATTGGCAACCTTCCGGGCTCTCGTTCTTCTGACATCTTACGTTCCTCCGCCTCTTTAATGGGTAGGGCCGCGGGATGAAAGGAGGAGTCGCGCGGCTGGCGAGCCTCAAGCTCGCGCCCCGCTGCAGTCGAACAACCACCACGTTCCAGCAATCCCCCCATTATGAGAAGCTCATAGCCCTCCCGGTTACCCTAGCTCTCGAACCCTTGGCGGTTTCGCAACCGGTCGGCCGAGAGAACACGCCTCGTTACCCACTAAGAACCCGGAACACCCCCCAGACAAAGATTTGGCTAAAGCCGTATTCAGGTGGATATGCCGCGCGCAGCAACTCTCGTAGGTGGGTGACGCCACCGCCGACGCCGCGAATGTTGGAGGCGTCAAGGGCTAGGCGCATGGATGGCAGTTTCAGTCATTGCAACGTTTGTATGAAGCGCGAATCGCATCCATTGCCTCACACACCAAGATATATTGATACAGTGGACGCCAATACAGCAATGGATAGCGATCAGTTACCTGCGCCACACGGATCATCAACGATTGAACAGAGCGCCTCGCAATAATCCTAACAATTAACTTGGCTAAAACCCGAGCAAAGTTATCATATCGGCTATCAATGGGCGATAAGAACCAATGGCCATATTTCTGGAGAAACGCGGGATAACGGGCATAGATACTTCGGTAATCATATTCATAGAATCTCCGAAAAGACCCCAGGGTTTGCTCAATGGACAAGATTATTTCAGAATAATGATAAACGAGCGCCTTACTTTCGTAAACCAAAGGGATCCCCTTCAAATAAAGACGCCATGCCAGGTCACCATCTTGCCCACGCCGCCTCCTCTCATCAAACATACCTACCATTATGAAAACCTGCCGACAAAGCGATGTGTTTCCTCCAGCCAAACGCTGGGGAGGAAGTCTGCCATTCTGCTCCAATATTTCGTTCTTCCTATAATTGGCATTGGCAAATCGAACCCAGTTACTTTGCTTTTCCCATTCAGTAGGATAGAGTACCAACCCAGTAACCGAGACGACAGTCTTTTCTAATCTATGCCGACTCAGATGGGCTTCCAACCATTCTGGGACTGGACGAATATCGTCGTCTGTAAATACAATCACATCTCCACGAGCAATCTTGGCGCCGGTATTACAAGCGGCGGCCCTGAAGCGATTAGTATGATGCCGCTCGTAACGCAAACACATCCCGGAGTGAGCTGAAACGAAATCCGAGACACTCCTCTCTGTATCATCCGTCGAACAATCATCCACAACGATGACTTCGTATTGTTCTGAGCTTAAAGTTTGGTGGGATAACGCCTCAAGCGTCTTCGTGAGAGACTTGGCTCTATTGTAGGTAGGGATGATGACACTAATCTCAGGAGCGCTTGACATATCCCCGAATCCTAGCAACTACCTCGTAGTATCCATACAACTTGCGACGGAACGACTGTACAGTGTCGAAACGATCAATATTAATTCTTGGCAACTCCAGGAGAGTGCTACTGGGATCAAGGGGTAACCCCTCTTGAGTAAATGCGCTAATATATCCTATATTCCTAAGAATCTGCATCGTCGTCTTTGTATAGGCTCCTTTGCGTCCGTAAGGATAAGAAAAACTAGCAATTGGATGCCCAATGGCGTCTTCCAGAATCTGCTTTGAGAGCAATGCTTCTTGATAAAACTTATCCGCTGGGATAGCACCACATAAAGGATGAGAGTGAGAATGCGAACCAATCTCAAAACCAGCTGCCTGCATCTCTCTCAAATCATCGCTACTCAAGAACAGGCGTTCGTGATTCATGAATCTCGCGCATTTTCTCTGTCTATGAACAAAGGAGGAAACTATGAAGAATGTTGCAGTCATTCCATTCTGCACTAAGAGATCAGCAACAATCTCGCGGTGGCAAACATAACCATCATCAAAAGTAAGCAACACAAGATTGTCATCTTGCAACACGGCGGGCCACCTCTCTACCAGATCATTTGCGCGAATTGTCTGACGACCCTCCTCCGTTAGTGTTGTGAGAAAGTCCTTGAATTGCTGGGGAGTAATCGAGAAAATATCATCGGCTACCCTATCAATACCGTGAAAGGTCAAGATCCGAACTTTCCGTGCCGTCCGCGCCATCCAAGCCCAAGCGCCTGCTAGGGTATTGATACTTTTTATCTTGAAGACACTTGCATTCATCAGTATGTGCGCCCATGTAGACAATAATGCACCGCATCCAGAAAGCCCTGCGTCATACGTTCCACATTATATTTTTCGTCAATGATTTTTTTAAGGTTGTGTGAAAGCATGCAACGCAAGTCTGGCTCGCGAATCAGCCGGAGAATTGCATTTGCAAACGCGTCAATATCCTCAGCCGGCGACCACAGTCCTGTGTGATTGTGCACCACAATCTCTTGTTCAGGCCCATGACTATGCGGAAGATCTCCCAGGATCAAGGGGGTACCATATACAGCAGCATGCTGGATCGCCAAACCAGCAAAAGCAGGTAATACAACCACAACACTGGTCATCAGATACTTGGCTAACAACTCTTCTTCATAAACCGCACCCAGAAAGCGAATCTGACCAGATATTCCTAGATGGTGTGCCTGTGCCTCTAAACGCTCTCGCTCAGGTCCATCGCCGATAATTATGCCAATAATAGTCGGTTCCAAGGCGACAGTTTTTTTCACTATATCCAAAAACAGCCACGGCTTTTTCTCAGGAATGAGTCTTCCCAGAAACGTGACGATTTTCCGGCCAGCCAAACCATGGGAACTCAGAAAAGCATCTAAATCGCTCAAGGACAAACTATCTCGAATACGGATTTGCTCATCCGTGTTTAGCGCGTTGTAAGCGACAAAGAGTTTTTCAGATGGAATGCCTTTTTTGATCCAATAATTCTTTACGCTATCCGTGTAGTACAAAGCAGCAGTCGCCAAGGAGGTCAGCCAGTAGCGGAGCGTATCGCGCAGCCAACTTGGGGGACGTGAGATCCCTTGCCCCCAAAGGCAGACGGGAATACCTACCCAATGTGACAAAAGACAGGACAACCAAATATCCGGACCTAATATGTCATTTGTAAGAATTACTACGTCATAATCACGACGGAGCATTGCAGAGATGCAGCCTCCACGAAACCTCACTGCGTTTCGCGTTCCAGGGATCGCAACCTCGTAAGATCTAAGTGACCGAAAACCAATGTCTCGCGCATCAAGTGGCCTAATATGGCTACCACGAGGCCGTTCTCCACAGTGAAACGTGAAGTCCAAATGACGAATCTGTACAAGCCGCGAGAACACCCCATAACGATAAGCGGGATAATATGCGCCAAATACACCTACCTTGTGCTTCCTTTGCCGAATTGAATCCGTCACTAGCAAATATTCCCCATGTTGTCTTACCTAGCCAAGCGCCGTCTGAGCCAGCTCTGCAAGGAGCGCTGCAACAACCTTAAGCTGCGCTGAACAGATTCCGCCAGATATGTGTCAGGATGAACAACCACTAGGGGCCAAGAACAACCTTCCCTTTCTTCTGATGCGATCTTCACATCCTGTAAGCGGTTCGCTGACACAAATAGAAAGACATTCTGCTTGTACCAACTTGGGATCTTCTTGTTGCTCCAAATACGTCTTCGAATACAATCAAAGCCGACATACCCGCGAGTGTGGAAAAGCCGAATCCAATAATCCGGCCATTGCTCGTTAGCATGATGGGCGCCACCTTGTAGGGGTATGGCCGCTGAAAAGAGCACAAAATCGGAAAGGTTGCAGAGTGATTCTACGAATCCATCTGCGTTTTCCTTTGGCAAATGCTCAGCAACTTCAAGAGATAGGGCTAAATCAAATTTCCTATGAAGATTCAGCGGCTCTGACAAATCTGTTACCTGAAAATGTTCTTGCGGGATAGCTAGAAGATCTTTATCTACCCAGGAACCATCGAGTCCCCGAATATCCATTATTCCCTTGTCCCGCAATACCTTTAGCCAAGTCCCAACCCCACATCCAACATCGATCGCTGAGTTAGGGAATGGAATTACATCCAGCAATAGTGATAGGATCACAGTTGCGGCGTATTCAGTTTGTTCATGCCTATGATCGTAGAAAGATCTAGTGTATTCTCGATTCTTCATTCTCAATTATGCCTCGGAAAGCATTCGGCCCAATCGTGCCCATGAAATCAAGAGTTTTTGAGCCGTGACCTTGACTGGGCACGCCCTCACCTCCCCACCTGCTCGCTGCAAGAGCCGCACCAACATCGCCAACTTACCCAATCCGTAATGATATCGCAGGGAAAGTTCCAAGCGACGAAGAGATCGCCGCCAACGAGTAGGTACTATGATTCCATCCTCGGCAAACCGCCAATCCGCGTCCGCTATCGTGGGCAAACTATGGCGCAAGCCATGTGCGCGCGCCATCATGTGACGCTCCTCGCCATAAAACACTTGGTGCTTGCCGTTGGCAACGTGCTGATAATTGTGATGCTGGTGAACATTGACCACCGCGAGCGTTGCATCTATAACAGGGATACGCTGGCGAAAACAATAATGGAGCAATGCCTGGTCGCACATCCCGCGCCCCATAAACACGGGTGGAAGGTCCTGCCACATCCCGCGCACAAAACCAAAAGAGCCAAGGGCTTCCAAACATTTCGTTAGGTGTATGAGGGGTGGGAGGTCAGCAGGATACGGCGGTGGCGACAGGAAGCACGCTTGGCAGTACCGCCGCATAAACGGCCTTGCCCCTCCGGCTTTGCCGGGCAGTCCGGACAGTTCAACGGATTCGTAGCCTGATCGCCGTCCCTGCTCGGCCAATGGACCGCCAGCCAGTCTAGCCAGAAATCCCGCGCGCCTTGGGCATAGACCAGCCCAATCTGCTCCTGCTTGAGCTAACCGCTCAAGAAGCCGGCCTGTCGTCTGGAGCCGGCCGCCGGCACGCGCAGGGCACCAACACCCGCGAGCTGTGCGCCCATGCGTCACCCCGCTCTTCACCTTATCTTGCTCTCGTACCCATGCGCAAGTCAGAGGACCGTGTTTCACCACAACCGCTTCTAGCACCTCTTAGGTACCGCACGCAGTCCGCCAGAACACATGCCCAGCGCTCGGGCGTGTAGTACGAGACAATCTCAGCAGACGCCCGCCCCATCGCGGCCAAGTCCAACACCCCTCCCGAGACCAAGTGCATCTGCAGAATCAGCGTGTCGGCGTCACGCGGCTCAAACACATAGCCGTTGATTCCCCGGTGCACAAGTTCCGGCACACACCCACAACGGTCGCTTACCAGCACCGGCAGTCCAGCGGCCTCAGCCTCATTGACCACCAGACCCCACGTCTCCGACAAGCTCGGCAAAATGAGACATGATCCAAGTCCGTAAAACATCGGGGTCTGCTCGTGCCGCTTCATGCCTGCAAACATTACGTCCGGAAGCCTCTGCCCGCTCACCTTCTCCCGCAATGCGCTTTCCAGGGACCCTGTCCCCACAAACACAAGTCCCCATGACCCACCGCCTGCACGGTATCTCGCGTAGCACTCTAGCAAGAACTCGGGATTCTTCCACGGTTCCAATGCTCCGACGAACAGGAAAAACCGCTCCGGCAGCCCTAAACGAATCCTGAGCTCGGGATCGTGCTTCCTCGCTTGCTCGGCACCCTCTGCAAAGTGCTTATTATCAACAACGTTGAAGCACTTCCACAACTGGTATTGGCGAAACCCCAGCGACATAAAATAACTGCGCGACCGTTCCCCTCCGACGCACACAGCGTCGAAAAGACTTCTGACCAACCAGCCCTTAAGTGTTTCCTTCACAAAAAACCGGCGCCGGTCTGCGGCCCAGGTGACAGCCACAAGTACTGTCTTGCCGCCCTGGCGTTTTACAGACTTTGCAAGGTACCGGAGCGCAGACAAATTGTAGCCAGCAATTACCGCAATGGTAGGGCGCTCACGCTCGACATATTGCCTCACCGAAGCCTTTAGCATCCCCGCCGGCAAACGATCAATCGCTCCGTTCAGCAAAGTGTCGTGCCTGACGCCGTGCAACCATGCGCATCCCTGCCACCAGGGATACGCGTCTTCAGCGTCCGCCAATGATAGCGCAACGATCTCGGGAACTAGACGCGCCAAGCATTCCACCCGAGCGGCTAGCCGCGGCGTGATACGGCTATAACATATTAGCACCTTCATAACTTCACACTCTCGCCTCGCCTAACTGACAAAGGCAATGCACAGAACCCCGTGACGCGCCACTTGCCGTCGCTTGGGCAACAGCCGCCCTTGCGTGGCTAACGCCGGTCGCCTTACACTGACATTGTCTGCCCAGCCGAGGTGCCCATTGCCCTGGCTCGCCCGCTTTTGCTGCTTCCACTGCTGTCCTTACGGCCAAACCATCCCCAGAGCACCGCCTGCCGCTAGTGTTGCAACATGGATGCAAAATCGCAGTAGCACCACTGAGTGCTCACGCCATGGAGCCACTCCTTTCCCAGGCCGCGAGTAATTCTGGCACGTGAAACGGTGGAGGTCTCACGGCATTCTGGCCTTGCAGATATGCCAACGCCCTTGCGATCAGTGCGGCCCTGGGCATTTGCCAATGATAGCGGATCCGCATCTCTACCTGACGCAGTTTCCGATCGCGCCGTCCTGAATCCACGAGGCGGCCGTCCGGCATCAAACTCCAATCCGCGTCCGCAATTGTCGGCAAACTGCGACACAAGCCATGCGCGCGCGCCATGATCTCGCGCTCCGCGCCATGGAACACTTGCCGCTTGCCGCTGGCGACGTGCTGATAATCGTGATGCTGATGAACATTGACCACCACCAGCGTGGCATCTATAACAGGGATACGCTGGCGAAAACAATAATGGAGCAATGCCTGGTCGCACATCCCGCGCCCCATAAACACGGGTGGAAGGTCCTGCCACATCCCGCGCACAAAACCAAAATAATCCGCGCCCGTAGGTCCATGCGCAGTCAGATGCCCTTGCTGAAACAAAGTTGGTAATTGGGATATCCAATTTTGTTGTCGGGCGTCCAATCTGACTCCCTCTGCCAAATCCATCCGCTCACCCACAAGCAAAAACCGCTCAAAGCGGCGACGCGCGGATTGCATCGCACTCAACAGCGTCGCGTTCAGTAGAATATCGCAATTGGCATAGACAAGAAGATCGTGTCGGCTGTGTTGCATTGCCCAAGCCACCATCGCATTGAACGATGGCGCGCCTGATGGACTGGTTTCAATCTCTGGCACCAGTATAGCGTTGACCTCTGCTGCCGCCTGTGCCGCACCCTCCGGTGCGCCAAAGATGATCAGTTCAATGTCGTCACCCATGGCGCGCCAACTCCGCAGCGCGTTGAGCTGGTTCCATGCGTTGACGCCGGTGAAGGCTTTCGGACTGCAGAATACCGCAACCAAGCTGTGTGCCACTCAGGTCGCCCCCAAAGCAGTGTTCACAAAAACCGTGTTTGCTCCGGCATAAATCACCCTCCAGTCACTCCCCAGCACGCACGACTGCATCTCGCGCTCCGCCTCGCTTCTCGTCTCGGTCTGCACCAGCATCGTTGAACGCAACAGTGTAGTGGCACCTTCAAGTACTTGTTGGTCAAACCCCTCTGTGTCTATTTTTAGCAAGAATACACGGCTGGATCGAAGGTAAGGTAGCAAGTCATCCAAACGAATTATAGGTACCGGGTATGCTTGAGCCAAGCGGTCTTCCAATTTGTCTTGCACCAACGAACTGAATACTGGGTTCTCAGTTACATAGAATTCAAACACACCAGATTTATTCCCAGCCGCAACATTCATAACCCAATCGCGCGGTCTAAAAAGACGGACGACCTCAGCCAGCTCGTGGTTAGGCTCAATACATATACCCCGGTAGCCATTGCGATAAAATAAATACGTATCATTGATCACGGTCGGATGATTTGTACCCACATCAATGTAAACCCACTGCCGCCGGATTCCACCATGTCCTCGCAACCAGTCCCAAATAAGGCGGTCCTCTCCCCATTGAGAGTAGCTCTCTTTGGGGAACAGGACATCTCTAAGCCCGTATGCGCACGCATGCAGTCGGCGATAGAGCCTGCTTCGCCTTTTTAGCGCCCTACTGCATGGAGACATTCTGCATAACATGTTCTTCAGCACGCTTCTCATAACCACTGGCCTGGCTTGCTTATCCTGTCACCACACTCAACCACGCGGATTCGCAGCGCAGGATTCCCCGCTACAACTGTGCGGTCCTCCACGTTCTGCGTGACCACGCTCCCCGCGCCAATCACAGCGCCCTTGCCAATTGTTACGCCCTTGAGAATGATACTGTTCCCGCCAATGAACACATCATCGCCAATCTCAATGGGCTTGTGCGCGGCAGCGCGCGCATCTTCGGGCGAAGAGCGCACCGCAGGATCGAGTGCGTGAAAATCGGTATCGGCTATCATCACATTCGCGCCCATCACGCAACGGTTCCCAATCACCACTCGCTCCGCCGCGCAAATCGTCGCACCGCTCATCCGTACGCGCGCGCCGATGAAAAGTTCTGCGCCAGCGAACAACGTCCGCAGAATGACTGGATGATTGACCCCCAGGGCAGTCTGGCTCGAGCGCGAACACATCAGACATTTCTCCCCAATGCTTATCAAAGATCCCGTGGCCAGTGAGATAATGGGTTTACCCAGCCACAGAATGCCATCCCCTAATTTGATACCCTGGCGGCGCCAATGTAACTGCAAAACGAAGCGCACATACGAGTCCACCACGTACGACGGATACTTGCCAAGAGCGAGCAGGGACCGAAACTTCATTTCGCCTTGCCGTATTCACGCAGAACCTGCCGATAAATCTCAATCTGGTTCCGCACGATCCGCTCGGGGTCATTCCTCACCAGCGCGGTCTCCCTTGCGCGCTTGCCGATGCGTTCTGCCAGCGTGTGGTCAGTCAACAAGCGTTTGGTTCGTCCGGGTTCCCAAATGGGTAAAGAGGCGTGATCTCTCGGCCGACCGCTTGCCAAGCCGCCAAGGGTTTGAGAGCCATGGTAACCAGGATAGCCATAAGCTGCTCATAATGAAGGACTTGTTGAAACATGGCCGGTGTTCGACCGCAGCGGGGCGCGAGCTTGAGGCACGCCAAATGCCCCGCTGCTGCTCTTATCCTGCGGCCCTGCCCATCAAGAAGCCGGAAGAACCCGCTCTTCACCAGCCTGCTACAGTTTGCAGTCCCAGACGGCCTCAATGACACGCTCTTGTTCCTCAGCCCTCATTGAACTGTAAAACGGAAGTCGCAAAAGTCGATCAGCAGTGCTCTCCGCAACCGGGCAGTCCCCTACCCGCCCCCCCCAACGTCTTCCGAATGCCGACAGATGAAGCGGCAGGTAATGAAAAACTGCATGAATACCCCGCATCCGTAGATGACGAACCAATCGCTCCCGTGCATCGAGTGAGGGCAATACCATATAGAACAGATGATACGCCTGCTCACAGTGCGGCGGAACAGTCGGTAGCTTGACCCCGCACTGAGAAGCCCAGCCGCGTAACTCCTGCTCGTATGTCTCCCAAATCCGACGGCGCCGACACTGTATTGTTTGCCATACTTCGAGCTGCCCCCAAAGAAATGCCGCCAACACGTCGCTCACCACGTAGCTGGACCCTATGTCTACCCATGAGTATTTGTCGACCTCGCCTCGGAAGAACCGGCTCCGATCCGTCCCCTTCTCCCGGATTATTTCCGCTCGCCCGATCATACTCCTGTCATTAATCAACAATGCACCGCCTTCACCGCAGGTTATATTCTTTGTGGCATGAAAGCTCTGGGTCGCTAGGCAACCAATGCTCCCTAGGGAACGACCTTTGTACTTCCCGAATAGCCCATGAGCGTTATCCTCAACTACTGCGATACGGTGCTTATGTGCAATGTCAACTATGCAATCCATTTCGCACGCTACTCCTGCGTAATGAACCGGGACCACCGCCTTCGTTTGAGGCGTTACAAGGGCCTCAAGCTTTGCCTCGTCCAGATTCAGTGTGTCCGCTCGTATGTCACAAAACACCGGCCTTGCACCGCGAAGCACAAAGGCATTGGCCGTTGACACAAACGTAAACGACGGTACGATGACTTCATCCCCAGGCTGTACCTGTAAGAGAAGTGCACACATCTCCAACGCGTGCGTACAGGACGTTGTTAGCAGGGCCTTCGGGACGCCAAGCGTCTGCTCTAGCAGTACCTGGCACCTCCTAGAGAAGCACCCATCCCCGCCAATCTGCCCACTAGCCACGGCCTCTGCTACGTATTGCAGCTCTTTTCCAGCGAGCGAGGATCGATTGAACGGGATTGCGCAGGCACTCGCCATAGAATGACTACCTTGGCTCGAGGTTCCAGTGGTGGTACCACAACTGCACTGCCTTGGTCGTAAAGCCCGCACGCTGGTACAGGCGCTGGGCACGGAGGTTCCGGCCCTGAGTTGTCACTGCCACCGCCAGCACGCCTCTGTTCTGAAACCAGGCCAGACTGGCATTCAGTAGCCGCTCACCCCACCCGCACCCCTGCCTCTCCGGGCTGACCCCCAGCAGTCCTATGGTGCCTTGCGACGGCCCAACAACATGGCATGTCACATAGCCGATCGCTTCCCCAGCCAGGACCGCAACCAAAGTGGCATCAGCATGGCCGCGACAACTCCGCTCAATCCATGCCTCATACAACGCCGCGGCGCGTTCGCGGTTGAAATTCGTGTCGTTGTAGAAGCGGCTTTCCGTATGGCACTCACGTGCGATCAACCGCAGCCGTGGTATGTCGGTCGCCTCTGCAGGCCGAACGTGTGCGCTAAGCGGAGCAACTGGCCCACCTAGCTGCAACCTTTTTTGAAGCGTGACACGCACATCGACAAGATGGAAGCCGCTCTTCTCAGCCACCGCAATGCTCTCATCATCGCCACAGTCACACAAAAAGTACAAACATTCAATACCTTGTTGCTTGCTCCACTGAAGGATACGCCTTGCCGCTACGCACGTAAGCCTTTGGGCAGTCACTCTGGCTATGCGCCGACCAAAAAACTCCGTGTCCCAAGTCAGGGGTTGGCACAACGCCGAAGTCGTCAGACGATTACCCTTTGCCTCTTTCATTTCACCGAGCGTTGCACAACACCGTGTGATAGAGGGCAACGTACTTTGCCGCGACGGCACGCGGTGAGCAATAGGAAAGCGCGACCTCGCGACAGCGTCTTCTCATTCTGGCCCGCTCCTGTTCAGGTAGCATTATAATTTGCTCGACGGCATGGGACAGGGCCAATGCGTCGCCAAGGTCGCCGACACGCCCCACGTCTTGGCGCGGGATCAAATCCGCTGCATAACCCACTGGAAAGGCAGCCACTGGTGTGCCGCAGGAAAGTGCTTCAAGCACCATCATCGGCCCGGAGTCTGCCAGACTCGAACTAAGAAGTACATCGGCAGCTTGGTATGCTAACGCCAATGAGCGCTCGTCGCGAAGCAGGCCAAGGTACTGCACAGGGACACTCCGTGGCAGCAACCCCGGTGACCAGCCGCCCCCCGCAATAACCAGCAGCAACCGAGACCTTAGGTCGGGGCGCCGAGCGAGCAAGAGTTCGACTGCCTGTGCACCGATTGAAATCCCCTTCCTCTTGTCAAGCAGGTTCGTGGCTCCACACAGTACAATCTGTCGCCCCAAGGGCAGCCCTAGTGCCACACGCGCTGTTTCTGCCCTCAGCGGCTTGAAATGCTCGGTGTCGACCGGAACTGGGATTTTCTCGATGAAAGCTGATCCAAGCATTTGGCTTTCTCGCGCCAGGGCCTCATCGCCCGCGCAGCATGCAACAACTCCGAGGCGCAAACCCCGCAAATTCTGGCGCTTCCGCCGGAATGTCCGCCACGACACGTCCAGCCACCACCTCGACCTCAAGGCAGGGCAGTAGCCACAGCGGCGCGCAAGCCGTTCGCATCCCAGCGCATAATGGCAACCACCCGTAAGGGGAGCATGGTCCATCATGGTCCACACAACCGGACAATTGTTGAGCCTGGCCATCATCCTCAACTGTCGCGTCGTCACAAATCCCGCCGCCATCCCAACCTGTATGATATCCGCGCCCTTTACAAACCCCAAAAGCACCCTGCTCGGCGCACCTAGTACGTCCCCCGAGAATGTTCCTGATGGCTTTAGAATGACAGTTCTAGCAGCCGCCAGCGTCTGCATCACCAGCCTCCATGCCCTCACAAGTCGACTTCTTCCAGCCAGACACGTTGCTCCTACGTGGGCCCCCTCCTGAAACCAGACGCCGAGCCGGCACTCCACGCCCGCCTGCTGCAAGGCCTTCAGCAAGCGTATGGCCGCTGATCCGCCACCGGCGTAATCAGAAGCGTTCAGCATCGCCACCTTTAGAGCCACGTTGACCTTCGCCTTGCTCATCGCTACAGCCAGTGCCGGATTGTATCGCCCAGACGCTGCACTTCGTCCACAAGCCGGTGGTCTCGAAGGCAGCGTCGCTGCCCAGCCGTGGCTATGGCCTCCCGCTGTGCCGGGTGACCCAGTAGGTACATCACCTTCTCAACAAGCTCCTCGCAACACTTGTAAACCACGACCTCCCGGTCCGGTTCAAAATACTTCTGAAGATTCTCCTTCCAATCGGTCACCAGGCACGTTCCTACACCCGTTGCCTCAAACAGGCGCATATTCCCTGCCTCCATCCGAGCAGAGTCGATATGCACATTCAGGGACACCAACGAATCCCTCAACGCTTGATACATGCGCAAGCCATACACAGGCGCCTGGTTCACGCGCTCTAGCCTCCTTAATGCCGGGCGAAGCCGGCACAAAGCGAAACTGGTACTCAGATCGGCACGCCTCCAGCAGCCACAAAGCCTGCGAAACCACTCCCAAGGCCCCTGGCGCTCACCGTACCAAACCAGCGGCAAGCGCCTAGCCGCACTTCCAAGAGTTTCAATGCGTGTCCAGTGCGCGTTCCCCGTCACGTTCATAGAGCCGATAAAGCTTACAGGCACAACCGGTCCGCGCGCCGGCAAACGATCCAAAATGCCGCTTTCAAATGCCCTCTTAAAATAATAGCCCCGGAGGCCGTTCTGCGAATAATACCGAGCCGTATTCTCCAGACACGCCAACACGAAGTCGAAGCCCCTCATTGCATCGACATGCTCACCGGCCAGACCATCATAGCTACCGATGAGCTTGACGCACCGGAACGTCTGCTTCACGTAGCGCGCAAATCTTCCGTCGAATGCACCATCAACCAAAACAACAACCGCCGGCTGGTAATATGCAATCTGCGCGCACAATATGTCGGATCGCCAAGCGCTGTCCTGGACTCTGTGGCCATGCTCACGTGCCCAAGCCCGCTGCAGTGGTTCCGCATTTGATACCGCGACCTGAACCTCAAACGCGCCCATGGCTTCCAAATGCGTCTTCCAAAAATCCGCCCAGCCAAAGCACTCGTACATGAGAGCCGCCAGCTGCTTCTCGTACGACTCCCCTATGAGGCGCGGCTCCCTCTTGTAAAACTGCCTCAAGAAGCCCGGGTAGTAGGCAGTGGCGTGCAGTAGCTGAGTGGTACTCATATTGGCGCCATTTCGACATGCCTGCGCGAGCGCGGCTGCAGAGCCGCCCCATAGGGGCCAGGCCGCCAAAGGCACCTGCTGCAGCAATCGCGACGCCCCATCCTGTCAGCACCGCTCGTCATTGTTTTCACAACCTGCTAGTCTGACGGCGTCTCCCATGCGCGACGCCGGCCCCGCCTAGCACTGGCCTGCTCGCCAGTGCTCTGCGCATCTTTCCGACGGAACGGTCTCGTAGCTCGGTGCGCCGGCCTCCCCTGCCACCACGCGAGTCCTATTGGCATTAACAAGGCCGTCCAAAAACTACCCGTGTAAATGTTCAAGGAGAACTGCTGTGCCACAAGCTGCAACACGATCACGCCTCCGAGCCATGCGACTTCGACGTCATGCGTCACACGGTAGCACCGCCACAGAGCACCCAAGGAAAAGCTCAGGAAAACGAGACAGAAGGCTAGACCACAAATACCATAATCTTGGAGAAACTCTAAGAACAAGTTGTGTGCATACGTGGCCCCCGGGCCTCTTCCGACCAGTGAGAGACCGCGCATTATATCCTCGATAACCAGCGCGTACAGCGCACCACGCTCCGTATCGTCAACAAACAGTCGCGTTTTCGCCAGAAGCTCCCCACGCATCGTCAGAGCGTACCCTACCAGCACAAGTGCCGCGACGACGATACCTGCTTGGCGCGTCCCAATATGCCTTCTCACTCCTAGCAAGAATACCGTGAGAGCGACAGCAAACGCAAGCGTAGGGCCTCGCGAGCCTGCACCAAGACCCAATCCTAGCGGCACGATGGAAAGCGCGAGCGCAAGTCCTCTGAGCCACAGCCGCCTCTCTAGCAGCACCGTCGCGACGCAAATTAACGCCAAAGTAAAATACGCCCGCGGCAGTGCAACCACATTCGCCGGAGATACATCTGCACCGATGCGCACCTCACCTGACGCCTCGTGCAGCTGCGCCAAGAGCTCTGGCACCCGCGTCAACAGCATTGCATTGAACGCTGCCGTGATAACCAAAAGAGCGTAGCGCATCTGCCTGAGTTCACCAGGCGCGACCTGCGATGCTAGCGCAGCGCCTGCGAAAATCGTTACCAGCGCACCACGGTCGGGCCAATACTCCTTCGGGCCGATGGCCAGCACGCAAATGCAGACCCAGCCCGTCAGGACCATGAACGGCGACATCAGAAGAAAATAGCGACTGTCCGCGCGACTGAGCAACCAATACAGCACTGCCAGTGGTGTGATGCAGAGGACCCCATAATTCACGATTCTGTCCGACCACGTCTCCATGGCCACCACAGCTAACATGGGGCCCCGCGCAAAGGTAAGGAGAACTGCGACACCAGCCAGGACCGCACACCGCAAAGCCTTTGCGGACAGTCCTGTGCCTCGCGTACGGCTCGGCGTCTCACCAATAACAGCCATTCTCGATGATATCCTTGCCTCCAGGGGTCTCCTGGGCAAGCGGCCTTACCCAATGTTCATTTACGAATTTAGATACAACGGGATGCTTGTCTATCCGACGTGACCTGATTCCGAAATATGCCTGCAGATCCCCGCCCAAGTGAATTCCGCAGCGTCCAAGCCTTTTCGCATGCACCGCCAACGGTAGTGAGAAAGCCCCAGCGCCGATAAGAGCCACATCAAAGACCGCATCCGACATCCTCCGCTTCAAATCCTCCAAGGCCCCAAACCAATTCGCTACCCGCGGAGGAACAAGAGAGGCTTGCTGCGGAACCTCTATGACCTGCAATCTGAACTCAGGCAGCACACTCTCTCGCCCAGGCCAAAGCCGCTCGCGCCGTTCGTACTGCCGTCGCACGGATTGCGCAAAGGGGGTCAGGACAACAACGTCCTTGCCGTCTAACAACTCTGTCCAGCGATGCGACTCACAGTAGTAGGTTTCCAAGCCACGCGCATGCACACGCACCGCCGCACGTGCGAATCTTTTGACAATCCTCGCCTCACCCCAGTTGAACCATACGCCCACCACGCTTATCTCCGGCAATATCTCGGTCAGCATGTACTGGCAGTACCGGCTGTAGGTTTTTGGATCGTCCGGGTACACGCCAGCATTGATATACAACGTCCGCCGGTAAGGCGCCGTCAACCTGCGGAAGCGCTCCTCACTCCCGGCGCGCAAGCACCGTAGGTAGGCCCTCAGCGCCTGCAGCTCCACCGACCCAAGCTTTCCAATCGCCTGCCGTATGTCCGCCGACACGGCTCTGTAAATTTGCTCATTACCCCACTCGATGTCCAACACTCGCTGATCAAAGTACTTAAGCGCCTCGATCCAGCGCAAAACCCGCAACAATCGGCTAGCGCCCATTACCGTCTTGAGGACGTCATGCACAACATCTCTTGCCAGGCAGTGCAAATCCACCATATCAATCTATGCCACGTGCATACCCTTTACCAGACGTGGCACCGTAAAGAAATCCCCATGTCATAGCTAATCTTACTCCTCGACCTACCAAAGAGGCTCCAACCAAACCATTCAATCCCAACCCTAATCGAATCGCTAGCAACGCCAGCAGCGCAAAACCACCCAGCCCAACGTACGTCGCCACATTCTGCTCAATGGTTTTGCCCATTGCGACGAGTAGAGTATAAGGCAATTCCAAAACGATAATCGGGAGCGTCAGCATCATCAAAGACATCGTTGGGATTGCCGCAATGTAATGGGGCATGAGAATCGGCACGACGTAAGGCAACACCAGAGAGATCGCACCTGCCATTCCAAGCATCGCAGGCGCGCCCCATAGCATCGGCTTGCGGCACAGTTGCATACTCTGAGCAACGCTGTCCGTGCGCCCGAATGTTTCAGTGACACGCGGTATGTACACAGCCGTAATCGCCTGCGCCACCTTGTTGGCGGCTTCCAGCAACATAAAACTCATTGACCATAACCCAAGTGCAGGCGCGCCTAAAAAAGTCAGAATCAACGACGTTTCCACGACCCCCCAACCTGTTGACCCGCCATAACCTGCGATAAAAATTCCCATCCCTTCTTTGGTTATCGCAAGCCACTCTTTCCAATCGAATCGCCACCGCAACCGAAGAGGGCGCCGTACGTGCATATAGATCAAACTGACTAAACTGCCAAGACTGCTACGCAAGGCAAGCGCGATATACGGCGCGACCACAAAAAGCGGCAGCGTCAGCGTATTGACTATGCTTGAAATCACCGATCCTTTGGCAACCGTCGCAAAATCATGCCCCGAACGGAAGGTAGCACCCAGGTAACCACCATAAATGAAACCCGCCATCGCTACGGCTTGCACCAGCCAACCCAGCATCGCGCGCCAGTTGCCACTGAGAAGTGATGCAACCGCCAACAGCATAAACACGCCTGAGACGATTGCCGACACCACCACATTCCATGCCTGGCAGATTTCTGCGACGGCGATTGCTCGTTCCTTTTCCCCCTTGCCAATGTAGTATGGATACAAACGCTGCAGCGCGCCAAAGAGACCCAAATGAAGAAAAAAGGCATAGCCCGTCGCGATGGAAAAACCGCGAAAATATCCAAGGTCTTCGGGTGTCACAAAGCGCGCCTGCACTAAGGAGCCAATCACGCCAAGCACCGTCGCCATCAGATTGCCGCCTGCCAACCCTGTGATGGTGCGTAGCGTGGGCGAAAAATACAACTGCCGGGCGCGTTCTTTCACGGGCGCAACGACCGAAAGATATTCCATGCCGTTTTGAACCAATTCCGTTTGGGAGGCGGCGCTTTCCAATCTACAGGCATCACGCCGCGAATTGATGTATCAATTTCGATTCCTTCTTTAGCAAACAATTCAGGTGTCTTCGGAAGCCACAACCCCTTGCTCACTCCATGACCAGATGGATTGTAATCGAAAACCGCCCCTCTCTCATCAACGGGAAGCACTGCATAAAAGTCATCTGGATAGCGGAGCGCGCGGAGCGAACCCCAGCGTTCAAAGTACCAGGGGCTTTCATGGTCGCGCAAAAAATGGAGCAAGCGTTGGGTGCGCCACAATCCCGCCTGCAAGTTAAACAAGTAACCCAACCATTGCAATTTCTTGACGCGTTTCACAATCCAGGGATATTCCCGCAAAGGTGTGTACGGCGGAGGACAAGAGTATAAGAGAAAATTGGCTATCTTCTCGTCCTGCTCCATCATCCGCAGACAAACGTCTAGTCGCTCAGTGTTTACAGGACTACGCAGGTAGAAGTCGTCCAGAAAAAGCATTACTAAGTCTGTGGAAACACATTGCTGGAGCGTCTCACGCAACCGCTTTGACCACGGCACGGCTTGCGGATTCGGATGCCCCTTGTAAAGTTGCGGACAGATAACGTTGAATCCTTCGTGCTGGTAAGTCTTGGTTTCCGTGTTCAGCACAATCGGCACATCTAAGCCGGGCCAGTATCTGCGGAACAACGTAAAGAGCGGAGCCCAAGCGTCCTCATAGGCATCGCAGGTGCAAATTACGAGGGTATAGTGTGCTGTGCCTATGATCGATCTCCTCGCGTAATCCGCGCTTCACGTGTCCTCGCCTCACCCTGTCCTCGTGACGGGCTCCTCGGGCTTGTTAATGGGGAAACGGGCGTAAGACCGGAGGGAAAGAGAGTTTTTAGGGGCTCTTCCGGGTTGTTAATGGGTAACGAGGTGTGACCTCTCCGCCGACCGGTTGCCAAACCGCCAAGGGTTTGAGAGCCAGGGTAACCGCGATGGCTATAAAGCCGCTCATAGTGAAGAAATTGTTGGAACAGTGTGGTGTTCCGCCGCACCATGGCGCGAGCTTGGGGCTCGCAAGCCACCCCGCTGCTCCCTTTATCCCAGGGCCTTGTCCATTAATAAGTCGGAAGAGCGGCTAAGAAGTTGCCGCACATATTCAGCTACGAAAAAATCGATCTGCCAGTCATCGGGCGGCGTCAGCGGCTGCACAAACCCCGGGCCTTTGCGCGAGGGGTTGGACTGCTGATACTTGCATAATATAGTGATTTCAGAAGCTCAAGTCAGCCTGCTTCCAGAAGGCGGCCACGAGCGTGGCTTTTCGGCGCTGGGCCTGCCGCAGTCCTTGCCGGGCCAGCCAGCGCAATTGCGCCTCCGTCCGGGCGCAGCCGTTGGCCACGGTGGGGGGGCTTGCACCAGCCCCATAGGGATTCGACCGAATTGAGCTCGGGGGCATAGGCGGGCAGTTCCTCCACGACCCACTGGTGGCCTTGACGCCGAAACCGTGTCCGCACGGCCCGGCTGCGATGCACGCCCAGCCGCTCCCACACCAGCAGGATTTTGCCACATACTTGTCGTTGCAGATGGCCCAGGAGGTGGATCAGTTGCGCGGCCCGAATCGCACCAGGATAGAGCCGCAAGTAGAAGCCTCGGCGGGTCATCCCTGCCGCCGCCGAAAGTTTCTTCCACCCGCCGGGATGACGGAGCAGGGGCGTCTGGCCGCGCGGGGCACAGGTGCGCAGGACATCCGCGCGCTTACTCAACCCCCTTTCGTCGCGAAAGACGATTGTGCGCCTTTGCCGGCGGGCTTTGTTTTTAGGGCCGGCCAGCGGCGCTGTTTCCAGACCCCGATGGCCTGCTCGTCCCGTTCCAGGGCGCGCCGGGCGGGCTTCTGGCAGCTCCAGCCCATCTGGCGCAGCAGCCGGCTGGCCTGGGCGGTGGAATACCTATGCCCGAAGCGTCGGGCGATCAGCGCCACAAGGCGCGGCAAGGTCGAGAGGGCGGTGGGGTGGCCGAGCGTTTTCTCCGGGCCGCTTTGCAGGTCGGCCGCCAGTTGGACCAGGTCCAGCGGCTGGAAGCGCGATTTGCGCCCGGCGCGTCCCGGATGTTTGAGCGCCTGGCGGCCGCCCGCCGCCCATGCCGTGCGCCAGCGCCCGGCGGACTGGTTGCTGACTCAGCACCGGCGGGCCACCTCGGCTCTGGAGCAACCCTGCTCGAAGAGTCTGGCCGCCTGCATCCGCCGCCGCACCAGCGCGGCGAAGTCCTGTTTCACACCTTTGGGGTTACCCATATCGTCTTGGACAACGACGGGGTAAATGAGTTCACTATATTATCCAAGTCTCAGTAGCGGTCCTCCGGCAACCCCTAGGTCTGGAGCGCCCGGTAGACGCAGGCCGGACTGGCCGCCACCACGTCGCGGTCCAGCAGTCGGCCATCCATCTCCCGCTCAACTCTCCCCAAACGCTTCTTTAGGGGGATGTGCCCTCCATGAGCTCCGAGAGCAGCTTATGCTTACGCATCAGCCGGACCTCCAGACCTGCAATCCGTTCCTCCAGCCGCTGCTGAAGGCCGATCTGGCCCCTTGGGTTCGAAGGCCCCGGCGCCGTTCTCGAAGAACGGCCGCTGCCAATGGTAAAAGACGCTCAATTGGAGCGCATGCTCGTCGCAAAGGTCCCAGATCGCCTTCCCCTCTACCAGATGTAACCGGAGAATCTTGACCGTCTCCTCTACGCTGAAATGCCGTCGCATCCTGCCGCTCATTGCACCTCGTTCTTTTAGGGCGTCAGTTCGTAGGCTCAGACCTCAAAGCGGCGTTTCCGACTGAAGTACAATAAGTCTGCACCGCAGAAACTCTTGAGCAACTCGTTCGCCAACTCTGCATCTCCGGCTGCTACAGGTCTATCGGGTCTTTGATGTAGGTGCTTCATACTCAACGATGGGATAGCTTGGCGCTAAAAGCTAGAATACTGGTCTTCAACAGATTACGAATGCGAGACCTGCTAAGTCCGACAAACTCTTAAGCTGGGTATAGGACATGGGCAGCACAAACTTTGCTGACATGGGCATGCCAGCTCGTCGCAACATCTCTTAACGACCCTCCGAAAGCCTTTCGCAGTTGTAGCTCTCGCAGAAGCTCCCGATAAACACCAAGCCCGAAATCCGTTGCAAGGTGATTTGGGTGAAACAACAGCCCCACACATCCTCCTACGCGTGCCACATGATTAAAGCACTGCGTGCAGCTAGCCAAGCATTTCTCAGCTTCACCGAACTTCCGGAAAAGTGGGCCATCTTGAATATGCAGAGGCACTTCCCACAAGGGCAGGACGCTGTGCCCTTGCCAGTCCCAAGCGCGATATGGGAAACTGGTTCCGGCACGGAAGCCTATTGTGTCATTAAACCCTTGTGTGCCATCCGCCACGAGGCCGGCGCCGGCCTGCAGCGCCGGCGTCACGCAGGGATCATACTGCAAGTAGTGCTGGCGCGTCGTTAATACCGGCTGATCGATGATTGATTCGATTTCACGCTTCTGCAGCAGGAGCACACCGGGTTCGGTGGCAGATGCTATGCTGCCGTGTACCCCCACATCCCAGCCGCGACCCGCAATCTCGCGCATCATGGTCGCAACTGTTGCAGAGCAGCCCTCAAAGACCACGCGGTCACCGAAACCATAGTTACAGTCACCAGGTTTCCATGGATGCACGGTCTCCGCAAAAAAGAAAAGCGACGATTTAAATCCACTGTCAGCCTCCAGTTTCAGCCAAACACCGACATCTGCATACCGGTCCCGGCAGTTGAGCAAACGGCGGCGAGCCCAGTCAGCAACCGTTCCCCTGAGGGCCCTGCCCAAGGCTGCCGCCTGCATGCCCACGCGAGCGCTGTTCCGTCGCATGCGGCCGAGTTCTCGCCACCGTTCTCTCGCCACAAACGACGTCACATGATCCATATCATGGGTCAGGCACACGGCAAATGGTCGGTTCTCCGGCCAGCACGGCCTTATTTGGTCACCCCTCCTCGGCAGTCGGGACCGGAACTCATGCACGAGCTGGTCCAAGTGCGGTACTTCTAACTGACTGCGCTCGTCTGCCCCCAAATCGGAGACACGCCAGTCCAGTCGCTCCCCGGTGCGCCGCGGTTTGAACAGTTCGTCGGCACGGCTAAGATGGCGAAACACGAGACGGCGCTCCTCGGCTGTAAGTGCTGTACGCACCTCCACCCGTTGACCGAGAACACCAGAGACAAACTCACCGACCAGCCTCAGGGCTTCCGGATGTTCCGCCTCAGTCTGCAAAAAAGTTCCGTATCTGGCTAACGACATAATCCACCGCCGCGTCCGTGATTTCCGGAAAAATGGGCAAGGAGAGGATTCGCGACTGGTTGCGAAACGCCACAGGAAAATCCCCTGGCCGATGCCCAAGGTAGGCATAAGCGGGGTAAAACGGCAGAGCCTTGGGATAGTTGAGAAGTGTCGCCACGCCCATGTTGTTTAAGTGTTTCATGAGACCGTCGCGTTTGTCAGTCCGAATCACATACAGGTGATAGACATGCTCGCGGCCCGGCGCCACGTCGGGTGTTTGCACATCACCCACTCCGCTTAGTTGTTCATTATAACGCGCTGCTATTTGCCTGCGAGCCTTGGTCCAGTGAGGTAAATGTTTGAGCTTGACGTTTAGTACTGCAGCCTGCAGGCCGTCCATCCTACTGTTGATGCCCTCCATGACGTGCTCGCCCTTGCCCCCGTGACGCGCGAACGTCGCGGTCCAGTTGGCAAGCTGCGCGTCGTTCGTCACCACGCAGCCGGCGTCGCCGTAAGCCCCGAGGTTCTTGCCGGGGTAAAACGAAAATGTTGCCATGTGGCC